>Ga0334901_1002689_pt1 | contig 14679 bp, 10 predicted proteins | sample GraSluR3_MG_3_FD_207216 | JGI IMG/M metagenome (GOLD analysis project Ga0334901, IMG submission 207216) | Sludge microbial communities from methane-producing bioreactor in Wageningen University, Netherlands - Granular Sludge_15_08-R3 | ecosystem: Engineered > Bioreactor > Anaerobic >...
ACCGGCCGGCCGGCGCCGACCGGCCCTCTGCCGGGGAACGTCGTTCCCTGCAAAAAGCCAGCATAGCGGCCCCGCGCACCGCCCGTCAACGCGGGGTGCAAACGGCTCGGCACGCCTTCCACGCGGCCGCTTCCTCGCCATCCAGTCGCAGGGTCAGGCACTTGGCCGATCCGCCCGCCTTGATGAACTCCTTCAGGGGCGTCTCGTGCGGCGTGAACCCTCGGACGGTCAGGATGCGGTGCAGTCCGCGACAACCGGTCGCGCCGATGACCGTCTTGCCGATGACCACGGCGTTGCAGGCGAAACGGTAGGCGTCGGCCGGGCCGATGGGGATCGCCTCTTCGATCAGCTCGTGAAGCACGCGGCGGCCGTACGCGTCGAATGCCGAGGGATAGTAGACCGCCACGCCGGGAGCCAAGGGGCAGAAACACGTGTCGAGGTGGTAGAAGCGAGGGTCGACCAGCTCCAGCGGCACGACGCGGCAGCCGAGCACGGCGCCGACCTCCTGGTGGGCCCGCACGTCGCTGCGGATGCGATATCCGGCAAACAGGGTGTCTCCGCAGAACAGGGCGTCGCCCGCTCCTTCGAAGCTCGATGGGGTGTGCAGCGTATACACGCGGAAGCCGTGTTCGGCAAACCACCGCCGTTGAATCGGCTCTTCGAGCCGTCGCTCGGGATGCCGAAAGCGAGAGAGGATGGCCAGGTCCTCGTAAACCAGCGCCGCGTTGGCCGTGAACACCAGATCGGGGAGCCCCGGGCGGGGCTCGAGATACGAAATCCGCGCACCCGCCTCTTCCAGCCGATGCCGAAGGCCGTGCCACTGGCGCACCGCCCGGTCGCGATCGACGCGGCGGCTGCGCCGCATCCACGGGTTGATCTCGTACTCGATCCCGTAGTGGTCGGGCGAGCACATCAGAAGATGCGGCGACGGTTCCATGACGGCCCCCGACTACCTCAGGCCCGAGAATCGACGACCGCCAACTCCTCGACGAGCGCCCGCATGAACGGGGCCACGTCGGTGACCAGGCTGACGGTTTGGAACGATCCGCGGTCGCCGAGTTTGACGGCCGTCGAGGGATTGATGTCGACGCATACCACTTGGACCCAGGCGGGCATCAGGTTCCCCACCGCGATGGAGTGCAGCGCCGTGGCGATCATCAAGCAGAAGGTGACGCCGCGGAGCTTCTCTCGCATCTGACGCTGGGCTTGCAGCACGTCGGTAATGACGTCGGGCAGCGGGCCGTCGTCGCGAATGCTGCCGGCCAACAGGAAGTCGACTCCCCGGCGCACGCACTCGTACATGATGCCCGACGTGAGCACGCCGGCCTCAACGGCCCGCGCGATGCCGCCGGCGCGGCGGATGCGGTTGATCGCGCGAAGGTGGTGCTCGTGGCCCGCCTCGGCGAGGCCCTCGCGGTCGAGATAGGCGCCGAGGCTGGTCCCGAACATCGACTGTTCGATGTCGTGCGCGGCCAGCGCGTTGCCGGCCAGCAACACGTCCACGTATCCCCGGCGGATCAGTTGCTCGAGGTATTCTCCGCTGCCGGTGTGCACGATCGCGGGTCCGGCCACCACGGCGACCTTTCCTCGGACGGCGCGGCTCTCGGCCAGTTGGCGCGCGACGTTGCGGATGGCGATTCCCTTGGGCTTCTCGGTGGAAATCGTGCTGCCCATGAACTCGAAGGTCTGCCGGTCGCGCGACCGCTCTTCGGGGAAGACGCGCACGCCCGCGTGCCCCACCACGACCGGGTCGCCGACGTGAATCTCGTTCATGGGTACGCATCGGGCGGTCGACGCCTGAGGATTCACCACGATGCCGCAGTCCATCTCCTGGTTCTCGACGGGAACCCACTTGCCCGCCAGGCGGATCTCGGTCCGCTGGTTCGTGGTGCTGTAGAAGTCGTCGGGAAAGGCGCTCTGGCAATCGGCGGCGACGAACCGGCAATCGCAAGCGGCGATGGGCACGGCGCCGTGGTCGGCGATCTGGGCGAGGATGCGGTCGAGGGTCGGCCCGTCCTCCGCGCCCACTTCGACCACCGCGTAGCTCGGATCGGCATGGGTCTGGCCGATCTCGATCTTCTTGATGCGGAAGCTCCCGCCGCCGGCACCGATGCCGTCGAGTATCTTGGGAAGGATCAGGCTATCGATGACGTGGCCGCGGATTTCCACGTCTTCGACGTGAAGCGTCGCCTCCCGCCTCTCGCAAACCGATGGCTGAATCATGGCTGGCCCTCACTCGGTCCGAACGGGTTCCGCACGATGAATTGTACGCCCGGACGCACCCGCCCGAGCGAATCGCGCGGTCCCTTTTCGCCGGACCGTCGACGGCGGAAGCTGATCCAAGACGGCGCGGGGACCCGGGGGATTGCCGTCGTCACGCGACCGGCAGCCGGTCCATTTTGCCGACCGCGGCCAACGGCCCGTGCACCCATCGCATTGACAGGGGATCGGAGGAGACGTGTCCCGTGGTGGACACTTTGGCCGGCTGGGCGTGGTACTCGAACGCCGGCGGGAGGCATGCCGACGGCTCTTTCCGACCCGGTATCGAGCGCATCCCATCCGACTGGCGGTTTTCGCCCCTTGCTCGGCAACCCCGGCAGCCCGCTCCGGCTCGAAGGGCGACTTCGTCGATTTCAGCGGCCGTCGAAGAACCGGTCGATGCCGGTCAAGAACATCTGCACCGCGACGGTCGTCAAGAGCATGCCCGCGAGACGCTGCACCGCGAGCACGCCCCGCTTGCCGAGAAAGCCGCTGAAGGCGCTGGCGAACCAGAGGATCAGGCCCGAGACGACCCAGGCCGCCACGATGGCCGCGAGCCAGTTGGGCCACATCGACGGCTCCCGCGCCATGAGCAGCAAGACGGTCGCCATGGCCGAGGGCCCGGCGATCAGCGGAACGGCCAGGGGCACGATGAACGGTTCGCCCTCGGGCGCCTTGGCGAACATCTCCTGCACGTCGGCGAAGATCATCTTGATCGCGATCAGAAAGAGAATCACCCCGCCCGAAATGCTCAGGGCGGGCTCGGTCACCTGAAGGAGCCCCAGGACGTATCGGCCGGAGAACAGGAACGCGATCAACACGGCCAGGGCGATGAGCAGCTCGCGCAGCAGGACGGCCCGAGCCCTCCGCGGCTCCAGACCCGAAAGAATGCCGAGGAAGACCGGAATGTTGCCGATCGGATCCATCACGAGGAACAACAGTACGGTCGCCGACAGCGTCGTCATTCGTCCCGCTCGCGTCGAAAGCCGCGTTGGCGCAACCGGCACGGCCCTGCGCACGGTTGGCGCGGTGGCGAAGCCTCGAAGGGAGCCGTCCCGTCGATTCTCAATACAGCGTTGCGTTGAAGGGCATGGTCAGCCGATCGGGAGACAGGCATTTTGCCCCCTTCTCGCTCTTGAAGATCCAGACCGCCGTGCCGGGAACCGTGTTGACCACGAGGTCGGGGCGGCCGTCGCCCGTCACGTCGGCCAGGTGGATCATGTAGCGCAGCGTGCCGGCGTTGTCGGCCCCCAGGGCGCCGTCGGGCATGGGCGTGTCGAAGCGAGCCCGCTTGCGGCCCTTGGCGTCGAGCAGGGCCCGCGTCTGGCCGCAGAAGATCAGGTCTTCGCCCGTGCCAAACCAGTCGACCAGCCGGTGCTGGCGACTCCGCATGGTCATGTACCGGCCCAGGAGGCGCCCCTGCTCGTCGAGCACCAACAGCGGCTGTTGGCCCCAAGGCTGGTGGCAGACGTCGACGACGATCTCTCGTCCGGGAAGCTCCCGGTCGAGTTCGCCGAAGAAGACCGACTCGAAGTGCAGGCCGGTCACGCACCAGATCACCTTGCCGTTGCCGTCGAGCATGTCCATGCGATTGCCGCCGCAGTGCGTCAGCAGAAGCCGCTTGTCGTCGGGGCGGTCGCCGTCGCGAAACCGCCGGATCGCGTCGGCGTGGCCGCCGCTGCGGCAGGCTTCGTCGGGCAGGCGCCAGCGGAGCGTGCCGTCGTGATTCAGGGCGGCGTACCCGGCGATGATCTCGTCGCGCCCGTCGCCGTCGAGATCGATCGGAAAGGGCTGGTGCGCGGTGCGGTAGCCGCCGGGCTTCGCGACGGTCCAGAGGAGGTTTCCGACGGCGTCGTAGGCCCAGATCTGTCCGTAGCGAGTCTTCACGAGCATGTCGGAAGGCCGGTCGCCGCCCGAAAGGTTGCAGAAGGTGATGCAATCGGAGGCGTCCTTGGGGATTTCGAATTGCCGCAGCTCCCGGCCCGTGGCTCCGTCGAGAACGACGACGCGCCGGTCGGCCGCCACGACGACTTCGTTGCGCCCGTCGCCGTCGAGATCGTGAATCTGGCAGGCCACGTCGTGATGGATCGCGTTTCGCGCGTCCGGGTCGCCCCATTTCCAAAGCACCGAGCCGTCGAGCCGGTGGACGACGACCGACGACGTGTAGTGAACGTCCGTGGCGGGCACGCCGTTCCGGGCGCTGACGATCTCGGCCATCCCGTCGCCCGTCAGATCGCCCACGACGACCCAACCGCCTCGGTAGTCGGGATCGAGGGGAATGACTTTCCACGGCGCAACGGCCGGAATGCCCTGGTCGGGCAGATCGTTGACGTGCACGTCGAAGCGCGCGGGCGTCGCCTCGGCGAGATTCGCGGTCGCGATGGCGGCCGGCCCCTGCGCCCGCGCCTCGGAGGATGAAGCCATCCACCCCCAACCGCTCACGAAAACCAGCGCGATTGCCGAGGGCACGAAACGCCGGGCCCGCCGAAGGGCCGGCGACGATTCCCGCGACGAGGGCTTGGTTCGAGTCGACATACGATGGCCTCCTCATTCAGGCTGGGTTTGCACTCCCTGTTGCTCCGCTCCTTCGATCTGCGGCGCCCAGGATTACGCGACCGGAATAAGCGGCGGTAGTCTGGTATCGGTTGGCCGGAAGAGCCCCTCGCCCCGTATCCCGCCGTTGACCCCGCCGGGTAGATTCTATCTCGAAACCCGCCCCGTGTCTGGGTCTCAGCAGGAAGTGCGCGCACGAAAAAGGGAGAAACGCGGACGGCAAACCATGCCGCCCGCGTCCTTCGACGCCTTCCCCGCAGCCCCCAACGCTTGCCCATCCTTACCGAACCTTCGGCCATTCAGACTCGGACGATTCGGGCAAGATAATCCCGGGCGCCGCATGCTTATCGTGCTGCGATTTCTCTTGTTTCTTGTGTGTGGGTTGCGGATGCTTCGTGGATCGCTTACGCTTGGCCATCCGTGGCTCCGCTGGTACGGAAGATTCGTGGGCATCGGTTCGAAGGGAACGGCCGGCCCGTTCAACTTTGTGCTTACCGGTCCGGTGATGAACGATGATCAATTCTACCATGTCGCCGTCACCTGGAGCGGCGATACCGCCGCTTCCGTACCTCAACGGAAGACTCGATGAGGTGGGCCTGTAGAATTCCATCCTCAACGCCGAGGAGATCGCACGATCCATCGACCAGCGCCACATTCAACGAAGGAGATGAAACATGAGTGACTCGAAAAAGCTGACCAACAACGTCGGCGCTCCCGTCGCCGACAACCAGAACGTGATGACCGCCGGACCGCGCGGACCGATGCTGCTTCAGGACGTGTGGTACCTGGAGAAGCTCGCCCACTTCGACCGGGAGGTGATCCCGGAGCGCCGCATGCACGCCAAAGGCTCCGGTGCCTACGGCACCTTCACCGTCACGCACGACATCACCGCGTACACCAAGGCCAAGGTCTTCTCCGAGGTAGGGAAGAAGACCGACCTGTTTGTGCGGTTCTCCACCGTGGCGGGCGAGCGGGGCGCGGCCGACGCGGAACGCGATATCCGCGGTTTTGCGATCAAGTTCTACACGGAAGAGGGTAACTGGGATTTGGTCGGCAACAACACTCCCGTCTTCTTCTTGCGCGATCCGCTGAAGTTTCCCGATCTCAACCATGCGGTCAAACGTGATCCCCGCACCAACATGCGCAGCGCCCGCAACAACTGGGACTTCTGGACTTCACTGCCCGAAGCGCTGCACCAGGTCACGATTACCATGAGCGACCGGGGCATCCCGTACTCCTACCGCCACATGAACGGATACGGAAGCCACACGTTCAGCCTCATCAACGCCAATGGCGAGCGCTTCTGGATCAAGTTTCACTTCAAGACCCAACAGGGGATCAAAAACCTCGCCGACGAGGAGGCCGAGGCCATCATCGGCAAAGATCGCGAGAGTCACCAGCGCGACTTGTTCGAAAGCATCGAGAAAGGAGCGTTTCCCAAGTGGGACATGAAGATCCAGGTCATGCCCGAAGCGGATGCGGGCAAGTGTCGCTTCAACCCGTTCGACTTGACCAAAGTCTGGCCTCACAAGGACTACCCGCTCATCGACGTGGGCGTGCTCGAATTGAACAGGAATCCCGCAAACTACTTCGCCGAGGTCGAGCAGTCCGCCTTCAACCCCGCCAATGTCGTACCAGGGATCGGCTTCTCGCCCGACAAAATGCTGCAAGGGCGGCTTTTTTCCTACGGAGATGCCCAACGCTACCGCCTTGGTGTCAACCATCACCTGATCCCCGTGAACCGCGCTCGGTGTCCGGTCCACGCCTACCACCGCGACGGTGCCATGCGAGTGGACGACAACTACGGCGGCACGCTCGGTTACGAGCCCAACAGCTATGGCGAGTGGCAGGAGCAGCCCGACTTCCGCGAACCGCCGCTCGGTCTTGAGGGCGCTGCCGATCATTGGAGCCATCGCGACGATGACGACGACTATTACTCGCAGCCGGGTGCTCTGTTTCGGCAGATGAGCGCCGAACAGCAAAAGGCGCTTTTTGGCAATACTGCCCGCGCCATGGGAGATGCCCCCAAGGAGATCAAGATTCGCCATATCCGCCGTTGCACGAAGGCCGATCCCGCGTACGGCCGGGGGGTTGCCGACGCGATGGGCATCGCCATGGACGAAATCCCGGAGTAGCTTGCTTGCGGCGCGGTAAGGGGCCCGGGCCCTTTGGTGCTTGGCGGCATGCATGCGCCCAACCTCACCGGCGACCCGATCGTCGAACGGGCCGGAGCCGAGCGCGACGCCGCCGATGGGGTCTACGAGCGTATCGACCACGGGTAGACTCGCCAGTGAGCGCCGATCGCAATGCTCGATCTGGCCGACGTGGATGGCGACAACCACCCTTCCGCTGTGACGACAATCGGACCTCCCGCTTTGGGATGCTCCGGCAGACGATCGCAAGCCTCCCGGGGAAGGTGCTTCCCCTGGTTCCCAAGCTCCTGCTTCGGCACGCGTGTGGGCGCCAAATGGCCCGATCCTCGGATTCTCGCCGCCAGTGGTGGGGTTCATGTGGGCGCCAAATGGCCGAATCCCCGGATTCTCGCCGCCAGTGGTGGGGTTCGTGTGGGTGACAAATGCAGAGCGACTCGCACTCTTGGCCCCCCGCCGAGCGGATTGCGAGCGCGCCCGTGGGACGTGCCGGCCTTTCGGTCGCTGGCCCCGGCACCGTTCGCGGTCACGTTGTGGCGGATTTTTCATTCCGACCTCCCGACCGGCCGCGTCGCCGTCGCGCGATTCCCTTGGCGACCACCGAGGCCGCCCAGAGCCCGCCGCGCGCAGCGGGCAGGACCTTCCCGCCCCGCCCTTACCGGCGTCCCCAGCCGCGGGTGTAAGCTATACGGTTGTCCACGTATCATGCCCGATCGTCCCTCGGAAGTCAAGCGGCAACAGGGCCGCGCGGGCCGGGGGTTACGTGCGAAGCGGGGGCGGAGCCGCGATTCGCGGAGGGGGCTTGGCGCTCGGCCGAACACTCCGCCGCGCCGGCGTTGGGGCGGCGGGCGCCACGCGGCAATACCCCGAGTCGCCAATTTGGAGCAGGCGCGTCGCTCTTTCGTGCAGGCCGGCTTGACACGCCCCGCGCGAGTGGTAGGCTGGCGATTGGTTCGCCCACCTCCGGCAGGGTGGCACCGACGAGACGGTTGCGGAAATGTATGCCACGGGCTTTGCCAGTGCCGAGCGCGAGTGGGCGCTCCATCGTCGAGATGGCGGACCTGCGGCATCGTACACGCCGGAGAGAACGTTCCTTCTGCGGAGCCTGAAAAAGGGCACGGGCAGTGCCCGTGGCACACCTCGACAGTGCCACCCTGCCGGCAGCGGTGAGGCGATTGGCGTGTTCAGCGCACGGCGTATCCACAGGCTTCCAGCAAGCACCGCTGGACGAGCAACTCGTGCTCGAGGGGATAGGGGTTCTTGATTTCGCCGTGGATGATTCGGGCCAATTCGATCAGTTGCAGGTCGTATCGTCCCGGCGGCGGCGGGAAGGAGACTTCCTGATAGCCCTTCTTGTAAGAATCGCGATCCTGGGATAGGGCAAGCTGGAGCTTGAGTTGCTGCGGGGGGCGGAGGTCGAATTTCTCCAGCGGACGGATGTCGACCGTTCCCTCGTCGCCGCAGACGACCAATTGTCGCCGCTGATAGCCCTCCACTTCCAGAGAGCAGGTTCGAATCGTGGCTGTCGTTTTCGGATACTCGAACACGATCAGTCCGTTGTCGCACATCTCGACGCCCACGTCCGATCGGGTCTGCCGCGGGAAGGGAACGATGCGATCGGGCTTTCCCATCAAACTCACCACGAGATCGATCAGATGGCAGGCGTAGATGAACATGGTCCCGCCTCGAAACTGCGAGAGGTACTTCCGGTAGCCGACCCCGGAAAACTTGCTCATGACGCAGTGCACCTCGAAGACTTGGCCGAGCCAGCCCTCGCGCACGGCCCGCTGGCAGAACTGAACCGCCGGATTGTTCCGGTACATGTAACCGAGCTGCACCGTTCGATGACGTTGCCCGGCCTCGTCGAGCACCTTCTTGAACTCGTCGAACGATTCTCCTCCCGGCTTGTCCAAGTGGATGTGCATGCCGGCGCGGATGCAACGCCCCGCGATTTCCATCAGGCGGTCATCGGCCGAATCGACCTCGACGGCCACGGCCTGAAGCCCCTTGGTGTCGAGCAGTTGCTCTTCGGTCATCCACGTCAGGCCCTGGTAGACCGGATGGTTTTCGTACCGTTTGCGCAGCTCGGGGTCGGACTCGGCGATGCCGACGACCTCGTAGTGATCGCGGAGCTTTCGGAAGGTGGACATTTTTCCCGAGGCATGCTCGTGCCCCGTGCCGATCTGGCCGATCTTGATCCGCGGTCTCGGCGCATCGGCTGCGGCGGCCGCCGCTTCGAGCCGTCGTCCGAGTGCGAAGGCGGCCCCCGCGCCGGCGGCGGTTGCGAGAAGGTGTCGACGGTCAAAGGTGTTCATAGAATGCTCCGCTTGCTTCGTTCATCGGAAATAACCGAACGGCGCGTCCATTCCCGCTTTGCGAAGATGTTCGTCCTTCTACACCCGTTCCGGCACCACGAAGGGACGGCGGTAGGAGCGGCTGAGTAACGGATTTGCCTCCGGGGCTCCCACGAACTTTTCGGCTTCGGCGTCAAACGTCAACATGCGCCCGAGGCGGCAGGGGGTGTTGGCGAACTCGACCTGGCCGGTGTCGGCCAGGTGGCGCTTCATGTCCTCGAACGATTCGCGGAACATGGCGTCGCCCTCGAACTCGACGGCCATTTTGTCGAAGGGGACATCCTTGCCAAGGCGGTACGAGATGTTGCCCAAGTGAGCCAACAACGTGGAGCGATGCCCTTCGGCGATCTCGGCGCCGAGGTGTTCGCGTTTGCGGCTTCGCACGCAATCGACGAAATTCCGCATGTGGCGCGGCCCCTGTTCGGGAGCGCCGGGAGGCGGGAAATCGTCGATCGGCACGCCGTCGCCCTTGCCCTGGGCGAAGAACTTGCCGTCCCGGACCACGCCTTCGTCGGTGTAGAACTCGTTGGTGATCTTCCATTGCTTGTCGCCCACCAGGCCGCGAATCTCCAGGAGCAGCTTGACCTCGCCGAAATCGATCATGGTCAACTGGGTGTTGGGAGTCTCGCCCTGATCCTGATAACCGAAGCGGCCGCCGAGGCTGACAACGCGCTTGGGCACCGCACCGTCGGGCATCGCCCAGCGGCAGACGTCCAACTGGTGCGACCCCATGTTCCCGATCTCGCCGTTGCCGAAATCCCACCGCCAGTGCCAATCGTAATGCACGAGATTCGTGCGGAACGGATGGACGGGCGCCGGACCGAGCCAGAGATCGAAGTCCAGTTCGCGGGGCGGCTCTTGGGGCTCCTTGATGCCGATGCTCAGCCGGCTCCGGCTGGCATAACCGTACGAGACCAGCAGCTTGCCGTATTTTCCACGGCGAACTTCTTGGACCAGCTTGATCCACTGCGGATCGGTGCGGCGTTGCGTGCCGTGCTGGACGATGCGGTCGTACTTGCGCGCCGCCTCGACGAGCCTGCGCCCTTCGAGGATGTTGTGGCTGCAGGGCTTTTCGACGTACACGTCCTTGCCCGCCTCGCACGCCCAGATGGCCATCAGCGCGTGCCAATGGTTGGGCGTGACAATCGAGACGGCATCGAGATTCTCGTCGTCCAGCGCCCGGCGAATGTCCTGCACGCAGGCGGGCGTGTTGCCCGCCCTCTGCTTCACGATCTTGCTTCGGGACGCAAACAGCCGGCTGTCGGGATCGACGAGGTAGGCGATCTCGACGTCCTTCATCCCGCCGAATCCCGTGATGTGGGTTTGCCCCCGTCCGTTGATTCCCGCCACGGCGATGCGGACGCGGTCGTTGGCTCCCAGCACGCGGCCGGAGACGCGCGTGCCGGCAACGGCGAACGTGGTGGCGACTCCGGCCGAGGCGGCGGCTCGTTTCAGAAAGGCACGACGGGTTGGGCGCGACACGGCGGGTTCCTCGCTTCGATGGATGCACGTTCACGGGTTGATCGTTGCCGGACGCGACACGTCCGACGACCTTGCCGCCTTCTCCTTCACGCGACCTCCTCGACCACCCACGGCGCGCGATACTCTCGCGTGAACAATCGCATGGCTTCGGGATCGTCGAGAATCTGCTCGGTCTGCGGGTCGATCTCGAGCTTCCGGCCTCCGAGCCGGCAACTGATGTTCGCGTAGTGGACCAGCAACATGCTGCGGTGGCCCTCTTCGATGTCCGCGTTGGGCCGCTTGCGACTCTTCACCGACTCGACAAAGTCCGCCTTGTGGTCGGCGTCGGGAAAGCGGCCGTACATTTGGTCTTTCACCACCGGCTGACGATCCTTGGTGCGAACGAAGACCTGCCAGCCGCCGCCCATCCGGCCCATGTACATGACCCCGTTCTCGCCGTAGATCTCGATCCGCGTGGCGTTCTGAGGCCAATACGGGAAGAGGTCGCCGTTACGGACCTCGTTGTCGTTGCGCAGCATGTACGGCGTGTAGAGCGTCTGTTCGTAGGTCATCACGATCTCGGGAAAGTCGAACACGGCCAGCTGGGTGTCGGGCGTTTCCGCATCGCCGCGCGGCTCGAAACGCCTGCCCGTGCAGTAAACGCCGGTTGGGTAATCGACGCCCATAAGCCATCGGGCCAAATCCAGTTGATGAATCCCCTGGTACGACATGTTGCCGCCGGCGTAGTCCCAGAGTTGGCGCCATTGCGTATGGATCTGGGGATGGTATCGGCGAGCCGGCGCCGGGCCGTTCCACATGTCCCAGTCGAGCGTCTCGGGCGGGTCGACGTCCGCGCCCCACTGGAAGTCGGGCACGAGACACTGCTCGAACACGCGGCACAACTGCACGCGTCCCAGCTTGCCCTCGTCGAGATAGCGTTTCGCGGCCCCGTTGTACGGCGCACTGCGGTTCTGCGTGCCGATCTGGACGATCCGGTCGTACTTCCGGGCGGCCTTGACGGCCTGCCGGCCCTCCCAGCAGTTGTGGCTTTGCGGCTTCTCGCAGTAGACGTCCTTGCCGGCACGGCAGCAGAGGATCGTCGCCAGGGCGTGCCAGTGGGGCGGGGTGGCGACGACCGCGGCGTCGATGGACGCGTCGCCGAGCATCTCGCGGAAATCCTGCGTCGACTTGGGCCGTTTGCCTCCTTGGCGCGCCGCGTACGCCTCCACCCGCCCCGGGAGGATCTGGCGATTGACGTCGCAGAGGTAAGCGATCTCGCAATCGCCGCGATCGAGAAACCCCAGGGCCAGCGAATGCCCCCGCCCCCCGCCGACGCCGATCATCGCCAGCACGAGCCGGTCGTTCGCCGGAGTTGCCCGGGCCGAAGCGGGATTGGCCAGAATGGTGAACCCGCCGGCCAGGCCGAGGGTCGCCGTTCGAGTCGCATCGAGGAACCGTCGCCGGTTGATATCGGACATGGATGTGGGACCTTCAATGCAGAGCGGTTCGTCGTTCAGGTTCATGCGCCACCATACAACGCCCGGTACGCCCACGCAACGCCCCGCGGCCGTCACGAATCGCGCGGGGCGGCCATCGGCGATGAGGCGGAATACCGGCCGCCGCCGTCCTTGTGGGACGAGGTCGGCTGCCCGCCGATCGGTCGACAGCTCCACCGGATCGCCACCCACCGGCGGCCAGCCCTTTGTCGCGTTCTGCCTGGCAGGCTTCCGTCCGAATCGCGAAAGTTGTTTTCGCAGATGACCGTCTCGCATCCACGACCGAACTCGACCAGTGAGATGGCGCCAGCTTTCCGGGCAGTCTGAATGCTTGAGGTTGCTGGGAAAGGCACCGCTCGATCCGGCTGGGCAAAGTGACGCACCGCACTGCGGAGACCGTCAAGCGACGGGTCGAATTGCTCGTCGCTGCCAAGCTGGCTGGCCATGCGATCGACCAGACGGCAGCCGTCAAACGGAAGCTCATCACGAGCAACCCCTTTGCCGAGATCGGCATGAAACACTACCTGATGACCACCGAATCGGAATTCGCGAAGGCCGTTCGGCGGCTGGTCGAAATGGTGGTGCAGAATCCCATGCAGTTGAGTGACGATTCCAGTGCAAACTCAGGTGCAGCAGCCTGCCGCAACGACTTGTGGGAGGCCGCAAGAAGTGCAATAAGCCCCTGCGAAACAAGGGCTTATGCGAAATCCTTCGATGACTTACCACGAGCGGCACAAATCACTAGCGGAGAGGACAGGATTCGAACCTGCGGGCCCCGTGAAGGGCCACGGGTTTAGCAAACCCGCGCTTTCGACCACTCAGCCACCTCTCCGAAAGCTCTAGCACGTAACGACTTGCGACGATCCTTCGCGGTCCGCCTTGCCTTCGGTTCCCGACGGCTTCCACGACTCGAAGCAATTTGACCCCGTAGCGGGGCGGGCCCGCCGGGGCGACGTTACCCGCAACCGAAGATCGGAGGTAATGCCATGACCGATTCTACCTCGAAACCGGGGGCCCGCAAAGGCCGACGACCGCCCGAACAAGCCTATTTGGCCATGCCCCACGCCTCCGGCAGATGGCAGAAGAAGATCCACGGCAGGGTCCACGACTTCGGCCGACGCGGCCCGGCTGGACGTCGCCTCGCAAGACGGCCCGACCCTGCCCGCCGTGCCCACCGGCCAGAACGGCTCGGGCACGAGCGCCACGCGCAGGGAGTGGTTCGACGAGCGCGGCGATCTGGTGTGGACGATGGACGAACTGGGCCGCGTCGGCTACTACGACTACGACCCGCTCACCGGCCGGCTCCGCCAGACCATCCACGACGTCGACGACGCCACGGCCGACGCGCTGGAGCTCGACATCCCCGACGGCTGGGTCCTGCCGGCCTCGGGCGGGGCGAACCTGGCGACCGAGTACCGGTTCGACGCGTTCGGGCGCGTCACGCAGACCCTCGGGCCCGCCCACACCGCCGACATCGGCGGCACGCCCACCAGCGTGCGTACCGCCGCGTGGACCTTCTACAACGACGCGACCCACGCGACCCGCTCGGCCCAAGGCTACGCGGTCGAGAGCGCGCCCAACGTTTGGGACGACTTCACCATCCTCGGCCCTATCTCGATCGCCAAGACCGACCGCGACGGGCGCGTCACCGACCGCATCGAGGCAACCTACACCGGCGACATCGAAGACCTGGCCGCGGCCGCCATCTCCCAGGCCGACTACACGGCCTGGACCACCTATCAGTACAGCAAGACCCGGCTCGTCTCGACGCGGGTGTACCACGACGTGCCGGCCTCGGGCGCGGGCGCGGCGGGCACGAACTACGCCCAGACCACCTACGGCTACGAGACCTTCGGCACCGGCAAGCTGGGCCGGCAGAACCGCACGGTCGCGCCCGACGGCACGATCACCCGGCTCGTGTTCGACGCCCGCGGCAACGCCGTCGAAACCTGGATCGGCACCGACGACACCGGCGCGACCGACACCGACCCCACGGGCGGCTCGGCCCAGGGCAACAATATGGTCAAGGTCGCAAGCGCCGCCTACGACGCCGAGGGCAACCTGGCCGAGTCGCTGGCGCACTTCGGGTCGGGGGCCAACGACTCCTATGCCACCCTGTACCAGTACGACTGGCGCGGCCGGCTGACGGACGTGTTGAGCCCGGGCGACGTGGTGACGCACTACGAGCACGACAACCTCGGGCGCCCGCTCTGGACCCGCACCTACGCCAGCGACGACTTCACGCTCTCGGCGGGCGAACTCCGCGCCCAGACCAACCATCTCTACGACCCCCTCGGCCGCGTTTACGAGTCGCGCGTTTACGAGGTCGATCCGGGCGACGGCACGGTGGGCGACTACCTGCCCAACCAGACCTGGTACGATGCCCGCGGATACGTGGTGAAAACG
>Ga0334901_1002692_pt1 | contig 14653 bp, 15 predicted proteins | sample GraSluR3_MG_3_FD_207216 | JGI IMG/M metagenome (GOLD analysis project Ga0334901, IMG submission 207216) | Sludge microbial communities from methane-producing bioreactor in Wageningen University, Netherlands - Granular Sludge_15_08-R3 | ecosystem: Engineered > Bioreactor > Anaerobic >...
TATTGTTCTTACCGAGAAGTAGCTGTTCGGCACTCCGGAGAGTTCTAGCAGAAGTTTATCGAGAACAGCTTCGCCACAGTTATCACCGACTATGAGAAGCGAGTCGGTGCTTCGTATCCTTTGCGCTAGCTCTTCTAGATCATCTATTGCGAAAGGTCTCGACAGTGCATCCTTCATTGTCTTATGAATGTCTATCTTATGACCAGGAGCAACATCTATAATATTACCGGCTACCGATAGTTTCAGCGCTCCTAACAAAGGATCGTCAAGCTTGAGGAGTTCCTCCTTAAGATCGTCGTATATTTCCATAAGACTTCTGTTTGAAAGTCTCTTGACGTCCCTGAAAGCGTCATGGTTGCCAAAGAGAGGTTTCAACGCCTCTCCGACCTTTCTGCCGATATCTATAGGAGTATCTGACCAATCCATCTCCGCAACCTCTTTGAGAAAGGTTCTAACAACCTGTTTCTTCTCTTCCTCTCCAGCGTTATTAACGTCTAGAATCCGTAGCAAACTGCTCAGATTGCAGGGGATGCACCTAAGATCTATCTTCATTCAATCACCTCACACTGAATTATACAGTGTTTTGGTAATCCGTACTTGTGTTCTGTTTGATCTGTAAACCTACCTCGACGAGGAAGTGATGCTAGGAAAAGCATCCCAGGAAGTGATGCCCGGAGGAACATCCGGGGAAGTGAGGCCGACTTCGTCGGGAAGTGATGCTGCCTCCGGCAGGAAGTGAGGCTCGCTGGCGCGAGGAAGTGGAACCACTATAAATCGCTAGACGCAAGGCTAGCGAAGATCAAAGCGCCGCTGAAGGCTGTACGCTGGGTACAGCATGGACCCGCTGGAAAGATCAAGGAGGCGCTGACTGCTGGTCGGGCGAGGCTTTAAGACTTGACATTAGACTGTCGGGCATTCTGTGAAGTCTATCAGCTGTTTCTCGATGGTTTCATGGGACGTGGTTTTTTGGGACAGACTCGATTATTCACATCCGGTTAACAGTCAGAGCGCCGAGGATCGCCGGCGGAGGCGAGGCCGCTTCGCAGGACGCATTGCACTGAGGAGCATCAGCGGATGCAATGCCACCTCGCGGGGAAAGAGCCGCTTTTCGCTGAAGGCTGAACGCTGGGAATACCACAATCCGTTAGCTGTCAACGGAGGGCCTTTCTCAGAGAGGAACATCAGTTGCAAGTTCGAATGTTGAAAGGAGAAACCAGACCTTTATTTGTGAGAGCAATGATATATTTCATCCGCCTATAAGTTACTGGGTTGATTCAGGCCAGAATCTCAATCTTGCCGAGTTTCAAGACCAGATCCCGTGCAGAAGCATCACGGGATGACCCTGAACAGGGACTTTTCAGGGCAGGCTCCTGAACAGGTGCATTTCAGGGCAGGCTCATTGAGGCAGGCCTTTAGGGCAGGTCCTAAGGAATGACAGCCTTAGGGTTATTCGGAATGCACCACATCCTGTCATTCTGACAAAGCTCCTGGTCAGAATCTCGATCCTTGGAGCGTTTTCAAGACCAGATCCCGTGCAGACCCATCACGGGATGACCCTGAACAGAAACTTTTCAGGGCAGGCTCATTGAGGCAGGCCTTTAGGGCAGGTCCTGAGGAATGACAGCCTTAGGGTTATTCGGAATGCACCACATCCTGTCATTCTGACAAAGCTCCTGGTCAGAATCTCGATCCTTGGAGTGTTTTCAAGACCAGATCCCGTGCAGACCCATCACGGGATGACCCTGAACAGGAGCATTTCAGGGCAGGCTCTACGGATGACGGCCTTTCTTACTTCAGGTCATCCTGGCACGCTTCTGGCCAGGATCTCGATCTTTGAAACAGTTGCAAGTGCAATGTTGCAAGTTGTAAGAGCAAAAGCTAATAAACTCTCTAAGTATCTTGAAACGCTCTTCTAGGTGGACGGCGGACCGTTGACGGACAACGTTGTCTTCGTCAGCGATCAGCGGGTCCTTGTTCTTAAGCGAATAGCGGCTCTCAGGGCGAGATCCCGTGCAGACCCATCACGGGATGACAGTCTTAGGTTATCCGGAGCATCTCATACCGCCATTCTAACTAAGCTGGTCAGAATCTCGATCTTTGAAACAGTTGCCAGTGACAAGTTGCGAGTTGAATAAGAAAATGGTTGCCCGTTATCGGTTCTCCGTTCTCCAAGACCGAGAGTTGCAAGTTCCACGATGCAAGTTGCAGGAACGGTTATACATTAACGGTTCTCCGTTCTCCGAAAGGAAAAATCAGTTCCAAGATGCGGGAACGATTCTGCGTTAGCCGTTCTCTCTTCTTTGACAAAGAATGAAAAAGGGCGTTGAAGGCATGTCCAGGGTTTTGGCTTTTCACAGCGTAGAACGGGCTCTTCCGACCTCTTGCCTCTGACCTCAGGCTCTTCCCAAGGACGGGTCCATGATCTGGGACGAAGGACTAAGGACGGCTCTTCCAGCGATCAGCGGGTCCTCGTTCTTAAGCGCACAGCGGATCTTCGGTGGACGGCGGACCGTTGACGGACAACGTTGTCTTCGTCAGCGATCAGCGGGTCTTAGTTCCTAACCGTTCAGCGGTTCCTAGGCCGCGAATCGGAACTGGCCTCGCCGAAGGCGAGACTGGCCAGGCGAAGCCTGACTGGCCACCGAAGGTGACTGGCTTTCAGACCGCCTCCTTCCGAAGGCAGCCTTGCGTCCCCAGATGCTTTTCCGGGCATTGCGACCTGGCGAAGCCAGCATTGCGTCCGCTGATGTTCTTTCGGCGCCTTGCGTCTAATTTCAGCGGCGACTGAGTTTTCACTCGCCTTTTCGTGAGCGCAGCGAACGTCACGCCAATGCTCTTTCTCGATTGCTCTTTCGGAGAACGGATTACCCTCCAACGCATAACCAGTTCCCTTGCTCTTTCCTACCCCCTACCTGCAGCCCCCAACCACGTTTGTTACACAGCATGATATAATTGTTCTGTATTACAGGAGGTGTTAGCAGTGTATTACAGATCAAAAGAAAATGGGATTTTCAATTTCAATCTCTACTCAAATTACAGGGCAGTAGGGAGTCGATACATCGCTACACGTCCATCGGAGCAAGAAGATGTTGTTGAGGAACTGAACAGCGAAGATGATGCGAAGCTTTTCGAAGACTTTATCTGGGCTTCTCTCCAGAGAGTTCGCGACTATATCGACTTCAAGGACTTTGATAGTTTTTGTCATGGAAGAAGGCAGTGAATGTAAGGCTAAAGTCGAGTAAAGCAACGGAAAACAGAAGATGATGTGAATAATTGCGCATAGTGTCCCGACAGTACCTCAGGCAGTGTATAATAACAGAGATCTACCAGACGCAGGTTGGAGAAAAGGAGGTAGGAATGGAACTAAACCCTTGTTCAGTTGTTTGTATAGGTATTCGAAGTCTTCATTTTTCTAATCACGTTGTTCTTTCCTCAGAAAAAGGTGCTCGCCTTTCTCTCCGCGCTCGTCGTCCTTGCTTCTAACCGAAAAACTTCTAGAAGAGCTAGCATCCCGATAACTATTCTTGTAACTGGATTTATCCTATTTGATTGTTCTAACTTGCAGCAGGCAAGAGGAATGTGACAATTGCTTACATTCTCATGGAGGTGGGAAATATGGTTAAAAAGAGTATATTTATTCTTCTTATAGTTCTTTTCATAAGCATTACAGCGTTTTCACTTACTTTCGAAGTATCAATAAGCCTGGACGCACTGGATACAGTAGCGTCTCTAGGTTTAGAGACACCGATCAACGGACGAGTACTCGTAATTGTCAGCAAGGATTCTTCTAGAGAACCTAGCTTGCAGACAGATGTAAGAGGAGTTCCGTTCTGGGGAAAGGATGTCTTCGAGATGACATCTGAATCGGTAGTGGAGATCTCAGATGGAGATATGGCTGTGGCAGGTTATCCAATTGAGATATCGGAACTACCGGCCGGAGAATACTTTGTACAGGCTTTTGTAAATGTATACACGACCTTTGCTAGAGCCGACGGTCATACCATACTCATGCACGATGACACTGGAGACGGGCAGTGGTTCTGGGAATCAGTTGGCAATGCAAAAAGCAAGACCAAGAAGATCTATCTTGATCCGGCAAATCCCGGTACAGTGAAATTGGCTATCACAGAAGTGATAATGCCCGATTATGAACTAGAGCCGGGCATGGTGCTTCAGCAGGGGAATTACTCAGATACCGAATGGGTGAAGTACATAAAGATCAAGAGCGATGTTGTTTCCGAGTTCTGGGGCAAAGATATGTATATTGGAGCCAATGTCCTTCTCCCCGAAGGTTACTACGACAATCCTGATGTGTATTATCCGGTGATTTACTATCAGGGACACTTCCCTGGAGGCAGTGCTCCGGTGGGATTTAGAGTGAACAACGACGTATATAAGTTCTGGAATGAGGAAGGAAATGCAAGATTCATAGCCGTATCTATCAGAGATGCCACACCTTACTACGACACATCTTATTCCGTCGACTCGGCGAACTCTGGCCCATACGGGACTGCAATAACAGAAGAACTCATACCTTATCTCGAAAGCCAGTTCAGAATGATTCCCGAGAAATGGGCAAGAATTCTTGCAGGCGGATCTACCGGAGGATGGGAAGCCCTTGCCATGAAAGTCTTCTACCCTGACTTTTTTGGAAGAACATACGTCTGGTATCCCGATGGAGTCGACTTCAATTATTATCAGTTGATCAACATCTACAACGATGACAATGCTTATTACTCCGACTTTGGCTGGATAAAGACCGAAAGACCGAGTGCAAGAGATACTCATGGTAACATCAGATTCACCGTGAAGCAGGAGAACTACTTCGAGATGGCTGCTGGACCGAGCAACAGATCTGGCGGGCAGTGGTCAGTTTGGGAATCAACTTACAGTCCCGTTGGTGCTGACGGATTCCCTCAGCCGATTTGGGATCAGGTAAGTGGGGAAATAAACAAGAAAGTTGCCGATTACTGGAAGAAGAATTACGATCTCAACTACATTCTTCAGGAAAACTGGGAAGAGATAGGTCCCAAGATAGCCGGTGATGTTCACGTGGCGGTAGGAGACATGGACAACTACTACCTCAATGAGGCGGTATATCTCTTGAAAGCAGCTATGGAGAAAATGGAGAACCCGGTTTCTGACATGACTTTCGATTTCGGCCCGAACCAGGGTCACGGATGGAAAGGCTGGAGTCCAGCCGACCCCAGCAAGGCACTTGCTCTCCAGGAATGGCTTGCACAGCTTTCAGACTACATGAAGGAAACCGCTCCGGAGGAAGCAGAAAAGAACTGGATCTACTAGATACTCCAACATAAAGAACAGGGATGCTAGAATTGACCGGAGGGGAAACCCTCCGGCTTCTTTATTCAGGAGGTGTTCTTCTGAGGATTCTAATAGTCGAAGACGAGGCAACGATATCTGCCTTTCTTCAGAAGGGTTTGAAAGAGGAGGGCTTCGCAGTGGATGCAGCGAGAAGTGGAAATGAAGCCCTGGAACTAGCTTTATCAAACCAATATGAAGTAATAGTTCTGGACATTCTTTTGCCTGGCAAAAATGGTTTCGAAGTCTGCAGTGAACTGAGAGCAAGCGGTAATTACACACCCGTTCTCATGTTGACTGCTCTGGATTCTGTAGACGAGCGGGTTAAGGGGCTTAACACGGGAGCGGATGACTATCTCGTAAAACCATTTGCATTCAAGGAACTGCTTGCAAGGATCAATGCGTTGCTTCGCAGGCCGCGTGAAACTTTCGAAAGGGTTTTGAGAGTCGGGGACTTGTCTATAGATACTGTCTCTCATATGGTACGAAGGGATGACGTGGAGATTGAGCTGTCACCAAAAGAGTACAGGCTTCTGGAGTATCTTGCAAGAAATGCTCATCAGGTTCTGAGCAGGACACAGATCGCAGAAAGCGTCTGGGATCAAGATTTTTTCAGTGATTCGAACGTCGTTGATGTCTACATTAGATATTTGAGAAAAAAGATTGACGATCCTTTCTCCACAAAGCTAATCAACACTGTTAGAGGCTTCGGTTACAGGCTAGGTTGATACGATGAAAAAGATAGTTCCTATCAGGATAAAGCTGACTCTCTGGTACGTCCTTTTCCTGGGTGTTATTCTATTTGCGTTTAGCGTTTCGATCTATGCGATTCTCAGCGCACAGCTTCATAGCGAAGCCGATTCGTCATTGAGAATCGTATCTTCGCAGCTCCTTGCAAATATCGAGATCGTCCAGGATCATCCGATATTCAGGAAGACCGTCGAAATGGAATCTCTCAGTAACAGGTTACTTGCCGAAGGATTCGCTGTCAGGTTGATGGATGGATCGGGAAGCATTGTTGAGGGTTTTGGGCCGTTTGGAATTCTAAAGGCCTCATTAGAGCTTTCTGACAGGGAATTCACTACAGTCTCTACATCTGTGGGCGTCTGGAGGATTTTTACCGTTAAGATTGGTCAGTGGGGATGGATGCAGGTGGGAGAATCTCTTTCAAGTGTCAGAATTGCCCTCTTCCGACTGTCCAGGTTGATGTTGATTCTCGGACCTACGATAATCATTCTTGCAGTGCTTGGCGGGTTTTACATGGCAAAGAAATCGCTTGAGCCCGTGGAGAGAATTACGCTGCTTGCAGAAGAGATCAGTGTGGAAAAACTCAACAAGAGGCTCAACCTGACTTTGCCAAATGACGAGCTAGGACATCTCGCCAGTACTTTTGACGGGATGCTCGAGAGACTTGAAGAATCCGTCAAGAAGCAAAGGCAGTTCACGTCTGATGCGGCGCATGAGTTGAGAACGCCTTTGACAGCGATTAGAAGTATTGTGGACGTTACACTTCACAGAGATAGGGATTCCGATGAATATGTGAATGCGCTTGTTCAGATTCAGAACGAAATTGAAAGACTTAGCAGTATTATAGATGATCTTCTTGTAATCACGCGGCTTGAGAATAGCCTTCAAAAAGGTGATTACAAAGTCTTTCCAGCAGGAGTCTTAATCGAAGATGTTCTTGACACGATAGCAGTCCTCGCCAAAGAAAAGAACATAGATATTATGACGGAAATTCCTTCTGACCTTGAGATAGCAGGCGATCGACAAAAGCTTTCTAGAGCAATCTTCAATCTCGTGGATAATGCGATAAAGTACACCCCCGAGGGCGGCCAGATAAGGATATCCGGAGAGAAAGACCAGTCAAGAGAAGAAGTCGAAATTCTTATAGAAGACAGTGGAATAGGAATACCGGTAGATGAGATTGACAAGATATTCGACAGGTTCTATAGAGTTGACAAGGCGAGATCTGAGACAAGGGGCACAGGACTTGGGCTGTCTATAGCTCAGGAGATAGTAAAGGCCCACAACGGAACGATAACTGTAAAGAGCTCATCTCAGCAAGGATCTATATTCAGAGTGACTCTCCCCTTGAAAATTAGAAAACTCTAATCTGAGTCTAATTCTTCTCTAATCTCTCCGATTTATATTTAGTTGCAGCAGCGATAGAAGTTTCACATAGATGTGATCCCCGTGCACAGATGTAGATCAAGCAATTGCGGGAAGGGGAGCCTGGAAATGAAGCAAGCTACTCCGGCAAGGCGATAGCAAAACAGGCTCCCATTCTGGAAAAATGAAAAAAGCCCTTTTCATCATCCCCAAAATAGAAGCCAGGTGACTGGCTTCTATTATTCTAATCTCTCCGAGGGAGCGACACCGACATCCTGGAATGAATCTTAAGCATTCCCTCGGCTTGAAGGAAGCTTAAGATATCAAACAACTCGTACCTCAACATGTTCAGCTCCCCGGCCAAAGCGTCTATGTTTACATAGATATCGGGATCGTTTGAGGTCAACTCCTTGAGCTTCAAGATTACCACCTGTCTTTGCTTTTCCTTATCAGGGATCCCGCCTCCTTCAACTTGAAGAATCCCCTTGTGAGTGATCCTGCCCATTCTGAAAGGCTTGATCTCGATCAGTTCTTCATCCACTAGTATATTCAGGCTTTCGTTCACTTCGTCGGGACAACCTCCGACTTCCCTAATCAACTCGTCAACAGAGAAGTATCTCTTTTCTCTCCCGAGAACTTTGCCGTAAATCTTCGCCAATATTGATTGTTCATGCTCTGATATGCCCATTTCAATACCTCTTTGGTTTTCCTACCGGAGCCATGTAAATGACAAATTCGTCATAACCATCTAGACCTATCAACTTATCGATCTTCTCCTGATCGTAAGCTGCAATGGCGCATGTTCCAAGATTTAGGGCCTCACAGGCAAGGTATAGATTCTGGCAGATATGACCTGCGTCCAGAAGGATTGGTTTGTATGATGTCAGGTCGTATCTCCACTCTGTCCTGTAGGGGATGACCGACCATACGAAAGTTACAGCGCAATGTCCAACGAACTTTTGGCCTAGAGCGGCATCAGCAACTTCACTGGCGAAGTCGCCTTCCTTCTCCAAAACCAAAGAGTGAGACAAGGCGACGTAACGATAAAGGCCTCTCTTCAACCCTTTTACCAGTCTAACGAATATGTATGTCTCAAACGGATGCCTTGCTCCAGCAGACGGGACAGTTCGCAACGTCGCATAGTTGTTTTTCATCACTGCTTTTACACCTTGAGAAGACCAGAGAAGAAAAGACAAAGCCTCAAGCGACAACTTCTCATCCGAGTAGACTCTTCTGCTCTCTCTAGAAAAAACTATCTCTCTCAAATCCTTCATTATAAGGTCAGTTGAGTTTGGGTCAGGAAGACTAATAAGGTCGTAACCCTCCGAGCTCTTCTCAAGAGACGGCTGCGGCAGTCCCTTCATCTGATCTGTCTTGTTCATCTCTCTATTGACTTCTTGCCATATCTTGTTGCTCAAGAAAGCTCTTCCTTCCTTTCTTGTCATCATGAGAGCTCGCCTCCTTCGATTCATATAAATAAGTGTAGCACAGCAGCAAAAAAGTGAACGACAGACTTGCAAATCTAATCAGAGCTTTTCAACAAGAGCCGCTATACGCTGGTCGCTGACGAAGACACGTTGGCCGTCAACGGACCGCCGTCCACCGAAGATCCGCTGTGCGCTTAAGAACGAGGACCCGCTGATCGCTGTGAAGAGCCGTCCTTAGTCCTTCGTCCCAGATCATGGACCCGTCCTTGGGAAGAGCCTGAGGTCAGAGGCAAGAAATCGGAAGAGCCCGTTCTACGCTGTGAAAAGCCAAAACCCTGGACACGCCTTCAACGCTCTTTTTCATTCTTTGTCAAAGAAGAGAGAACGGCTAACGCAGAATCGTTCCCGCATCTTGGAACTGATTTTTCCTTTCGGAGAACGGAGAACCGTTAACGTATAACTGTTCCTGCAACTTGCATCATGGAACTTGCAACTCTCGGTCTTGGAGAACGGTGAACCGAAAACGGACAACCATTTTCTTATTCAACTCGCAACTTGTCACTGGCAACTGTTTCAAAGATCGAGATCCTGGCCAGAAGCTTGCCAGGATGACCTCAAGTAAGAAAGACCGTCATCCGTAGAGCCTGCCCTGAAATACTCCTGTTCAGGGCCTGCCCTGAAAAGTCCCTGTTCAGGAGCCTGCCCTGAAAAGTTTCTGTTCAGGGTCATCCCGTGATGGGTCTGCACGGGATCTGGTCTTATGAACGACCCAAGGACCGAGAACCTGGCCAGAAGCATGATAGTGGCCTGAAGTAAAAAAAGAGCGTCATTCCGTAGAGCCTGCTTTGAAAAGCTTGCCCCAATGAGCCTGCCTTAAAATGCTCCTGTTTGGGGTCTCCTGTTTATGGCTTCTAGTAAGAGCGGTTCCTGGTTGTTCCTTTTGGTTGCTGGTAAAAGCAAACAAAGGAAGGAAGCGCTACTCTTCGCTAAGGGGAAATCGCGTCCCCAGACGTTTTTCCCGGCATCACTTCTGTTCTTGCTCTTCTCGGAGGACGGGTCCATGATCTTGAGCGAAGGACCAAGGACGGCTTTTATCCTCATCCCTGCTCTAGCAGAAACTCTGAGTGACTCATAAACTGTACAGGTGTAACATTGAAAGTTTTGAAGTATTATATTTCTTAGGTAATGCTGCAAAGGGAGGTTATGAAATGGAAGAAGAGAATGTACGGAAAGAGTCAAAGCTAAGTCAGGTTTTTCTTGGAATAGTGGTCATAGCTCTTGGCTTGATGATCATTTTTGTCCCTGCAATGATGTCAAACTTCTGGCTTTTGTTCATCTGGCTTCCGGGGATCATAATGGAGTACAACGCGATCAAGAATAGAATCGACGGACTTCTGGTTCCCGGTGGCGTGTTGCTTGTTGTGGGGTTGGCCTTGACTCTGGGAGTTGTCTTCCCTGGATTCTACGACAGCGGCGGGTGGGGACTCTTCGTTCTTGCGCCGGCATTTGGGTTATTCCAACTTTACTTGGCAGGCGGAAAGAGCCGTTCTCCTCTGTTGATTCCTGTCGCGATACTTGCAGTTGTCGGAGTTATTGCCCTAATACCTTCTTCATTTTCGCAATGGGCAATGATCGTCGTGGGAGCAGTCTTGATCGTGTTTGGTCTACTTGTTCTCTTCAGAAGAAAGTGACTTGACGTCACGACCCATTTGGTAGAAATCGAAGTATTCGTCGCCTATTCGCATATATCTCTTAAGTGTTCCTTCGATTTCAAATCCCAGTTTAGAATAGAGGCATCTAGCTCTGTCATTGTCTGATCGCACCTTTAGGCCGATCCGAGTTATTCCGCTGCTTTGTGCATGCTCAAATGCGAGCTCTATGAGGGTCTTTCCAATGCCCATTCCCCAGTAAGGCTTGCTTACAGACAGTGCAATCTCTGCCCAGTGGTTGATGCGCTGTTTTGAGCCTCCTTGCATTGTGATCAGTCCAATAAGCTTGTCTTCACATTCGGCCACTGCCATCAAGCTGTTGGCCTGTTCTTTGAACGATGCGATTATCTGTCTTTCGGCCTCTTCACTTAGGGTCAACTCGTCTCTTCCGAAACTCAGATAATCAGACTCTCCAGCAATAGAATTGATGTAGGCGACTATTCTCTTTGCATCTTCTTTATCTGCATCTCTAAACAGGCAAATGCGGTCATCTTTGAGCACTCGCTCTTTCAAGACTCTTCTAGAAGGGGAGCTTTTCATCCTCGTCATCTCCGTCTGTTGGCAGCTGCATTTCTTCAGAGGACTCTGTCTCAATTGAGGCCAAAAAGCTTGAGTACTGTCTGTCTAGTTCTTCCTTTTCCCTTTTAAGGGTTATCAGTCTCAGGCGAGCTGCGGTAAGAAGCTGAATTGCTTTCTGATAAGCCTTGAGTGCAACCTCGACATCTATCTGAGAGTTGCTTCTGAAATACTCGTCGATAGATCTTATGTATCCAAGCAGCTTCTTGAAATCCATAGAGTTTATTTGCTCTTCTTTCAGCTTCAAGACTGATTCTAACGTCTTTTCATCCATGTTACACCTCCGATTTGACTTCATCTATGGTAGTCTTTGCCTCTCCATCTTTGAAAACGCAGTCCAGTGAGTCGCCTGCCGAAACGGCCTTCGCGCTGTTGATTATCAAGCGACCTCTTTTCAACACCACTCCACCGAAAAGCAATGATGCGGCGTAGCCCCCATGGAGTGTAAGCTCATCGAATAGTTTATCCAGATCATCTCCTGAATTCGCTATTAGGTCATCGAACAACCTGGTTACTCCCTTGTCAAGTGTTTCGACGAGTATTGCGGAATTCATGAGATGTTTCTCAAGACTGTTTCCGAACCCTCTGTGATCAAGACGACTCTCGGCAAACGCCAGGTTTCTTTGTATCGAGCTGTCGGCACTATTTACCAGAGCGTCCGTTAATGCGAAAATCTCATTCATGCCTCTCTCAATCGAGAGGACGTATCTAGCCGGATTGAACGATCCAAGTTCGTTCATCGCAAGGAGGATTCTGTGAGTAATCGTTCCTGAAAGAACTCTGGATCCATCTTCAAAGAACTGGTCCGTGCGATTGATGGTTTCTCCTATCCTATCGGCTATGAACTGGAGTCTATCGGGTCCTGTCTCGTTCTCGGCCCTTTCGAAGAGCCACTCAATCTCATCTCCCATCAGATCGGAGAATTCACTCAGGGTATCGACGTAATCATTTACCTGTTCGCTTATTCCACGTGCAACTGCAGTAGGAGTATCAAAACGCTTCCAGGCAACGAAGTCAGGTATAGTAACGTCTCTTTCATGGCCAATAGCACTCAGTACTGGGCAATACTTCTTGTTGAATTCCGAAATTGCCATTCCAAGTTCAAGACTATCGAAATACATCAAGTCGCTCGCAGAGCCGCCACCTCTAGTCAAAACAACTACGTCGTATTTCACCGGACAGGATGCGATCTTCTTCAGAGCGGAAAGAACTCCAGGGACGGTTCGGTTGCCCTGCATATATGATTCGTAGAGATGCACTACGGGCTTGTATGGGTAGTTGACGGAGAGATTTGAGAAGAAATCCCCCAGTCCAGCTGCAGTAGAAGAAGAGATCACAGCAACTCTCTTTATGGGAGGCAGTTCGCCTAGATCATGCTCTTCAATTCTTAGAGCTTCCTTTGCCTTCAGGGCAAGGTAGATTTCCCTTCTTCGCGCAGTTATATCGGACTCTCCTATTGGAGCTATCGTATCTATCCATATCGAGAAACTTGCCCGGGGTTTGTAGAAGCTAAGGGTACCTTCGAAGAGCCACTTCTTTCCCTTTATCTCAGACGAGCTCTTCAACGCCAGCTGTTTTCCCATCCTTGCGAAAGCCGCTTTTCCGGAGATCATGCTGAGGTCTATTCTCCTCTTTGTTCCCCGCTCTTCATAGTCTTGAGAGACACTGATGTAGACGTAGTTGCCTCTAACAGTTAAGTTAGTAACGTCGGCTGGGAACTTCACCGCGAGGTTATTCAAGCCGGCACTGGTCAAAACCTTTCTTACGTGCTCAAGCATCGTGTCGAGATCTTTGAATTCTAGCGTCGCCTCTGCCATAAGCAGTTCCTCCAATGATCATTCTCTTCCATTATAAAAGAAGAGGACGCCGGAAGGCGTCCGCAGATTGAACATCAGTCAACAGCTCTACCTTGCCGTGTATCCACCATCAACCATAAGCGATTCTCCATGAACGAAAGATGCTTCGTCACTTGACAAGAAGAGAACTGCGTTCGTCACTTCTCTTGGCTCTCCCAGTCTTCCTATTGGATGCAGTCCGACTAGCATGTCGTACATGTCAGTTCCCTCTTTCATTCCGGATGCTTCAAGTAGAGGAGTCTTTATGAAAGCAGGATTCACGGCGTTTATCCTGATATTCTTGCTTGAGTATTCTAGAGCTGCCGCTTTTGTCATACCGACAACTGCATGCTTAGAGGCGACATAGGCAGAGGCGTTGTTGAAACCAACCTTACCAAGGATCGAGGAATTGTTTACAATTGCTCCTCCCCCTTGCTTAAGCATCTGCTGGATTTCGTACTTCATTCCGTAAAAGACACCAAGCAAATTGATCGAAATCACTCGCTCCCAGTCCGCTTCGGGGTACTCAGATAGAGGAAGAGAAGGCCCGCCTATCCCTGCATTGTTGAATGCAACGTCAAGCCTTCCGAACTTCTCGACAACAGATTCGACGATTCTCTTCGTCTCCTGAGCGCTCGAAACGTCATGTTTCATGAACAGGGCCTTCCCCCCTGCATCATTTATCTCTTGAGCGAGTTCTTTGCCCTTTTCTTCATTTACATCTGTAATGACAACTTTCGCTCCTTCCTCGCTGAAGGCCCTGGCGCTTTCTGCACCAATCCCGGAACTCCCGCCTGTAATGAGAACTACTTTCCCTTCGAATCTTTTCATATTCTCCCTCCTTTCACTCCATGTTACCGCCGATAGTTTTTCTCGGGTATCTTAATTGTATCACAAAACTTCTTATGCATGAAGATGAACGAAGAGTGTGGTCGGTTAAAGATAATTCAAGAGAGTCTTCGAGGTCTGCAATCTAGCGCGAAGGAGGTTGCTGATCTCTTGTTTCTTCAATCAGTTCTATGAAAAATGGAATAGGAATATGGCGGGAAGAACGAAGTCTTCGAGATTTGTTGCTCGGCGGAATCTACTGCCCTGCAATTGAGAGTGAGGGAATGCAAAACGTCTTTTCCTCTTGACTTTATCACTTTAACCCATAAAACAGAGAAGATAGTGTCTCAAACCCGCATGGTTTCGTAAACGCTATTTTTTTGTCTATATTTTGTAGTGGCAACTGAGTATACAATGTAGTTGGCTATTAATTATACTAGTACTTGCTTATAGGAGTATTTGAATGATATAATGTAGTCATGTTTATAAAGCCCACGAAATCTAAGAACTTTACGTATGCTCAGTTAGTTGAATCTTACCGTGACGAAGAAGGAAAGAGTCGTCACAGGGTTATCTTTAACCTTGGAAGAGTAGAGGACAATCCTTCTTTGCTCAGAATTGGACAAAGGTTGGTAGAACTTGCTAGTGGAAAGAAGGTTTGTTCTATTGAAGATTTACAAGGAGAAGAGATCCTTGGTTGGGGTGTGCCAAGAAGGTGAAGAAGGAAACTTCTAGCCATGCTTAATCGAAGATGAGGGAGGGCCCCTCGAAGCCGCCATGCAGGTGGAGGCTTCAAACCACCGTAAGCTGCTGTGGTAAAGAGCCATGGTAGTGAACGTTACGG
>Ga0334901_1002694_pt1 | contig 14640 bp, 11 predicted proteins | sample GraSluR3_MG_3_FD_207216 | JGI IMG/M metagenome (GOLD analysis project Ga0334901, IMG submission 207216) | Sludge microbial communities from methane-producing bioreactor in Wageningen University, Netherlands - Granular Sludge_15_08-R3 | ecosystem: Engineered > Bioreactor > Anaerobic >...
ACTGAATTCGCGCAAGGTATTGGGAAAGTACCACCCGGCGCTCCAATTCTTTAGCCCGCGGATCTTCAGTTCCTGAAAAATCGACTGCACCGCCGGTTTCCCAGAAAGTTTTCCAATGATTTGCAGAAGCTTCTTTTACCTGAGAAAATTCAACCGGTTCAGTAAAATCATTTTCTGGACTGAATTCTGCTGAAAATGAGAAATGTTCTGAATCGCCCGCCGGCTGCAAAACAAAATAATGGAGTTCCTTTTGAAAGACTTCAGCTTTTCCTGTCCAGTTCAGTTTTACAAAATAAGTTGTACTGTCGAGATTGTGTTCAAAAACGGCGCTGTTTTCATTTTCCCAAATAATTCCGGAGTGATGTTTTTCCTGACTTTGCCAGTCGGAAGCTCCGTCGGTATGACTGCCGGTGGGATATGGGAATCGCAGATTGATGCCCATCAAACCATTTTTTAATCTTTCGGATTGAATTTCTGATGCAATTAAATCGCGCGACGAATGGCAGGTTGTTTGAACTTCCACATTTTCCTGTTCAATTTTAAAAGCGCTGGAAATAAATCCTTCCCACAAGTTCAGGGTTTGTTCAATGCCCGTAATTTCATCTGGTTTCACTTTCTCACCATTTTCTTTTAAAAGCTCGAAACCAATATTTCCAAGGTGCAGACGGTGCGGGTTTTGCCTGAAATAATTGGCAGTTTCTTGTCTTTTGCCGGGCTCATTCCATTGCACTGCATAAGGAACTTTTCTTCCCTCCACATCAAAAACCTGAAACGCTTCCTCCAGCCGGTAATTTTCTTTGTTTGGAAAACTGTGCCAGCCCCATTCAGATTGTGTGCCCAGGCAAACCCCGCTTTCATAAATTTCCGGGAAAGTTTGCAGTCCGGTGGCATCCACGGTAAAAGCAAAACTTCCGTTTCCTACCGATAAAGAGTTAAGCGAATCAAAAGCATTCACATTTACATTATGTCTTGAAACCAGGGCTAAACGGTCAATTTTTTTTGACTCAGGATTTTTCTTTTTTGAACATGACGCGAGCGCAAGGAAAATGATTAAAATGGAAAATATTGGTTTCATAACAAAAAATATGATAATCCGCTTTTTTTCATTACCAACTTTTTGATTCTTCTTCCAGTTGTTCCAATGTAATGAAATGGCCATTTCTGATTTGAGCTTCAGATTGGAAAATATCTTCAATAAGTTGTTTCTTTAAAATGGGCGCACCGGTTGCGTCATATCCGGTAACCAAATCGGTTTTATTAACTACAGAATAGATTTTTTCAAAAAGTTCATTTACGGTATTTTCATCCAATTCATGTAAATGATTTTCAATATATTTCTTTTTCTGGTTACTATCCATCACATTCAATTTTATTCAAATTTAGTGAGAAAAAATTCAGGCACAAAAATAACATTACTAAAAAACAAACCTTCAAGGTTTTGGAAACCTTGAAGGTTTAAAAAAATTTCAAATACATGTAATCCCTGCCTTCCCAACCAGCCAATCCCTTCGGGATTAAAAATGAATTTACAATTTCCGAATCGGTTTGCTCAGCTTTTCGGCCTCTTCAGTAATGTATTTCCGGAAACCCTCTTCGGTTTTCCACTGGTCTTTGTCGAGGCCCCAAACCGAAAAGAAATAATGTTTTGCCGGTTGACCGCTTGAACATTTCTGTCCAATGTAATAAGTTTCGGAAATAATGTGGCTGAATCCTTTTTCAGGAACCGTTTCATAACCCAGTCTGAAAAAATTGATATCGGTTGTCAGTCCGATTTTCCCGGCTTCGGCCAGCGGTACAATGGCAGCCATTCCCAACTCGTCGTCGTTCAGCGACTGCACATCGTGTGTACCGATGCACTGAAAATCGCCTGCCTGAAATGCAAACGGTTCGCGTTTCAAATGGCTGGTAACAATTCCGGTAACGATTTGCGAACCTGCCGGACAGCCGGTTACGGTTACATCTGACTCGAACCAGTATTTTCCGGGATAAATGGTAATTTTCTCCACAGCTTTCAGCATTTCACCGTCCACATCCCAACCTTCGTAACGCAATTCGAAGACCGAGCGCACCGGGCCTTCGGTAAGTTTCTGGTATTCGTAAACCTCGGTAGAACCCAACCGAAAAAGCGAATCGTTTTTCAGCAGTGCCAAACCTCCCGATCCAAGCGAACTTCCACAATGCAACACATCCATTCCCCAATCTGCAAGTTTATGGTAATCGCCCAATTCAGGAGTATGAATTTTATCGATAATCATTTCGGGCATCCGTTTTCCAAAAAGGTCTTTCACATTGCGGCAATCGAAATAGTTACGAAACCCGATTTTATCGTTTTCCCAGTTCACGCTTTCACCCTGTGCAATTACTTCGAACCCGTCAGTGCATGGCAGTGCCTGGTAATAATCCACCTCTTTAAACGAACCATCTTTCTGGGTAATTCCCAGGCGAAGGTTGGTTCGCTTTTCGAATTCCGGAGGATAGTTGGTGCCATCAGAAAATTCCACTACGATTTCTTTGGTTTCGTTGGGCGCAAAATTCAGCAGCAAAGCCACCTCGTCCCAGTTTCCGTCGTTGTCCATATCGTCCAGTTGAAACGGAACCAATGAATTGTCAGCATTTTTGAAAAGTGGCATTAATCCTGCCGGCAATTCTACTTTTTGGCTCAGTTCGTCTTTGGTTAAAACAACAACCTCATCCGGTCGTTCAACATTTTGCGGGTTCTGAAACGAGAGTGTAGCCTGCTTTCCGCATGAAAAAAAGAGGCTGGTTAAAAGGAGAGCTGTTAAAATTTTTGAGTTCATTTTATTCAGGAATATCGTTTTCACCTTTCACATAACCAAAATTGGCGAGAATACCGCCATCCACATAAAGTACATGACCGTTCACAAAATCGCTGGCTTTGGATGCCAGAAACAGCGCTGCATTTCCCACGTCTTCGGGTTCGCCCCAGCGACCGGCGGGAGTGCGGGTCATTACCAAATCGTTGAACGGGTGGCCGCCTTCGCGAATTGGCGCCGTTTGTGCAGTGGCAATGTAACCAGGGCCTATTCCGTTCACCTGGATGTTGTATTTGGCCCACTCGCAGGTCATATTGGCGGTAAGCAGCTTCAGTCCGCCTTTTGCCGATGCATAGGCTGAAACCGAGTTGCGCCCGTAAACGCTCATCATGGAACACATGTTGATGATTTTCCCGAAGCGTTTTTCAATCATTTTCGGAGCCACACGTTTGGAAACAATAAGCGGGGCTACCAAATCCACGTCGATTACCTGTTTATATTCTGAAACGGGCATGTCGAGAATGGGAATTCGTTTGATAATTCCGGCATTGTTCACCAGAATATCAATCGTTCCCACTTCCTTTTCGATTTGGGTAATTCCGCGGTCCACGTCCTCCTCGCTGGTTACATCAAATTTTAACGTATAAACCTCTATTCCATCAGCCGCATACTCTTTTTTGCAGCCTTCCAGTTTTTCTTCAGAAATGTCGTTCACACAAATTGTGGCCCCGGCTTTTCCCAGTACTTTGCCGATGGCCATTCCAATTCCGTGTGTTCCTCCGGTAACAAGGACAACTTTTCCGCTCAAATCAAATAATTCCTGTACCATTATAATTTTTATTGATTATCGATTAATGCTTATTTATTTGAATGGATTTCATTACCTCAACTCAGTGGGTTTAATGTGATCCATATCGGTATAATCGAGGTTTTCACCTGCCATTCCCCAGATAAAAATGTAGTTGCTGGTTCCGGCAGCCGAGTGGATTGACCAGTTGGGCGAAATTACCGCCTGCTCATTATGCATCCAAAGGTGGCGGGTTTCATCGGGCTGACCCATGATATGACAAATCGCCTGATCTTCGGGCAAATTGAAATAAAAATACACCTCGTTTCGGCGGTTGTGCTGATGCGGCGGCATGGTGTTCCAAACGCTGCCGGGCATTAATTCGGTTAACCCCATTTGCAACTGACAGGTTTCCACAACGGTGTTTATCAGCAGTTGGTAAATTTTTCGTTCGTTCGACGATTCGAGCGCCCCCAGGTGCAGCACGTTAGCATCGTTTTGCGTAACATGTTTCACCGGAAACTCTTTATGAGCAGGCGCCGAGTTGATGTAAAAATGTGCCGGATTCTGCGGATCGTCGGAACGAAATTCCACGTCTTTGCTTCCTTTTCCGATGTAAAGCGCATCTTTGAAATTCATTTTGTACTCCGTTCCGTCAACCACGATGGTGCCGGGACCTGCCACACTGATAACACCCACCTCGCGGCGATAGCAGAAAAACTCTGCTTTTAACGGATCGATGGTTTCCAGTTTCAACGGCTTGTCAACCGGCACTGCTCCACCTACAATAAACCGTTCGATAGCTGAATAAACCAACCGGATATTTCCCGGTTCCATCACCTTTTCCACTAAAAATTCTGTTCTGATTTTTTCGGTATCATACGTTTTAAAATCGTCGGGATGGTATGCATACCGTTCTTCATAAATTGTTGCCATACTATTTTATTTTAATAATTCCTGTTGTCTTTTCAATGCTTCCAAATAGTAATAATCTGCGTAATTAATTGCGACGTCCACCTCACTGTTTGCGGGTTTGTGACCCACACTGTGTTTTAAAAGAAAACCACCGTTTGAACCGTCGGTTGCCCTGTATTTTTCTGAAGAAAGACTCTCCACAATTTTTTGGGCAGCATCGAGATAAGTTTCTCCTTTTTCAGAAAACGTGCTCAATTCGAAAAATGCTGAAGCCATAATTGCTGCGGCCGAGGCATCGCGATGAGTATCGGGAATTTCCGGATCGTTAAAATCCCAGTATGAAACCACATCTTCCGGTAAATTTTTCAAAATAAAATCACCGATATTTTCGGCTGCATCCAAATACTTGTTGTCTCCGGTTTCGCGATAACACATGGTGTAACCGTAAAATCCCCAGGCTTGTCCCCTTCCCCATGCCGATTCGTGATTCAAACCCTGGTGAGTATGTTTTACCGCCGGTTCACCGGTTATTGTATCGTAACTCACCACATGATAAGAACTCCAGTCGTCGCGAAAATGGTTTTCCAGCGTTACATCGGCGTGCGAAACCGCAACATCGCTGTATTTTGGGTCGCCGGTAACTTCCGAGGCCCAAAACAACATTTCGAGATTCATCATGTTATCCACAATTACCGGATAATCCCATTTATCGCTGTTATGGTCCCAGGACCGAATACAACCAATAGTTGGATTAAAGCGGGTTAACAGCGATTCCGATGCCTGAATAATTACATTTTTGTATTCTTCATTGCCGGTTAACCGGTAGGCATTGCCATAGCTGCAAAACACCATAAAGCCCAAATCGTGCGTAGTTGTACGGTACTGCACTCCGTCGAGTTTCAATGTATTTTCCGTTGCTACATTTTTCCAGTATTCATCACCTGTCATTTCATACATTAACCAGAAAGAACCGGCAGGAAAACCACAGGTCCAATCCCTGATGCCTACCATCCAGTAGTCGCCGTCTTTACTGGGATAAGAACGGGGTACTTTGTCATCCGGAATGGCCTGAACCAATACTTTAAACTGATCGTTCAACTGTTTTTTTAACTGGTGAAATTCCAATTTTTTGCTTTTTTCTCCAGAGCAGGAAATTAAAATCAAAGCAATCCCCGCAAATAATAAATTCTTTATTTTCATATTTTTTTTGTTATTTTTCACAAATATACATTTAAAATAATTAAATTGCAATCGATTGCAAATGTATTTGTTTTATTAACTTTATCAAAAAAATTTATCTCAAAATGGAAAAACAGGGCGAAACGACAATCCACGATATTGCAAAAAAGCTAAATATTGCAGCCTCTACTGTTTCGCGGGCGTTGAATAACAACCCGATAATCAGCGAACCCACACGTAAGCTCATTGAAAAAACTGCCAAAGAGATGGGATACCGGCCAAATATTCTGGCGGCAAACTTCAGAACCAAAAAAACCCACATGATTGGTGTGGTTTTGCCGCTTATCAACCGCCATTTTTTTTCGTCGGTTATCAGCGGAATTGAGGAAGTTGCCTATAACCGTGGTTTTGCCGTTACCATTTCCCAATCGAACGATAATTTCGAAAAAGAAGAAAAAATTGTTCAAACCCTTTTTTCCAACCGGGTGGATGGCCTGATTGTTTCCATTGGAATGAAAACCCAGTCTTTCGATCACTTTAAATTATTTTCAGAACGAAATGTGCCCCTGGTTTTTTTCGACCGTGTAGTGGAAGAAATTGAAGCCGATAAAATAGTAGTGGATGATTACCGGGGTGGATTTAAAGCAACAGAGCACCTGATTAAACAGGGCGGCACACGAATTGCGCATATTGGCGGCCCGTTAAATATTAAAATTTACCAGGACCGGCTGGCGGGTTTTAACGACGCTATGGAAAAAGCCGGTCTTCCGGTTGAAAAATCAATGCTGATTCATAACAGTCTGACCCGGACTGATGGGACAAATGCCATAAAAAAACTGTTGCAGAATAAAATAAAACCCGATGCTATTTTTTGCGCCAACGACACAACGGCCCTAAGCGTCATAATCTACCTGCGCGAAAAGGGAATTAAAGTTCCCGACGATATTTCAATTGTTGGATTCAGTAACGAACCTTTTTCAGAAGTTGTAACGCCTTCGATAAGCACAATAAAACAACCCGGATTCGAGATGGGGAAAAAAGCGGCAGATTTATTGATCAGACAAATCAAAAACAAAGACAAAGACAAACCCGATCACCGGTTCCAGACATTTGTGATGCCAACCGAACTTATTGTACGGGAGTCGTCGGTACGGAAATAAACAAACTCATTCGATAAAATTCAGAACCGGATTGTCCGGCGAAAAAGCGCCGCTTCTGCTTAAAAAGTTATATTCTTTTTCCCCAACCACAACCCACTTGTTTTTCCCATTTTGGGAAAAAATTCAGGAATTTAAATTCATGTATTGATTAAAAGCTATTAATACCTTAAATTACATGATTTAACAATCTAAAAATTAAAAATTATGATTAAACATTTTTTACCTGCTGTTTTAGCATTTCTTTTTGCATGGTCTGCAGAAGCACAAAACACAACCTTTAACGAAGGCGATAAAGTACTAAATCTGGGAATTGGATTTGGAAGTACACTTTATTCAGGCAGCTACTATACGAACAGAATACCCCCGGTTTCTGCTTCGTTTGAAGTAGGGATTAAAGACGAATTGTTTGACGAAAACAGTTCACTTGGCGTCGGTGGCTATTTGGGTTATACCGGAGCAAAATGGGATTATATGAATTATGGATGGAGTTATACAAGTATAATTGCAGGTGCCCGGGGAGCTCTTCACTATCAATTTGTTGATAATCTCGACACTTATACAGGACTTATGCTTGGATACAATATTGTCAGTTCAAAGTCGCATGGATCGGGAGGAACCACAACTAATGCGGTCGGAAGCGGTTTAACATTTTCCTGGATTTTGGGCGGCCGGTACTATTTTACTGACAACCTTGCCGGATTGCTCGAACTCGGTTACGGAGTTGCCTACCTCAATGTAGGAATTGCACTGAAAATATAATACCCGACGAATAAAAAGTTAAAAAGGTTTTTTCTTTTTCAGGAAAGAACCTTTTTACTTTATCAGAACCTGGCTGCCACCGCTTCTTTAAATTCAAGCTTAAGGGCTTCGAACGTTTCTTTAACTGAAATAATTTTAGATGTTTTCCAGGCGTTTGAACCGGCAAAAGCGTAACCGTTAAAAAAATTGCCTTTCATAGCGCTCATCAGCGCTGCAAAAATGCAATAGGGCGTCTTTTCAATGTCACAGGTTTTCAGACACTTATACGGGCATTTTACCGGACGTTTTTCCCCCCGGTTTATTTTATCTATAAACTCATTCCGGATTGCCCTGCCCGGCATACCTACCGGACTCTGGATAATTTCAATATCACTTTCAATGGAATCGATGTAGGTTTGTTTAAACTCTTCCGAGGCATCGCATTCGTGCGTGGTTACAAACCGGGTGCCGAGTTGAACGCCGGTTGCCCCCAAATCCATAATCTCTTTTATATCAGAACCGGAATAAATGCCACCGGCAGCAATAACCGGGATGGTAACATTGTATTTTTCCTCAAACGGTTTTACCTGCGAAACAACTTCGGGAACCAGTTTTTCGAGGGCATATTCGGGGTTGTCAAGCTGCTCGCGCTTAAACCCTAAATGCCCTCCGGCTTTGGGGCCTTCAACTACAATGGCGTCGGGAAGATAGTTGTAAACCTCTTTCCATTTTTTGCATATCAGCGCAGCAGCCCGCCCTGACGACACAATTGGAACCAGCTTGGTTTTTGCCCCTTTTGTGAGGTATGACGGCAGGTTGAGCGGTAGCCCGGCGCCTGAAAAAATAATGTCTGCCTTTTCTGCAATGGAAGTTTTAACCAAATCGGAGAAATTAGTAAGGGCTACCATAATATTTACCCCAACAATTCCACTGGTTTTTTCGCGCGCTGCTTTTATTTCGCGTCTCAGCGCCTTTATATTTGCGTTAATAAAATCACGTGCATAATTTTTTTCAAACATGCCGATTCCTACAGCGGAAATTACGCCTACACCTCCTTCGTTTGCCACAGCAGCCGCGAGTCCCGACAAAGAAATTCCAATACCCATTCCACCCTGAATGACAGGAATTTTAATTTTTAAATCTCCAATACTAAATGCTTTCATGTAATAATTCGTGTAATAATTAAAGCGTCGAATTTTTGACAAAGATACTTTAATTACGAGACAACAAACATTAAATTGAAATTACTATAACTTCTACCTGGAAGTTTGAATTTTCGTAAAATGAAATCGAAAAATGACGAAACAAAAGCCTCTTTTTGAAACGCTAAAGAGGTATTTTTAAGGTGAAAACATAAATTTCAGAAAAACACCTTCCAATAAAACAGTTACCTTCTTTGGGTTTTATCGTGAATAAATTATTTCCCATTTAAATGCGCCTTCTCCGGCGGTTTTCAGATGAATTTCCCGAAAACCGTTTTTTAATTCTGAACGAACATCAATCTCTTTCTCACAGATTACTTCGGAAAAAGTAAAACCGTCCGGTTCGGTAAGGTAGATGATATAATCGTCGTTTGCCACCAATTCGCACTCTCCCTTCAACTTATTGTCCTGCCAACTAACATCTTTTAACTCCAACGCGCCGCAGGAAATGTGCCTGTTAGTTGCTATCAATTGCGGATGCACTTTTTCTTCGCGAATGCAAAACAACTGGCATTTATAGGTTGAATCGATGCTGCCCGGCGCAAAGCCTTCGTAAAAACTTCCAATGTGCTTCTTATTCCAGAAATCGAAAACGATATATTTTTTGTCCGGATTCAATCCCAGCCTTGCAAATTCAATGTATTTCACCCGGTCGCCCGTCCGCCCGAGCGCCATCCAGTTTTCAAACGGTTTGTTAATTTCCAGCAGAAAAAGGTCGTTGAACGAGGCGCGGCTTGCCTCAAAAATACGCTCTCCGCTGCCCGATGTTTCAGAATCGACACGATCAAGGTACATGGAGCGGCCTGGATCGACATCGTAAATCTGGCCGGGCATGGTGTGCAATACCGGGATAGTGCGGATTATGGGGTCAAGGTTTCCGGTTTTATAGTCTTCCGGTTTGTCGGTTATCATATAAAGCGAACCCGTAATGGAGGTGGCCATGCAATCGCGGTAGGCATAATCTCCAAAAGCCTCGATGTGATCCGGGTCATTCAGCCAAACCACATTATTGAATGAATTGTATTGCGATAAGCCACCGAGGCCGTAACCGTCGGTACCAATCCGGCAGGCGTCGGCCAGCCCAATCAATTCGGGCCGGGCGCCCCAGCATGCCAGCATGTAATTGCCGGGGCCAATCTCTTCGCGGACTGCTTCAATTACATTTCGGAAAGCTTCTTCCCGTGAAACTCCCTTATCTTTAAAAAAATCAGGATAGCTGTTGTACCCATCGTATCTCAGATGCCGTAACGCATCCACTTTAAAATATTTCCAACCCATTTTTTCCAGGCCTTCATAAGTCGGGCGAATAATTTTACCGATGGTTTCCGGATTCGATCCGTCAATGATATATTTTATCCATTTACCTTCGGCAAGATTTCCATTTTTACCGGTAACAAAAAGGTTTTTATTAGCTTCGGCACCCGCCTTATCATTAAACATCACGTTAGTCCAAATCCCCGGTTTCATTCCTTTTTTGTCGATGTAACGGGCAAGGCTCTCCAACCCGGTGGGAAATTTTTCGTTCGGCGACAACCAGCTTCCGGGCCAGCCAACAGGTTCCTGCTGAAAACCATCGTCCATCTGCAGGTACTCCAGCCCGTACGGGACCAGTTTCTCCGACAACACATCGGCTGTGTGGTGAATGTCCTCTTCGGTCACGCGATTCCAAAATGCAAACCACGAGCACCAGCCGACAACCGGCTTTTCAGGTACCCGGTACTCCCACGGTTTGAAATATTTCAATCCCCGGTGTTGGCTGTAAAAATGCGGACGGAACCGCAGGCAAATTTCGTTGCCTTTTATATTAATTTTGAATTGATTGTCCCCGGCTGGAATGATTTGTACTTTTGCCCCCTGTTCATCGACCGACAGAACCCAGTCCGATTTCCGGTCGTAAACAGCCCTGTTCAGCAAACTGTTACTTAGTCCGAAACTGTGCCTCACCAGGTCGTATTCGACAGAACTGCTCCGGTCGGCTTCACAGGGAAAGGCTTCTTCGCTCCCGGAAATTTCTCCTTCAATAATCAAATCTTTTCCCTGGAACATGACTACCTGGTTTACTTTTCCTTCTGTGCGGGAAGGATTTTCGACATATTTTATTTTTCCCGTCGATTGGACTGTCCCTGTAAAAATGGTTTTCCCGTTGTACGAAATTGAAATTTGATTATGCTCAATCGCTATTTCAGCAGGAGAATTGGGCGGTTCCTGCCGGGCCAAAGTCATTCCAAAAACGCCGAGGGCAGCAATTAAAAAAAAGATTCTTTTCTTCATGTTTGATAAAAATTTTAGGTTGGGTTTCATTTTTTCTGAATCCATATAAAATCAATCCCGATTGGCTTGTCCGGCTGGTCGGCCTCCAGAATTAGCCTGTGTACTCCTTTTTCCAGTTTTATTACGTCGGAACTGAATGTTCGCAACAAAATACCGTGTTCAGTATGCAAGTCGATTGAGCGGGTTTCCTGCTTAAAATCAACATCGTCGATTGTTGCACGGAATGCTCCTGAAGCTCCGTCCAGCCGGGCTGTAATGTAAATGGTGTAATTCCCGTCTTCGCTAACGGGGAGATTCAGAACAAACGTTTCACCTGCCTGTTCCGGTGCCCATTCGAGCAACTGTCCGCCGGCCCACATCGGACCGGAAACCAGAACTGTGTTTTTCTTTTCCGAAAGAATTTCTTCGGCCTGGTAAAAAACAGAATTGGCCGAGCCCTTTTTAGCCAGCGGCATCCATTTTTCAGGCAGGCTGATTAACCTGACGTCATCCTTTGAAACGGGATTGGCGTCATCGTGCATTCCCCTGAATCCGTAATGATAAACAATACGGGCGTAGGAAAATCCGGGGACCGGCTCGTGGCTCAGCAATTCCATATAAAAAGCAAAGTGATTTTTAAAAGGAATATTGTCGATGATGTGCCAGCGGTAGTTTGTTACAAATCCCCGTGTGCCCGGCCCGTCGTTCCGGGGCTGGCCGCAGTAGGCATGATAAAAAATATCGGGCGACGACCAGGCGTAATTGAAATAATCTTCGGAACCGGTACCGAAAAAAACCGGTGAAGGGTTATCGTCCACGAAAATTTTCTCGTCTCCTTCGCCCCACCAGTTACCGTAAATGGACGGCACTTCAGAAGGGTTCATCAAATAAGCTGCTGCCCCAACAAAAACACCTTTGCCATTCGCCGTAAGGTAATTGATATCGACAGGATGTTCGGGCGACGCCAGCAGGTTGTGCCCAACTTTCCAGCGCGCCCTGAAATACATGGAACGGGCCTCGTCCCAGTTATATTTTTCGGTTGTCACTTTCCCGGTTACCGTAATTTTTTCATCGCCGAAGTTTTCTATTTTTATCGAGGCCGATTCTTTAAACGGCATGAAGTAGCGACAGGTCATCTTCCCGTCTTCGGTTATTGTAAACGGAAGGGACTGGTAAGTATTAATCCCGGCCGCCGTCCCAAAAAAGTCGCCAGCCGGAGATTCTACCTGCGGGACGGAAGCACCGTCAAATGATATGCGTAAAACCGTTTGCCGGAGCGCTTTTTCGATGTCGCTGCTCCAGATTTTCAGTTCCAGGCAGGAAATACCTTTGTTTCCTTTGATGTTAGCTATTTCCTTTTCTTCACCGCTTTCTGTGCCGAGAGCAAAAGGTATTGATTCTCCCTTAATACACGGATAACCGGAATCGGGATTCATCAGAATTTGCTGTGTGGTTTTAATTTCTTCTGAAAAAGCTTTGAGGTCCCTCGGGCTGAATGTTTTTACCTTCGCATCATTTTCATACAACCTGATATTGACATGATAAAAATGCAGTTTTTGAAGGTCGCCTCTCCAGATTATTTTACATCGTTTGGCAAAAGGAACAGGATAGTAGCCAGCCATATTCTGCGTAAACGAGCCATCGAAATCAGTTGTATTTTCAGCAGCCATCGCTTTATAGGTTTGAGTGAAGAAGTCAAAGGCGCTGCCGTCGTAAACCGGCTCCTTTTCCCCATCGAGGTAGAGGCGAATTGTACCATTTATGGCAGCAGTCCAAAGCCTTACAATGGCTCCCGGGCCTTCTGTGTCACAAATCAGGTATTCGCCGATGCCGTCGCTGCCGGGCTCTTGTAAAACCTTTTCAAATCCGGGGATTGGCTCTCCCCCAAACCCATCGGCGTTTTCAAACCAGCCGGGCGCATCAGGGAAGGTACTGCGCCGGTCGTACGATGAATACTGCACCGTGTTGTAACAGGGATCAGGGTACTCAGACAGCCGCTTCAGGTCAACCATCTCTTCAATCAGTGTGCCGGTTGTTATCTGGGCTTTTAAATCAATAGTAAAAAGCAGTATAACAGTTGTAAAAAGCACCAGTGAAGTTTTACATTTTTTTGTTCGGATTTCCATATTCATTTTTATTATTCATTTTTCAATGCTTCTTCAATAATCTCCAGTTCCCCTTCCGGGTAGGTTTGCCTGACATCTTCCCCCGAAAATTCGGAGAGTTTGTCGAGGAAATGGTTAAACCGCTGTGTGTTATTTGTAAATTCGGCATCTGACTGGTAGAGAAACCGGAAAGTTTGTTTAAAGGGTTCCCATCCTATTTGGTCTTTGATGCGGATAAGCGTGTACATGATTCCGTCATGTGCATCTTCTGCATCACCTTTCCTGATTTTGTTTTCATAGCTCCCGCCTGCATACGTTCTGTAATAGTTTTTCAGTTCGCTGCCGGTATATAGTTTATCCTGGATGACGGAAGCGTCCAGCAACTCAACGGCATAGTACATCCGGAAATTGGCAAACATTTCTTCGTTCCAGTTCCAGTTGCTGTTGCCTTCCATGCCGATACCCGGGGCGAAATCGTGCCCTATTTCGTGCAGGATGCCAAACGACCAGTCGCCTTTGTTTTCAATATCCGTTAAAGAAGACTGAATGTAAGGCCGGTACCATAAAATAGGGTTGCCGGCCACCGCCCAGCCGCCGGGATAAGAATCGACGGAGAAAATCGTAATTATGTTGCCGTTGTACGGATATTCTCCAATCAGTTCATAATATTTTTCATACGCCTTGTCGAGGTTGTTCAGCCAGCTTGTGATTGTTGAGGAAGCGACAACCGAAGCGTCTTCCTGTTTCAACCTTAAACGAAGGTGCTCGCTCTTCCGGTCGAACATATCGATTTGCTGAATCCGAATATCGTCAAACCAGACTTTACCGGAGGACGTTGCGCCCCAAAATCCGAGGCGGCAGGCAATCGTAACTTTTCCTGAATCGGGCGTCAGGAACACAAGCGATGCCTGCTGCCAGTCGTTGGTGCCGGTGAGCGGTTCGCTGCTTTGCCAGGTACCGAACAGGCAAATATTGGCTCCATGGCCTCCCGTAACATTTTTTGTTTTTACTTTGGCAGTAAGTTGGTAAACTTCATCCCCTTCAAGCTGAATGTCCTGCATTAAAGCAATATCATTGTCGATTGTACTCGACAAAGAGATACAATTGCTCCCGTTATTCCCTTCTCCTTGCAACCATTCAATCTTTGCTTTGTCAGGCTTCCAGCTATAATTTTTCCAAACCGGATTTGCCTCTCCAATAGTCACCTTCTCTTCAAATGAAGCATTTACAATTGGCTGATCGTCATCAGATTTGGTCTCCCGGCTGTTGTTTTCCTTATCACAGGCCGGTAAAAGAAAGGCCCATATTCCCAGGAGCAGGAATGAATTGAACCGTTTGAATATTTTTTGACGTCCCATTTTATTTTTAGCGATTTGTCGAATGTTTATTTTTAAAAAAGCGGTAAACTTTAACCGAATGCGGCGGTATTTCCACTTTCATCGTGTTTCCCTGTGGTTTTATATTTTCATGCACCCACAAATCCCTCATAGTATAATCCTGAATTTCATACGGGTCAGATGCCCAGTAGTA
>Ga0334901_1002701_pt1 | contig 14613 bp, 12 predicted proteins | sample GraSluR3_MG_3_FD_207216 | JGI IMG/M metagenome (GOLD analysis project Ga0334901, IMG submission 207216) | Sludge microbial communities from methane-producing bioreactor in Wageningen University, Netherlands - Granular Sludge_15_08-R3 | ecosystem: Engineered > Bioreactor > Anaerobic >...
ATTGATTCCATGATTTTGTAGTCCAGAATATCCCACTTGTTCATTCCGGTGGGTATCCTGCCCTTGGCAGTGTCTTCTTTTAATTCTTCCCTCACATCTCCCACTGTTTTGTGTACATCTACCCCTAGGGCTTCGGGTAAGTTGCTGTCAGGGTCGGCATCAATGGCCAGAATATCTTTTTCTGTGTCTTTTAGGGATTTTATGAGGAGGGATGATACCAGGGTTTTCCCGGTTCCACCTTTACCACTTACTGCAATGATCACGGTACTGCTCCATTTTATTTTTTTCAAGATGTTTCAATAGCTAATTAACTTTATTACTAAATTATTTAGTTTTTAACAGAGTGTTTTACTAAATATCAACATATTTTATTTTTTCTTTATAATCACCTTTTCTGCGTAGACTTTAGCATTTTTAAAAATGATTTTAACCCCTCCTGATGATGGTACTGTTAGTTCAGGTGCGTATGCAACAGGAGCCATTGGCACGTCTTCCATTTCAATTTCACCCCCTTCTTCCAGAGCTTCTTCCTCAACAATTAATTCTTCCTCGGGAACTTCTGCCTGTGATGTTTTAATCCGTTCCAGGATAGGATGTCCTTTTTCTTCCAGGAAACTGCGGATTTCTTTTAGAGTGGTACCGTCTTCTTCAGTGGGGATTTTGTCTCGAATATCTTCAGGTATGTAATCTTCCACTGCATCTTTGATCTCTTTGGGAAGCCACACTATCCTCTCAAAAGCTCCATCTGCCTGCAAGAACTTGGGCGAGCGCATGTATTCCAGGCTGAGTCCGGTGAATCCTTCCACCTGTTTACCTCCAGAGCATTGGCCTGCCATTGCTGAGAAGGGTATTCCCAGAGGTGTTTCTCCATTAAAATCCCGGTCAACAATACCTATTCCATCAAGTTCAGGGATATAGAAGGCAACTGCCTCAAAACAACCACAGGAAGTGTGAGGATATTCAAATACACTGTGTAAAAAGACTCTTTCAACTGTTCCCTGGGATTTTTCGTTTACCACTGCGTTTACATTAGTGTATTCCCCTTTGATATTATCAATAAGGTCTCCTTTTTCTACTTCAAATATGGGACCTTCAGGGTCCATTTTTGCAGCGGCTCTGCAGTCAAACCAGTTTATAGCACCACATAATGCCGTTCGATCAGGTGTCACCACACATACATGGGTAGGTGCAAAAGATTGACACATAACACAGCCATAAAATACATCCACATCTTCATCAGATAGTTCTCGAGCTCTTGCATCCCGTGTCTGGTATTCTTCATTGGCTTTTGAAACGAATTCCTCAACTGTTGCAGGTTCGGTCATGATGGTAACAGCTATAGATTCTATGAGTGGAAATTCTTCTTTAAAAAGTATTGCAAGGGTTTTTGCAAGGTGTTCAAGTTTGAATCCTGCTTCAAGGGCCTCTTTACTTACTCTGCACCATATAGCATCTCTTTGGTTAAGGTGCATGAATCCTTTGATGTAGTTACAGAGTTCGTGGGTTCGGCGTTCAATTACACCTTCCAGTTCTTTCTCCAGGTGCTCTCCCTGGATTTCAACCAGGATCCCCAAAGGATGGATATCTCCTTCCTGCATGGCATCCAGTTCTGGCCCCATGATTTCAACCTTACCATCCTCAACCTTTTCTTCTACTTGTACCAGTTCTGCACCCCTGGACTTAGGTCCTGCCAGTTCCACAAACATGTTGGCTGCTCTGATACGCTCTCCCTCATACATGGGACTTACGTCAACAGGTATATCTTCAAACATCCAATTCCTCCTCCATTATAAGTGCCTTTTTCATTCGCTCTTAATCATTACTCAATCCTGTTCATTAATTGAAAAAATTCATAATCCTACCTAACCTACTTCACCCATTTTTTCAAGATATTTAAACCACTCTTCATCTTTCAGGTTAGGGAAAGATGCATCTGCATTGGAATGGAAGAATTTACAGATAGTAAGTGTTTTTAAGTGAGGTGCATAGTGTTTTAGGCTTGAAAGGCCCTGTGAAGCTATGTAATATATGCAGCCCATGAAAATAACCAGGTCATGCTGTCCTTCACCATCCACACCCTGCCATTCCGGGTCTTTTAGTAGGTTAACAATCTCCACAACTCCATATGCAGTTGGGTTAAGTCCTTTATCATTGAATGGTTTGTATGCGTCTGCTGTGGTAACCACCTGTAAGTTCCATTTTTCTGCTATTTTAGTAGCATATGTGAGGAGGGGATCCTCCTTCACCAGTGGCCCTAGAATAAAAAGGGGCCTTTTAGCCTTTTTAATCATTAGTTCAGCTGTTTCTGGAGTTACCAGCAGAGCCTGTTTTGGGCCGGCAATCACTGTGGGTTGCCAGGGTATTACTCGTTCATTGGCCATTTAATCACCTCCCATTCCCATCAATGATGGCTCCTGGGGAATTTCACGGGGTTCCCATCCTACTTCTTCAAGTATTTCCTTTACATCCTTTTTATAGGTTATAGGAATATCCTTCTCATTACGTACGAACAGATGGATATCTGGAGGTAATCTACCATGATATCTCTTATAAAGGTCTATGTAATGGTTCAGTTTAATTTGGCGTCCTTTACCAGTATCGGTTGGTCTGATACATAGTTTAGCTGTCATTACAATGGCTTCCTCCATGTTTTCCGCAGCATATATCAGGTGTTCTGGTGCCGGTTCACCATCCATCACTTTTCCTGTCCTTAGATCTTTAATTTTCCAGTTTTCCTTCTTATCAGTTCTTCCTAGCAATAATCGACGATATTTTGAACCATGAGGACCTACAACTGCAGGCACACCCCATCGATTAAATCCAGTGGCGATTGCAGCTGCTTTTTGAGAGTATGCTCCCCATGCTATACCGCAGGCACCGACTCGGTTGAGGATGTAGTCTGCGATTTCCTCAAAGTTGCCTTCCAATGGTTTTTTAGCGAATATGTTGGCAATTTTTATGCAGGCTCCTGAGATATGGGCGTTGGAAACACATGATCCTATATTGAGTAAACCACGAGCATCAAAATCTCCAGTGTACTGTTCATACAGGGTTTTTCCTTCTTCATCCAGGTATTCCCCGATGGACATGGCTCCACATCCTGTAGCCACCACAATGTAGTTACGTTCTAAGAATTCTTTGGCCATCTCTGCAACTTCTTTTCCACCGTTAGGGTAGTTTGAGCATCCTACAATGGCAATTACACCCGGAATGTCACCTAAAACAAGTGGGGCCCCTACACGTCGGATTTCCACATCCTGGACCGGGCCTCGGCCGGCGCGGATGTTGAATTTCTCAGTTTTGGCTAATTTTTCTCCCACTTTAGCTAACATAGACATGAGAGGAAGTTCCCTCTCACACTCCTGTTCACACCTTCCACAGGAGTAACAAACATCATTGAGGTATAATTCTTCGAATCCAGAGAAATCACCTTCTTTTGCTGCTATCACTGCTTCCATCATAGGTTTGCTGTTAGGACAAACCCTGGTACACCAGCCGCATTCTGTGCATTCAGCAGCCATTTTCTGTACTTCATCCAGTTCCGGTAATAATTTAAGTTTTTCTCGTTCTGGGGCTAAAATTTTAGCAACTTTAACTGATACTTCACCTACTTTCTCAGGATCCAGTATTAAAGCTCCTTCAATCTCTTTGTTCAAAAGTTTAGACACGATTAAATCGGGATCTTTATCAGTCATATCTGGCAGCCCCAGACACATCTTATCCGTAGTGGCTATTACTGCTGTGTTTTTCTTTTGGGCTTCTTCCAGGACATCAGTCCGTATACATTGCTCATCCACTATGATTACATCAGCTACTCCGCTACGAATGAATTTAAGCTGTCTTGAAAGGGGACCAACTACTTTAGCCCGATCATTATATCTGGAGATATCTATAGCTGCGCAACAAATACCGCATACTTCTAAATCTTCTTCCTGCCCTGTTTCATCAAGGTAATCCATGACACTGGATCCTGGTAGAACATTGTGCCCTATGCACAGCACCACGGGTTTGGTGTTGTCAATGGTACCCACACCCATTTCCACTAAGGGAGCATCCCCATCTCCTTTTGGCATATTAAGGGCTACAATCTGAGCTATATCCCCTACTTCACGGGCCAGATCATCCATCACACCAGAATGAAGAGCTTTAGATTCGAAATCAAGACTACTTCCCTCTTGACCAGTATGACAAGCAGATAAAAGGTGGGATAATTGTTCTTCCACATAACTTAAAGTTTTATCCAGGTCAGCAAGGTTTTGAGGTTTTTTACCAATGATAGTTCTGGTTATGGGGGCTTCAATGTCTATGTTAAGTCCCAGATCAAGGGGATAATCTTCACCCAGCTCTTCAATGAGGTGGTGAAGCAGGTGTCGACCATGACCCGCATGTGCTGCAGTACCAATGTTACATGCTAAAAGAACTATGCGGGCTTGTTGTGCTTCAGAATCAATCCCACAAGCTCCTTTCTTGTTCAGAAGGTCACATTTTCCAAATGTGCATAGACAACACATATCACAGAAAGGTGCATAAAATGGCTCATACCTACCCAGTAGTTTCATGTCCCATGATCTTAGATCTGTGACATTAGGTTTGGGAGTGGGCCCCATGGGAGTTTTTTCTTCAGATATTCCTCCCTCTTTTTCTACTATTTCACCAATGGATACTTTGAAATCCTTGGTTTTCCAGAAATCAGCTTTAAATTTCTTTGGTTCAGACTTTGGTTTAGGTGCCACAACTATCACCGAATTATTAATGATTTATAATGATATTTTTTTTTAGACTGATTACGATATATATAATTTGTGTATAAATTGGGCAATTTTTCATCAATTTAATAAAAAAGTTAATAATTTATCACAGAACTCAACATGCTGCAATTAATACTGCTGCAATTAATACCTTGAAAAACACGAATAGGGTGTATTTAAAAAAAGTTGAAATTATTGCCAAAAATAATAATAAAAAAATAATATTTCATTGAAGAGGGCAATCTTGCAAAGTCTATATGATACTTTAAACTTTGGGCTCCAATCTTTTTATCATAAAAGCCATGAAAGCCACTATAACTGGGAATAAAAATAGATACATTATTAAAAGTAGTATCGGTGGTACAATTCCTCCCATAACTGTGGCGGCAGCAATGATCATGATCATGAAGATAACTGGACCCAGAATAGCCACAAACATGTAAATCATGGTAAAAGAATTGAGTTTCTGGGCGTAATCTTTGAGTTTCATTCTCATTTCATAGGCAGTATCATCTGCAATTACACTCAATGTTTTGGCCAGATCCCCCCCACTGGTGAGTGTTCTTGTGATCTGATGTATGGCCCGGGTTAAACCTTCTGAATTTATCCTTTCACTCATATCTACCAGGGCTTTTTCCGTGGTTTCACCGTATTTTATTTCCTCTAAAGCTCGGGCAAACTCTTCAGATAAAGGACCATAACCAGACATGGCTACAGAACGCATACTATCATGTAAACCAATTCCTGCTCTTAATTCCGTGGCCATCTGTCGCAATGCGAAGGGAAGTTCTCGAGAAGCAGCTGTAGAACGACCACCCATCTTGATTTTAGGCAGGTAAACAATAAACATGGTCATTAACAAAATAAGAATACCGAATACTAATCCAATTTCAACACCAAACCCAAGCACCACTATAATGGTGAAAACCACTGCAAATGAAAGCACACCCATGATTAAGACGAGTTTAGGATCTAAACCTGGTTTTTCTTCTTCTTTCAGGAGTTCTTCCAGGGAAGCTTTGCGAACTGCCTCTTTCTGAGCTTTATCATCTTCTTCAACTTTTTCTCTACGTTCATACTTCTGATCAATTAAATCTCTGAAGATTTCTATTTCATCCTTTTCCATCCCCATTTTTTTGATAGTCCGGGTAGAAGATTTAGTTTCAGAAGGTTTAGTAGGTTCAAATGCCCTTGTTTCCTCTTTAGGTTCTCTTTTGAATGTGGGTCTGTTGATTTTGGGTGTTCGAACTTCTCTCATTTTTTTTACTGGTGTTTGAACCCCGTCACTTACTTTTTGCACACCTCCACCCACTTTCTGGCTGGAGTTAACTGTAAGGTCACCTATACGGTTGAAGATCTTTTTAATACCACCAAAGACCATTTATATCACCAGATATCTTTTAAATTTTCAAATCATTCCATTTATGTAATTAATTAATTTTAGATTATTAATAAACAATTATTATTTTACTAAATAAATCATGTCTTTCTAAAGAATTCTGTCCAGCACCTCATCAGGATCTCTGTAATAATTATTAATACATCGTCCCACTTCCTCAATGGAACGGATGTTGTTATCTGCAAGATATTCCAGAACCAGCCTTCTTTTCTCTATTTCCTCTTCAAGTTCAGTTATTCCCACACCCCTCATTTCTGCCATTTCTCGCAGAGTTTGGCTGGCGATTCCCACATATTCCACCTTATCTGTAACATTATTCCACTCAAAGACACGGTTAAGCTGCACATTACCTTCTTCCATCCCCACAACCTCGGCAACTTCCGTTATTCGGCGAATAGATCCTCCTTCCGCACGATACATTCGGTTCTGCATAATGATGAAATCAAGAGCAGGAATCATAATGTTAGGCACATTCATAGGGGAGTTAATTAGACGGGTGATAGTTTCTCGGGCAGTGTTGGAGTGAAGGGTACCCATTCCAGAGTGTCCTGTGTTCAGGGCTGTAAATAATGTAATGGCTTCTGATCCACGAACTTCACCTACAATTACTCGGTCAGGCCTTTGACGAAGGGAATTTTTCACCAATGTATCCATGGTAAGCTCTCCCTTACCTTCAATGTTAGGAGGTCGGGTTTCCATACGCAGCACATGAGTGTGAGGTAGTTGCAATTCCAGAGTGTCCTCGATGGTTATAATTCGTTCCCTGGGAGGTACAAAAGCAGCAATAGTGTTTAGGGTGGTGGTTTTACCAGAACCAGTACCTCCTGCAATGATGGCGTTACAGGGTTTTACACCCATTCCATCAGTGCACAACCAGAGGAAACCTGCCAGGTGGGAGGACATGGTTTTGAAGTTTATCAAGTCAACCACGGTGAGTGGATCTTTCCGGAATTTCCTGATGGTAAGTGTAGGACCATCAGCAGAAACCGGTGGCAGGGTAGCGTTAACCCTGGAACCATCTTTCAGACGAGCATCCAGTATGGGTGTTTGCTGATCAATACGACGGTTCACCTGCCGGGCGATAACATCGATAATAGCCCGTATATCATCATCACTTTCGAATGATACATTGGTAACCATCATCCCTATTTTACGATGGTAAACGAATACATTACTAGCAGTACCAATAACCATGATCTCTTCTAAGTCATCATCCTTGATCATGGGATCCAGTTTTCCATATCCCAACATCACCTGGGATATCTGGGTGGCGAGTCTTTCCACATCTCGCACTCCTCTTGTTCGGAGGAATTGTTTAACTTCTCCAATGAATGAATCTTCATCAATATTGAATTCTTCACCCTGTGAAACCGCTACTTCCACCAATTTCTCCCGGACTTCATTGAAAATCGTTTGTTCTTTATCAGAAAAATGAGGGACACTCACATTATATTTGGGAATCAACCCTTCTTCTATGATCTCTGCCTTTAAGGCCTTCGAAGTTTTCCTAACCTTTTTAGACCGCTTAGCAGGAGGTTTTTTCATTATTTTATCTAGAGTAAACTTTTCTTCCTCTTCTTCTTGAATTGGAATAACTTTCTCCTTTTCAGGTAGAGGGTATTCTTCTTCGACTTCCCTTTCCGCCTCACCTTCATCTTCAGAACCAAACTCTCCCAGAAGATCCCTCAGTATTTCCTTGCGTTTGTCCTTCATTTGTTTCACTTATAATTATCAATGAATTAATTTATCAATTATTATTATCAATGAATCATCCGATTATTATTAACATTATTATTTTAATGTTATTTATATGGGATATCAAGATATTTAAGTATATGGACCTAAAATGCAGATGCAACCAGGAATGTATAAAATCACCGGCTGATATCTTAGAGAAAATTGAATTTGAATATTATCCCTGTAAAAACTGCCCAGAATGGAAATTCAAAAAGTTCAAACCATTAGTTGATCAACTGGACCCTGCAGAAACAATTGATGCAAAGTGGGGAAGATGCATTTGCAACCGCCGACACTTAGATGTGGTGGTAACCCATATTCTGAAGATCATGCAGGAGGAAGGTGTGAAAACTAAAAAAGCAACACTGAGAGATGCCTGCATTCCCCTCATAACCCCAGCATATCCCCTTAAAAACGTACCCTACCTTCCAAAAGACAGTTTGGTGATATTATCTCCTGATGTTAATCAGGAATGTGCTGAAAGAATAGTAAAAGAAGTTCCCGAAGTCAAAGGAGTTCTTAAAGGGGATATTAAAGAAACAGTAGGGATGAAAGACTCCAAATCCCACCCTCATGTATATGAACTTCTGGCTGGTTGTGATATGCGCTCTGATCTAGTGCAAACCCCATTCGGACCTATTATTATCTACAAACATCAGGGTGAGATACATATTGAATTTCCTAAACCAATTTCTCCCAAGATCTCCATCTTAAAAAAGGCCATGGAAAACTATGAAGATCCTACAATTCTGGACTGTACCTGTGGTCCGGGAACTCTGGGCATTGCTGCTCTTAAAGGAGGAGCTAAAAGAGTTGTTTTTAATGATATTTGGTACCCTGCCACTTACACCGCTGCACTTAACCTGGAAGTTAATGGGTTTCCTGTAGACTTGTCCGGTCTTAAATCCGGGTTGATAGCTAACGGAGTTAAGGATGTTGAAGGCCAATCATGGTCTGTTTACTGTCTGGATGTGCAGGAACTGGGATCTGTCCTAAAAGAGAAATTCGACCTTTGTCTGGTAGATACTTTTCCAAGAGTTGATGCTGAGGAATTCAAAGAATCTGTTGACAGTTTATGCTCAGAAATAGTGATAATATAACCTTTTAAATATTTGAATATGATTTTACTTTAGGAATACACACTTGAGTTAAATTTGAACATAACCCCCATTCAAGTCCTGTTTCTCAATTTCAGTTGACACCTATTTTTTAAACTATTCCCATGTATATCACAATGGCTGGTACAATAAGCACCCCCATCAGGTGAGATTTATTTATATCCAAATAATGGGGCAGTAACCCTAGAGATATAGAGGTTATGTAAGTCACCAGTATAAAAAGCAGGTTTGCATGTTCCATCAGTGCAAAAAGGAGGACTAAAAAGCTCATGAAAATGATAACAGTCCATGAAAGCTTTTCATAATTTATTTTTTGCATGGATTGGCTTAACCAATCCCCCAATTTTATACAAAGCACCATTGAGATAGATATGGCAGTAATAGATGAGAATATTATTATTAAAAGATGATTAAAGTCCAGTCCTTGTAGGATCTGGTTTACATATACCGCAATTCCACTGCGAGGGTTGCCAATTAAGTAAATAGCTATAAGAGAAAATAGTGCATCAGACGCGTTAACTCCACTCATGGCCACCAAAAATCCTTCCCTTTTATTACCCATATCTTTACCTCCACTCAGTTCCTGGGCAAGAAGACTACCCTGGGCAGGTCCCATCCCTGGAAGGAAACCCAGGATACTGCCTGCAGTTCCACCTGCGAATATACTCCTAATAACATCCCCATCAATTTTTAGATGGTGATATTTATTCTGAGCAGGTACCCTGGATTTTTGGGAAAGGCTATGCATAAGGGTGCTTACCCCAAAAAGACCGGAAAACAAACATAAAAGCGACACATTTGAAGAAAGAGGTGAATTTAGGGCAATCCATCCCATGATGCCTGAGAAAATGAACAATATGGAAGACCATGCTAAAGACTTTAAATTCCTGCTAAGACGGATCAGCATGTAAATTACTGCCCCAGATAATATAATCCAGATATATGGCTTTAGGAGACCATATAAAAATGGTAAACCCATGGCAAAGATAGGTAAAAGAATGATGGTTACCATCATGGCTCCAAACCCTCCTAATGAAACCAGGCGGATGGCTTCTTTTCCCCGTCCCTGGAGGATGAGATGATGTCCAGGCATTACTGAGAGGACTGTTCCCTCTTCAGGAACACCCAGGAACATGGAGGGTATGAATTCAAGTAAAGCATGGGAAATGGACATGGAAAGTAAAAACACTGCCAAAACTTCTGGTGAGTAAGAATATAAAAGAAAGGGTGATGCTGAAAACACGAAAGCTCCCACTGTGTTTACATGAATACCTGGAATCAAGCCAGTTCCCACCCCACAGAAGACCCCAATTACACATGCCAAGATTAGATCGAATATGGTGATAACCCCCCTTAAATAATATTTATTTTATAAATAGTATTAATATAGTTATCTGATTCTGCCACCCTAAAATTAGTAGATCCACTAAAAACAACTTTAAAAAAACACGTCTGGAAGAAGTTAAAGGAAAATAAAAAACCTAAAGGAAACTAAAAAATCAAAATAGTGTATTGATATGTCATTATTAATGGCCACATTAACTTAATCAATGAAAAATAACCTATCAATGAAAAAAAATAGAATTAAAAATGAATAAGAAAGGATAACACTGTTAACTTTCTTACATTAATCTGCGTACGTCAACCACTTCTATACTGGCAACATCATCAAGCTGGGAGAATATCTCCTCTGCCTTTTCAGTTCCACCCTCAGCATCGTCAACTATTACCATAACATTGAGGGCTACCAGACCAAAGGCAATAGGTTCTTCATCAATTTTGTGAAGTTCTGTCCCTTCTGGTATTGATTTTTCTACATTTTCCTTCATTTGAGCCAGATCCACTTCAGGACTCTCTGGCATTAATTTTATGGTTGCTACTACTTCTCCCATCCTAATTCCTCCTAAGTTCAATTTTTTATCTTAATTCAAATTAACTAAATTACTAACAGGAGTTGCATTTATGATCAATTAACTAATCAGTCCCCAATATTAGAATATTTAGTCTCTAATATTAGAATATTCCCATTATATATTTTGAATCTAAATGCAACAGTAAAATTAGAGTTTTTAAGGTAAATAATAACTTTAAAGGATTATGGGCCTTTAAATCCACATTTACACTGGTAAATATGGCCGAATGTTCGGCATTTCTGGCATCTGTATATTATTTCTTCGCATTCAGGACATTCAAATTTTACATAAGTTTCTACAGGTGATATTTCTTGTTTACATGATGTACATTGTATTTTTTCCATTCAATCTCCTCCGATGAATGTGTATCTGGAGCTTCTGCCGTCTAATATAGCCATAACCCTCTCCGGGTGTTTGCCATTTACAACATGGGAGCTAGATTTATATTGAATTAAAAGCTCCGCGAAGCTCTCATCTAATGATGTTTCACCAAAATTTAGAAGTTTTTTTGCACTAATTTCCTTGATGAATTTAGCACCATCTACTGATGGGCTATGGGTGTATATACCATCTACATCAGTTGCTATTAATAGTTTCGCCTTAAGTAGATGTGATATATATAATGAAATAGAATCAGAAGTCACCCTCCAGGAGTGTTCCAGGGCATCCATTTCCTCCAGTAACATTGAAGGAAGTAAAACCGGTAGTTTTCCCTGTTTTAAAGATTTTTCAGCATCTTCCAACGATTTTACAGTTTCTGCACTTTTAACCTGGTCTGCCAGAAGCATGCCTAACATATCCATACACAGGATGGCAGTTTGATGGTTGGCTGTGGGAGAAAAATTTACATGATTATTGTATTCCCGGATCTGGTTGGCCATTTCACCCCCTCCACAGATTATTAAAACATCTTTACCTACCAGTTTGCGGGCCAGGTTTAGGGAGTGTTCTGGGAAAAGGCTTCCACCTATCTTTACCACCCATTCCATAATTTAATCACCTTTCATTCTAAAAAAACGATTCAAGAATTTTTTTTATTATTTCCATCACTTACACAATTAACTTTTAATAATTAGCAGTTTCAGATCCTGGATTATTTAAGCAGTTTCAGATCCTGGGTTATTTAAGCAGTTTCAGATCCTGGGTTATTTTATCAATTTTTTCATCCTTTTCCGGACCAATTCCCAGACAGGTTATGGTGGATGGGGGTAATTCTGTGTGTCCTGCATCTTTAACCAGGAAACTGGGAAGTCCAGCTGCTTTCACCAGTTCATAGATCTCAAAAAGTTCTTCCTGACTTTTAACCTGCACTACTACTTTTTTCCCACCTTCCAATTCCCATTCCCTTATAATTCTCTCATTTGCTTTTTTGTAAGCTCCTAAACTTGCATGACATGCTTGGGCTGCTAATTTACCTTTACTCATTCCCAGATCTGCTCTTACTACAATTACTTGTTTCATTTTATTCCACCAGATTAAAAAGAATCCTAATTAACAATTTCAAATCACTTTTTCAACTTAAACTATGATTAGAATTATATCATATTATATGAATATTAGAATTTATGAGATTATATGAATATTAGAATTTATGAGATTATATGAATATTAAAATTTATTTAGATTATACGAATATTAGAATTATTTTAGAAATTATCATTATTAGAATTGATATTTTATTATAGAAAAATTGCACTTTTTGAAAAATTGTATTAATTGAAACCTTTATGGAATAATATTCAAAATATTTATTGAAGAATGTTATGGATTCACACAGAAATCCTATTAAAACACTAATTTGAAAGTTTTTTCTACCTTAAATTCTGCTTTAATTTTAAAAGTCTGTTTCCCACCCTTTCTGTATCAACTGAATAAAGTTCCATTCCAGGGATAACAACCCGTACTACTGGAATATTGATTTCTGATCGGGTAAGATCCGTGTATAAAACCTGATCAAACCCACATTTTTTAAGGAGTTTCAGTGATGTGTTGATATCATTTTTAAATGATTTTTTAGCCTTGTTTTTAATATCAGAGAGGTTTATAATGCCTTTGGATTCTCCGAACCAGTGTTTGTTGATCCTTTTCATACGCTGGTATCCTGCTTTGCGCATGAACACCGCCCGGGTGGTGTCCTCACGAGTCCCGTGGATCTGAGTGGCTCTGCTCTGTGCCACCTCAGTTAAGGCCCTTATAGCTGCAACCTCAGGGTCAAGATGAGTTCCCACACCCAATGTTAAAAGAGCCGGGTCTTTAAGTACTGTATCATCTGATACTGCAGCCATGGTGGTTATTTCCACATCAGCCGTTAGGTCTACCAGTTTAACATCTACACCTGCTTTTTGGAATTTAGAGAGTATGTCCCTTATCAAAGGATTTTCAGTGCTATTACAGTCCACTTCCATTTTAGGCTGGCGCAGGGCTTCAAAAATACTCCAAGCATCCCTTTCCACCACTTCAGTTATGCCATGGAAAACTGCTTCTTCCAGGGCATTACCTGAGGCCAGTCCATTAGTATTGGATTTAAAAAGAGGTTGTCCCTTACCTGGTATGAAAGGATGGTAAACTGCGTTAGCTGGTATCAAACATTCTTCATCAGTTCGGGCATTTACAGCTGTAACCCAATCTATGGCTGTTTCGTTTGCATCATATATTTGTGATGGTAAGATTAATGATTTAGGATCAATACAATCATCCATATGTGTAAAAGAACCAGTTACCACCTTTTCATCATCAATTTCTTGTTGTTCAGCGGAATATCTTTCAAAAGCCTCCATCATTGCTGATGCTTTGGCCTGTGGTTTGGTAGCTCCTTTCCCTGCATAAATACTTACCGCACCCTCGGCAGCTCCGGGCCGGATGGCTGAATAGACTGGTATGCCCACACGATCCAGATGGGTGATTTCAGCAATTCTGGTAACACCTGCAATCTTCAGCTTTCCTTCCACTGCATTTATGGTTTCAGCAGGGTCACGGCACCGGTGAGTGCCTCCGAAATATTTTACTGGAATCTCTTTAAACATGTTCAAGCCTTTTAGTTAGAGTATCAGTGAATTAAACGTGCAGGTTGTGTGATTAAAATATTAAGCCCATATAAGAAATGATATAGGGATAAGCCATCATTACAAATGCAATCCCGATTGTGATTAACCATACTGCAGGATTCCACTTTAAAACCTTCGCTCCATCTAACATAAGTATTGGGAGCAAATTGAAAAACGCTAAAAAGCTGTTAATAGTGAATCCCAGACTACAAACTAATGCCAATAATGGTGAAAAGGCCAGAAATTGGAAAAGTACGAAAAATATGATAGCCATAACTATGTTAGTTAAGGGTCCAGCTATGGATATCTTTCCATTTTCTTCAGGAGATATATACTGTCCATGAATGTATACTGCTCCTGGAGCAGCGAACACAAAACCTAAAAAAGCTGTTATTATAGCTAATACTAGCCCTTCAACCCAAAGTCTGTATTCTGCGTAGAAACCATACCTAATGGCTACAAATTTATGTGCTAGCTCATGGAACACAAAACCAAATCCCACAGCAACTAATGTAACGGGGATGAGGGATACAAAATCTCCACCATTAATATTTCTGAATACGTAAGCAAACACACCGGCAATAACCAGCATGGAGACTGCTATGTCTCTGATCTCATGAGAAGTGAAGTTTACCATATATTATATTAAAGAAC
>Ga0334901_1002705_pt1 | contig 14594 bp, 12 predicted proteins | sample GraSluR3_MG_3_FD_207216 | JGI IMG/M metagenome (GOLD analysis project Ga0334901, IMG submission 207216) | Sludge microbial communities from methane-producing bioreactor in Wageningen University, Netherlands - Granular Sludge_15_08-R3 | ecosystem: Engineered > Bioreactor > Anaerobic >...
ATACGTTTAAAGTGATGGTGTACGGAGATGCCGGCGATGAAGTACTGCTAAAACTCGAAAATACCGACCGCGGTGGGAATGCATGGCAAACCGGTACCTACGATTTAATTTATACCATTCAGCAGGACAATACCTGGGAAGTAGCTGAGTTTGACTTCTCGGGAGTTGGCGCCGGATGGGACTGGACCGGAGATATTTTTACCGGCGACGTGACAACAGATGATAATTTCAGCCACGACTTTTACAATGTGGTGCGTATCATGATCAATCCCGGAAATTCCGCTGGTACCTTCCAGCTTTACCTTGATGAACTGGCTGGCCCGCATGTCGAAGGACTGAAGTCAGCCACCCGTAATTAATTTTAATGTGCCCAAAAAGTGTTTTTTCATAGTTTGGTTTAACTTTTTGGGCACCTTTTTTAATCCCGTATTAAATAGTCAACAATGATTCATTTAAAGTTGAAGCACTTCCCATTGCTCATTTTTTTGATAGGGATCTTCCCAGGATGTCAAAAGGAAAAGGAATCAAACTCACTTTTGGATGCTAAGGTAAAGGCACTTATCCGGGAAATGACCCTCGATGAAAAAATCGGGCAGATGTTTCAGGCATCCGACTTCCATTTTTCAAACGATGAAGATTTACAAAAGGCGGTAAAAGACGGGCGGGTCGGTTCGTTTTTAAACATTCAGGGCGCTGAAAAGGTAGCAGAAATTCAACGCATCGCCAAAGAAGAAAGCCGGCTGGGAATTCCGTTGCTTTTTGGCCGCGATGTTATTCACGGCTACCGCACCATTTTCCCCATTCCGTTGGGAATGGCCGCCTCGTGGGACACGGCCCTGGTCAAAAAAGCCATGCGCATTTCTGCTGTTGAAGCGGCTTCAATGGGGATTAACTGGACCTTTGCCCCGATGATCGACATCACCTGGGACCCGCGCTGGGGAAGGATTGCCGAAACAACCGGCGAAGATCCGTTTCTCACTTCGCAATTCGCAAAAGCGATGGTCGAAGGCATTCAGGGTGATTTGAACGACCCCACTGCACTTGCCGCCTGTGCCAAACATTTTGTAGGGTACGGAATGGCGGAAGCCGGACGGGACTACAACACCACCTACATTCCTGAACCACTTTTGCGAAACGTGCACTTAAAGCCATTTAAAGCTGCCCAAAATGCCGGCGCGCTGACTTTTATGTCGGCCTTCAACGATTTAAACGGAGTGCCCACTTCCGGCAATGCCTTTACGCTGAAAACCATTTTGCGCGATGAATGGAATTACCGGGGAATGGTGGTGAGCGACTGGGCCTCCATCGAAGAGATGATCCCTCATGGTTTTGCCACCGGTAAAAAACATGCTGCTGAAATTGCCGTAAAAGCAGGCGTGGATATGGAGATGGCCACCACAGCGTACATCGAAAACCTAAAAAGCCTTGTTGAAGAAGGAAAAATCAGCGAAGAGCTGATAAATGAACGGGTGGCAAACATTCTCCGTGTAAAATTTAAACTGGGACTTTTCGATAAACCCGTTGAAAACAGTGCGTTAAGCGCCGATACTATTTTGGCCGGTTCGCACCTGGAACATGCGCGCGTACTGGCACGCAACAGCATGGTGTTGCTGAAAAACAGCAACCACATACTTCCGCTGTCAAAAGATATTGGTTCGCTGGCAGTGATTGGCCCGCTTGCCGACGCACCGCACGACCAGATGGGAACTTGGGTTTTCGACGGCAGTGAAGAAGATTCGCAAACGCCAAAAACAACCTTTCGGAATTTGCTGGGCGACCGGATGCATTTTGCCTCCGGACTGGAATACAGCCGCGATAAATCGAATAAAGGTTTTGGAGCCGCACTGTCTGCTGCCGGAAGATCGGAGGCCATCCTCTTTTTTGCAGGCGAAGAATCGATCCTTTCAGGAGAAGCCAACTCCAGGGGAATCATTGATTTGCCCGGCAAACAATCAGCGTTAATCCGGGATTTAAAAAAGACCGGAAAACCACTGATTCTTATTGTAATGGCCGGAAGACCGCTGGCCATTCAGCAGGAACTGAAAATGGCCGACGCCGTGTTGTATGCCTGGCACCCGGGAACAATGGCCGGGCTAGCCATTGCCGACCTGGTGTTTGGCAACTATTCACCCACCGGGAAACTGCCGGTTACGTTTGTAAAAGGGGCAGGACAAATTCCGCTTTACCATTACCGGAAAAACACCGGGAGGCCGGCATCAGATTCCGATGTAATTCATATCGACGATATTCCGCGGAATTCCAGACAGCTCTCGCTCGGTTTTAAATCGATGCATCTGGATTATGGCGTCGAGCCATTGTTTCCTTTTGGATACGGATTGTCTTACACCAAATTTAAGTATTCAAACTTAGTGCTTTCCGATAAGGCTTTAAATTTAAACAAGACCATTTCTGTTTCGGCCGATGTGCAAAATATTGGTAATTTTGAAACCGATGAGATTGTACAGCTTTATATTCGCGACCGGGTTGGAAGCATTACCCGGCCTGTAAAAGAATTGAAAGGGTTCCGGAAAATTCGTTTGGTGCCCGGCGAAACCAAAACGGTTCGGTTTGAAATTGCCCCGGGGGAACTGGAGTTTTTTAACGGAGAAAAATATGTAACCGAACCCGGTGAATTCGATGTGTGGATTGGGCCAAATTCTGCAGAAGGGTTGCACGCTCAGTTCGAACTCAGGTAACAATACCGATTAATGACAACTATGAAAAATACATTTCAGAAACAAACAATTTTTTTCATTTTGCTGGCTCTTTTTGGGCTTTCAGCTTTTGGCCAGGACACGTGCAATTACCTTGTTTGGTCGGATGAATTTGATTACCAGGGCGAACCTCATCCTGAAAAATGGGGCTACGATATTGGAGGCGGTGGCTGGGGAAACAATGAACTTCAAAATTATACCGCCTCCAGAACCAATTCGTTTGTGCAGGACGGAAAACTCACCATCAAAGCGGTAAAATCAAACGGGAGCTGGACTTCGGCAAGACTGGTAACCAAAGGTAAAGGCGACTGGCTGTATGGTCGTATCGAGGTAAAAGCCAAACTGCCGGAAGGTGTTGGCACATGGCCGGCCATCTGGATGCTGCCTACCGACTGGGAGTACGGCGGCTGGCCCGCCAGCGGCGAAATCGACATTATGGAACATGTGGGGTACGATTTTGGTACTGTTCACGGAACGATTCACACCGAAGCATACAACCATTCCATTGGAACACAACTGGGTAAATCGGTGGAAGTGGAAAATGTTTCCACCCAATTTCATGTGTATGCCATCGACTGGACCGAAGATGAAATCGTGTGGTATGTGGACGGAGAGGAATATTACCGCATTGAAAACCCGAACAAAACCTACAAAGAGTGGCCGTTCGACAAACGTTTTCATTTGTTGCTGAACATCGCCATTGGCGGAAACTGGGGTGGTGCACAGGGAGTCGATCCCAACCTGGATGAGGCAACCATGGAAATCGATTACGTGAAAGTGTTTCAGAAAGAGTTACCGAAACCCGCAATCGACGGAAAAAAAAACGCTGAACCAAACGGGGAACTAATTTTTTCAACCGCTGAAATTCAAGGAGTTCGGTACAAATGGAGCTTTCCTGAAGGTGTGGAAACAGTAAGTGGGGGACAAACGGCACGCGTTACCGTAAAATGGGGCAATTCAGGCGGGAATGTGCAGCTTGAACTGCAGTCGGACTGCGACACAATTGCTGCCGAACCGTTTTTTGTGAGCACCGTACAAAAACCTTCGGGCGAAAGTTTTGAGGTACCGCTGTTCGACGATCAAAACAACATACCCTGGCAGGCAGTCCCGGGGAGTTCAAACCAGATGGAATTGACCGGAACGGCTGCTTTAGTTGCAGCATATACCGTAAATGTACCCGCTGAGAATCCGCATATGCTGTATGAATTTCAAAATCCCGTCGATTTAAGCGCTTTCAGAAAAATGGATATTGTTCTGAAAACGCCGGCGCCGGTTCCCGGCTCGTTTCGTATCGATTTGGTGGATGTGAACGGGAACGTAAATCTGAACGACCTTTTCAAAATCAACTCCTTCGAAAGCGACGGGAATTTTCACACCTACTCCTATACTTTTGGCCAAAACCCGGATGGAGTTTACCAACCCGGTTTGATTAAACAGATAAAAGTGTACATCAACTACGGCGTTTTTGGAAAGAAGGGAACGGGGCAGGTTGAAATCGAATCGATACACTTTAAAAATACCGCAACGTTTGCCGGCAAAAACCTTGTTCAAAACGAACTGAAAGTGTGGCCCAATCCGTTTCAGGATGTCGTCCGGATCGATTCGTCGGAACCCCTTGCAGGCATTAAAATTTTCGACATAAACGGAAAATTATTGTTTGCCAAACCTGTGCTAAACGCGTACAATGCCGTGTTAAATCTCGGTGCAGCTTCTTCCACCTCAATTCTTCAGGCCAAATACAAAAATGGCACTTCAAAAAATGTGGTACTTGTTAAAAACAGATAATCCCGGTAAATTTCAACTTGTTCCCGAAAAACCGGAGCTTTTGTTTCCCCGTTTCTGCACCGGCCGGAATTTAATGGTGGTGATGGCCGTGTTTTTTATCTCCGTTTTCCATATCCAGCAACGCCTTTCCCGACTCTTTCAGTAACCCGACCGACCATTTAATAATCACAGCCGAGCTGATTAACGCTGCAATGGTATCCACAAACGGGATATCCCAAATCATCGCTGCCGTGAGGCCCAGAATGGCGGAAAGGCTGGTAAGGGCATCGGCAATTACGTGCAAATAGGCCGCGCGGATGTTGTGGTCGGAATGTGCGTGATCGTGATGCAAGAGAAAAGCACTGGCTACGTTCACTGCCAACCCCACAATAGCTACCAGAATGGCTTCCCGGTACACAATATCCACCGGATTGAAAAAGCGCTCAACCGCTTCCACTACAATCACAACGGCAAATATCAACAACATCAGGCCGCTGCTGTACCCCGAAAGCGAAAGGATTTTGCCGGAATTGCCCGTGAATTTTTTGTTTTTGGAAACCTTCCTGACAACAATGTAAGCTACCCAGCTCAATCCAATGGCCAGTACGTGAGAGCCCATGTGGATGCCGTCGGCCAGCAGCGCCATCGAGTTGGTAATGAGTCCGAAAATAATTTCAACCACCATGGTGACAGCTGTCAGCAACACCACCCACAAGGTTTTCTTTTCATGTTCGTGTATATGATCCGGCATAATTTTGAATTTAATCAACAGCAATTTTTGGTTTGCCGAGAACGCAGCTATCTGACCGCCTGCAAGAATAAATAGCACAACAATTAAAGCCCCGTTTAGTTTCAGAGTGCCCCGATGTTTTTAGGTTTTCTGCCCTGCAAAAATAGTAAGTTCACCGGTGATTTAATCATAATGTCCTTTCCTCTATTTTCTTTTCGTCCGGAGCCGGCTAACCTTTTAAAATGCGGATAGCATTAAAGACGGCTATCAACGCTACGCCCATATCGCCGAATACCGCTTCCCACATGGTTGCAATCCCCAATACACCAAGTATTATAAATAAAGCCTTAATTCCCAGGGCAAAAATAATGTTCTGCCATACAATGTTTCTTGTTTTTTTGGCCACGTCGATGGCATCGATAACTTTTAATGGCGAATCGGTCATCAGCACGACATCGGCTGTTTCAATGGCTGCGTCGGAACCCAGCGCTCCCATTGCCATTCCCACATCGGCACGGGCAATTACCGGGGCATCGTTAATGCCGTCGCCGACAAATACAACTTTGCCTCCTTTACTTTCGGTTATGAGCCGTTCAATGTGGTTGACTTTGTCTTCCGGCAGCAATTCTGCGTACCAGCTGTCCACCTTTAATTGTTTCGCGATGGATCGCGCGGTGTTTGCATTATCTCCGGTCAGCATAACCGTCCGAATGTTTTTGGCATTCAGTTTTTCTATGGTTTCCGCCGCATCTTCTTTCAACCTGTCTGAAATAACGATATACCCGGCATACTTTTGGTCGAACGCCACATGCACCACAGTGCCATCCACATCACAAACCGGATGTTCGATGTGCTCCTGATGCAACAGCTTATCGTTACCGGCAAGCACAACTTTGTCGTCAACAACGGCTTTTATTCCATGGCCGGAAATTTCTTCGGTTTTTTTTATTCGGGCATTGTCGATGGTTCCGTGAAAAGCCTCGGTTACCGACTTTGCCACCGGGTGATTTGAATGGTACTCGGCATAAGCGGCATATTCCAGTACTTCTGCTTCGGAAAAGCCGTTGCCGCCGGTTGCCACAATTTCTGACACCCTGAATTCGCCTTTTGTCAACGTTCCGGTTTTATCAAATACAACCGTTTTTACCCGCGTTAAGGCGTCGAGAAAATTTGAACCTTTCACCAGCACTCCTTTTCGCGAGGCGCGGCCCACGCCCCCGAAATAGCCCAGTGGAATACTTATAACCAGCGCACAGGGACATGAAACGACAAGAACAACCAGCGCCCTGTAAATCCATTCGCTGAAAGTGGCGCCGGTTATAAATAGCGGAGGTAACACAGCGAGTAGGGCAGCTCCGAAAACCACGACCGGCGTATAATATTTTGCAAAAGTGGTAATGAATTTTTCGGTTTCGGCTTTCCGCGATGTGGCATTTTCCACCAGCTCGAGGATTCGGGATATAGACGAATCGGCGAATGTTTTTTTCACATTAACGGTAAGCAGGCCCGACTGGTTGATCATCCCGGCCAGAACTTCTTCGTTCGCTTTTACTTTGCGCGGAACACTTTCGCCGGTCAGTGCCGAAGTATCGACAAACGAACTGCCTTCGGTTACCACCCCGTCGAGCGGAATTTTTTCGCCTGCTTTAACGACAATGGTAGCGCCGGTTTTCACTGCTTCCGGTGACACTTTTATGATTTCCGGTCCGGCTTTCAGGTTGGCGTAATCCGGTTTTATTTCGAGCAAAGCTTTAATTGATTTGCGCGAACGCCCGACGGCAATATCCTGGAATAGTTCTCCTACCACGTAAAACAGCATTACAGCAACGGCTTCGGGCATTTCGTTTAAGGCAAAAGCGCCCATTGTGGCAATGGTCATTAAAAATTGTTCGTCGAAAACCCGCCCGCGAATACTGTTTTTCCCGGCCGAGGCGATCACTTTCCAGCCCACAATGAGGTAAGCCGTTACAAATACCGCATATTCTGCACTATGGAAAGGCGTGTTGTGCAGCTGATCTTTAAACAGTATTCCCGCAAGTAACAGCAGCAGTCCCGATACGGCTTTAACAATCGCTGTTTTGTTTTCGGCCAGTTCGCTCCCTGAAATCAACGCGTTTGTGCGTTCGGAATCTTTAGCTTCCACCTCGACTTCCGGTTCCAGTTCTTTTATTTTCGCTTTAACACTCCCGATATCTTCGGAGTCGATGGTCATTGTCAGACTGGCAAAACTTACATTTACGTACTTAACGCCTTCCAGTTTTCTGACGCCGTTTTCAATCTTTGCAGCGCATGAGGCACAATCGAGATTTTTAAGTGTATATTTTTTCATTGTTCATTCCCTGCTTGTGTAATGCTAAAAATAAAACCTTTCGGCGGCGAAAGTGTTCAAACTGCAAATTTGGATACGGAACCAGTTCTCCTGTTTTGTGCAGCGATCTGATCGATCAAAAAATCAATTCTGATTATCAGCGATTTATAATTTAAATTTTTGCTATTTGGGTGTCCCGTTGTAATTTTAGTGCATGTTTGTACGTAAAAAACAGAATGCAAGCGGTAGTCTAAGCATCCAGATTATCTCCAAAAACCGGGGAAAATATAAAGTTATTAGAACCGTTGGATGTGCAAAGACAAAGCGGGAAGAGGAACTTTTATTTCTTTTGGCAAAGAGTGAGTTGGAGCGGATTCAGGGAAATCAAACTCTGTTCGCCGAACACGATGATCTAGTTATAGAGAACTTTGTAAATGGTATTGCAAACGACCATTTACAGATTATCGGTTCTGAGTTAATCCTGGGCAAAATTTACCGAAAAATAGGTTTTCCCGAAGGCAGGTGTCCCGATTTATTTAGAAACCTGGTTCTGTGCCGTTTGGTTTATCCCGGCAGTAAATTAAAAACCACAGACTACTTCAAACAACATTTAAACACCGATGTGAGTGTTTATTCCATTTATCGTTTTTTAGACGAGCTAAACGCTGAGTTAAAACCAACGATTGAACAAACAATGTTCGACTACACTCTCAAACTTCTAAAAAACAAAATTGGTGTGGTGTTTTATGATATGACTACTTTGTATTTTGAAGCTTCGGAGGAAGATGATTACCGCATCCCGGGGTTTAACAAAGACGGAAAGCACCAGCAGCCCCAGATTATGATTGGATTGCTGGTCAGCAACCATGGCTATCCCATCGGCTACCAGATATTTGAAGGGAACACCTCTGAAACCAAAACCCTGGTACCCGTACTTGAAACTTTTCAAAGGAAATTTGACATTGATAAACCCATCATTGTGGCCGATGCTGCACTGCTGTCTCAAAAAAATATTGATGCCTTACAAGAAAACCAGTACGAATATATTCTGGGCGGAAGGCTTAAAAATGAAACCGAAGCAATAAAGGCAAAAGTCATTAAGCTTGGTGTTGAGGAAGGCAAGCCCCGGGAATTAAAAAGCAGGAATGGCCGGTTAATCGTCAGTTATTCCCAAAAGAGAGCCCGCAATGACAGAATAAACCGGGAAAAAGGATTGAAACGATTGGAAAAAAAGCTCAGAACCGGGAAACTGACCAAAGACCACATTAACAACCGCGGATACAATAAATACCTGAAACTTTCGGGTGAAGTGAATATCACGATTGACTATGAAAAATATGAAGCTGACAGTGTTTGGGATGGGCTGAAAGGCTATGTAACAAACACTCACCTGTCCCGAAAAGAAGTTATCGGGCAGTATAGCCAGTTATGGCAGGTAGAGAAAGCGTTTCGTATATCAAAAACAGACTTGAGAATACGCCCAATTTACCACAGATTAAAAAACCGGATAGAAGCGCACATATGTATATGCTTTGCAGCCTATGCAATTTACAAAGAGCTTGAGAGGATATTAAAGGAAAACCAAATAGGCCTATCCCCGGGGAAAGCAATAGAGACAATCAGGGAAATAAGACAACTGAGGTATATGCTCCCAAAATCGAAACAGGTTAAAACAAAAATTCTTCAGCCAACTGAACTGCAATCCCGACTTCTCGAAATTGAGATATAATTACGGTGTCCCATTGCACAAAACAGGAGATTTTTAAGTGTATATTTTTTCATTGTTCATTCCCTGCTTGTGTAATGCTAAAAATAAAACCTTTCGGCGGCGAAAGTGTTCAAACTGCAAATTTGGATACGGAACCAGTTCTTTACCCTTGTTTTTTATATACCCGTACGGCAAAAATATATGTCCAAAGCATAATGGCGACGCACCATGCAAGAGCACTCCATATTTCATTGCCTGCCGGCTGGTTCGAAAGCAGTGCGCGGATGGCGTCCACTATCGGGGTTACCGGCTGGTTTTCGGCAAAGGCGCGAACTGGTCCCGGCATCGATTCGACAGGCACAAATGCCGAACTGATAAAAGGCAAAAGATGAATCACAAAGGCAAATGCACCCGCGCTATCTGCTGATTTTGCGGAAAGTCCGGCAATTACGGCTATCCATGTCATAGCCAGCGTAAACAAACCAAGAATACCAATTACGGCAAGCCAGGGCAACACTCCTGCCGGTGAACGGAAACCCATAATGAAGGCAATAAGTATGATCACAGTAACCGAAATCGCATTGGATACTAAAGAGACAAGCACATGTCCCCATAGTGCAGCCGAACGGGCAATGGGCATAGAATGAAAACGTTCGAAGATACCACGTTGTTTATCCAGAAGTAAACGATAAGATACGTAGCCGATACCATTGGCAATGGTCATCAGAAGAATGCCAGGCAACAGGTAATTCACATAATTATCTGTATCGATTTGAATTGCGCCACCTAATACGAAAACGAACAACAGCATAATAGCAATCGGCGAGAGGGTGACAGTCATAATTGTATCCAGGCTACGAAAAATATGGCGCATGGAACGACCAAACATAACACCCACGTCCATAAAAAAATAAGTTTTTATTGTTTCCATTTTAATTTTCCTCCTTTATTGCAACAACTGCAAGAAAAATATCTTCCAGTGTCGGTTGTTTTTCAATATATTCCACTTTTGCTGGCGGGAACAGCTTTTTTAGTTCATCAAGTGTTCCTTCAGCAATAATTCTTCCTTTATGCAGAATCGCAATAATATCAGCGAGCTGTTCAGCTTCCTCCAAATACTGGGTAGTCAGAAAAACAGTTGAGCCTCCGCCGGCAAGTTCTTTTACAATATTCCAAACCTCAATACGAGCCTCGGGGTCAAGTCCGGTGGTCGGCTCGTCGAGAAAAATAAGCTGCGGTTCTCCCGCAAGGCTCATGGCGATATCGAGTCGGCGGCGCATACCGCCCGAATAGGTCGAAACCCTGCGGTCTGCAGCATCGTTCAACCCAAAGCGTTTAAGTAAATCATCTGCAATCTGGCGGGGATTGTCGAGGTGTCGCAGTTTGGCAATCATAATGAGATTTTCTCTCCCTGTTAATATTTCGTCAACTGCTGCAAATTGCCCTGTTAAACTAATTGACTGTCTGACTTTTTCAGGATTTGAGGAAACATCAAACCCATTTACGATGGCGGTTCCACTATCCTGTTTAAGCAATGTAGTGAGGATTTTAACTATCGTAGTTTTTCCTGCACCGTTGGAGCCGAGCAGTGCGAAAACAGTGCCTGTTTTTACTTCAAAATCTACTCCTTCCAGCACAGAGATATTTTTAAAGGATTTTTTCAGTTTCTGCACCGATATAGCGATTTGCTTTTGTATCATTATTTGGGCCCTCCTTTTCCGGTTACCAAAGTGATACCGGTTAAATCCGCTTTCCCTTGTTTCAGGAATTCGTAGGTCATCCGGTCTGCCTGGCAGTCTGTAAACCGGATACGTTTCAGTTTATTGTTGTTTTTGAAGAAAGTGTTCAGAAGCGTTGCATCCCGGAATTCCACCCTGGTAAATGTGCAGTTTTCAAAATAGCAGTCGTCCAGTGTGCCGGTGAAAACGATATCGGCAATCTGTGAATTTTTAAAGGAGGTGCGGTTCCACACGGCATGAACGATTGTATTTTTCTTTATGTCGCCCGATTTCTTTCCGGTAAAGCCACCCGATTTAATCACTACTCCGGTAAAATCGGCCCCGTTTAAGTCACAGCCATAGATATGGCTTTTTGAAAATTTAGTTCCGGCAAAATTGACGCCGGAGAAGTCGCAGCTTTCGATATTGCTTCCTGAAAATTCAGTTTCTTTCAGAGAACAGTCCTTAAATATATTTTTAAGTAGGTTTGAACCCTGGATGCGGCTGTTGCTGATGTCGGAACCAGAGAAGTCACAACTGTCAACATTATTGGTTTTTAGAAGAAGTCCCGACAATTCGGAACCGATAAATTTGCAACGCTGCATATTGGAGGAGCTGAATTTTTCATGCAGGTTTTTTAACCCCGAAAAGTCGGCGTCCACCCAGTTTCCGCGCGACATGTCCCAGTGCAGTTTTTTCTCCTGCTTCCCCGACGGCAATTTGTCCGGTTGCCGAACCAACGGCTCGTCCGGTGCTGTTTCAGGGGTTGCCGACAGACTGTTTTCCGAAAAATAGTTGAGGTCAACTCCCAGAATTTCTGCCAGACGGGTAAACGTAACGATGTCGGGCATCGATTCTCCCCGCTCCCACTTTCCAACGGCCTGCGGACTGATGAACAAACGTTCGGCCAGCTGTGCCTGAGAAATACTTTTTTTCTTTCGTGCTTCGGCTATTTTACCGCCAATTTTTTTTGTTTCCATATTTCCTGTTTTTTAATTTTTTCGATACGGCAAAGATAGGGGGATGCATTTCGGAAATCATAAAAAATACCGAACCTTTTGGTTGTAAATCTGCTACTTATTGTTGTTTTCCGGCAACTGCCGGTTGTAATTGGCGATTTCGGTCTGACCATGCCAGCCTTTTCGGTTGAAACGGTGCCACTTTGAAAGATGCACAATTATACAAAAAAATATAATTCACTTATTTATAGTTGATTAATCCTACTTTCAATGGAATTAAATTTGGCGGCATTTTTTTCAATATGGATAAGGTAATAAGGTTGATTTTTACCTTATTACCTTATTGCTTTCCGACTAAGATTATATTAAAAAATAAAATGGTCATCGCCATTTTTAACGCGGGTAAATTTATTGATAGTATGCTCATTTATTGTCGTTTAAAGTTCAATAAACTAAAACAGTCATATCCTGCAAAAACGATGATAGCTATCGGGAACTCATCGCTGGGCGCTGCACGCCGCTCAGAGTCCTGTTAAACGGCAGTTTGACGGGAATTCTCCGGTGTTTAAAAAAACTTCTTTTCCGCCTTATGTCGCCCGGTGTAATCAATGCTTTGGTTTTAAGTGGCTTAAAAGTAAACATAAAATTATATTTTCCAAATAAAAAAAGAGGTCTGGGCAGGGTAAACTTATCTTATCCAACAAGTGAGAATAGCAGTTTTTACGGCTAAAGCCTTGATTTTATGTGCTTAGTCTCTCCGCCAGGCTTAAGCATGGCGTAAAAAGGAGATACGTCTATGCTGGAAGTCTTGGAGATATCCCCCAGCGTTCCCCGGGCGAGAGAGGAGGCGTGGGAGACTTCCCAAACATCCCCGGGTAACCTTTTCTAAATTTCGCAACTTTGGAAAAGATGCGGCAACACGGCAAATAGCAGGACGTTGTTTTTTTGTGTTATGAAACCCGTTTTTGCCAACCGGTTTATTTTTGTCAGGCAGAAAGAATTTTTAGCGCTTCTGCACACGAAGATACAAAGTTAATATGCCGGCCTTTGTTGCTTTCATAAATAAAATCATTCAGGCTTTTGCTTGTGTATTTGGCAAAGTTGCCAACAACTGCCAGACGAACACGATACGTTGAAAACTTTTGAAGTATTTCACCGGCAATTCCGTTTTTAAGGTCGAAAAAATCAGCGGTGATATTTTTCTCGTGAATTACAATCTTATCAAAACCTTGATAGTAAAGGTTTCCTAATAAATCTAACCCGTCTTCAGTTTTGCTTATGATGGTTTCATCCGAAACCACTTCCGCAATTTTTGTGTCGTTAATATCGTGAGACTGAATTTTCATTTTTTTATCCGTTTTTCTTTACAATGCCTGTTAATGGAACTTTACCGCAAGCTATGAAAAATCTTGCAACCCTTCACTATGTACATAGCTCTGAACCCGGCGGGTACAGCCTGCCTGCCAACAAAGGCAGGTTCAATCCCGATAGTAATCAGCGATTTTTTTAAATGGTATTCATTTTAGTGAATGTGATATATAATTCACTTATTTATAGTTGATTAATATTACTTTCAATGGAATTAAATTTGGCGGCTTTTTTTCAATATGAATAAGGTAATAAGGTTGATTTTCTATTGTTTGCCATTTTTACTAAGGTTGGATGAAAAAAATAAGGTTTATACGAAAACATAAATACCTTATTTTCAATCGTTTACCTATTAGCATTTTTTCTTTAAAGGTCGCTGTTCCTGTTTGTATATTATATCGTGTTATCAATTATTAAATCGTACTTTACTAAAAGTCCGGAAATTCCATAAATAGAAAATTTTGCTTTCTTTACCCTGTTAATTTCCGGGTCTATTGAATAGTTGTATGAAGTGCGAAAATCTGCTTTTTCAATAACTGTATTGTCAAATGTCGCTCTTGTCAGGTCGCAATTATCAAATAAAGAATCTGTCAAATCACATTCTGTGAAATCGATTTCCTGCAATTGTGTATTCTTAAAAGTTGTTTTTTTGATTTTTGTCTTGTAAAATGTCGAATGATTTAAAATGCAATTTTCAAAGCTGAATGAAAGTCCAAATTCGTTGCAACTATCAAAATGCAACCCCAACATTTTACAATTTCGAAATTTTATATCTCGAAATGCAGTTTTTGTCAACTTAGCCAAACTTAAATTGCATCCTGAAAACTCACAATCCGTGAACTTGCAATCAGACATATCTACATCGGAAAAGTTACAGTTGATAAAACTACAATACTCATATTCTCCTTTTGCAAGTGGAGTTTTTTTAAAATCATAATTTTCAAACTTCTTTTCTTCTATGTATGCTTGTTCCATGTTCGTTTATTGTCAGTTGTACAGTTCATTACGCTTGCCACTAACGTTTGTGTATATGTATTGAGAAATTTATCTCTCTATTGGATTGGAGTCGATTTTTCAACGTGTTGAAAAACCCTGTGTTTTCTGCAAAATAACCGGGGGCGAAAAAAATTTTCTGTGGTTTTCTCTGTCCGGATTTCAACATAGGTTTTAGTTTTTTATTCGTTGTAAAATATTACGGGAGCTAAATTAGGAATTGCCGTTTTAAAAAACAAGCAGGAATCTTTTTTATTGAACTATCATCTAACAATTGGTTTAATGTACTGACATTGAGCGATTAATAAATTTGTTTTTTCAAGTGCTTTTTG
>Ga0334901_1002706_pt1:2500-14589 | contig 14589 bp, 13 predicted proteins | sample GraSluR3_MG_3_FD_207216 | JGI IMG/M metagenome (GOLD analysis project Ga0334901, IMG submission 207216) | Sludge microbial communities from methane-producing bioreactor in Wageningen University, Netherlands - Granular Sludge_15_08-R3 | ecosystem: Engineered > Bioreactor > Anaerobic >...
CCAGGCGGGGTACTTAATGCGTTTGCTGCGGCACCGAGGGGGTCGACACCCCCGACACCTAGTACCCATCGTTTACCGCATGGACTACCAGGGTATCTAATCCTGTTTGCTCCCCATGCCTTCGCGCTTCAGCGTCAGTATCGGGCCAGAGAGCCGCCTTCGCTACTGGTGTTCTTCCAGATATCTACGCATTTCACCGCTACACCTGGAATTCCGCTCTCCTCTCCCGTACTCAAGACCAACAGTATCGAGTGCCGGCTGGCAGTTGAGCCGCCAGTTTTCACACCCGACTTGAAAGCCCGCCTACGCGCCCTTTACGCCCAGTGAATCCGAACAACGCTTGTCCCCCCCGTATTACCGCGGCTGCTGGCACGGAGTTAGCCGGGACTTCCTCTGTGGGTACCGTCAGGTACGAGTCAGTTACTACCCGTACGTTTCTTCCCCACTGACAGGGTTTTACACTCCAAGAAGCTTCATCACCCACGCGGCGTTGCTGCGTCAGACTTTCGTCCATTGCGCAATATTCCCTACTGCTGCCTCCCGTAGGAGTCTGGGCCGTATCTCAGTCCCAGTGTGGCCGGTCGCCCTCTCAGGCCGGCTACCCATCATCGCCTTGGTAGGCCGTTACCCTACCAACAAGCTAATGGGACGCGGGCTCATCCTCCAGCGGCAGGTTTCCCCGCCTTTGACCATCACAAGATGCCTATAGATGGTGTCATCCGGTATTAGACCCCCTTTCGAAGGATTATCCCGGACTAAAGGGCAAATTGCCCACGTGTTACTCACCCGTTCGCCACTTTACTCACCCAACCGAAGCCGGGCTTTCTCGTTCGACTTGCATGTATTAAGCACGCCGCCAGCGTTCGTTCTGAGCCAGGATCAAACTCTCCGTTAATATTTCAAACGTCAAATTTCGATTTCTGGCACGACGTTTTTTCAAAAACGTCGAAAATCGTAGTATGACAGACCAACCGAATTCTTGCGAATCCTTTGGCCCGCAACGTGAAGTTATGGCTACGATTCGACCGTCTTTAATTCGCGTGGCTATTCAGTTTTCAAAGAACAAGCGTAAAAAAATCCGCTCACACTAACGAACTCTGTCATCAGTGCGACAACGTTGTAAAGTAACCCCCGGCCCTCTCATTGTCAAGGCCTAAAATCTCTTTTTTTAGTCTCCTGACATGATCGCCTTCACAGGCAACACCAAGGGTCAGCGGACGAGCGACCATTCTATACTAATCCATCCAGCTTGTCAAGAGGAATTTGCATAGAATATGCATCCTCGCCCGTTTTCTTGTATCGGTTTACTGCCGGATTTCTTTAGTCGCCCTTGTTAAACGAACGGTTCGCCCGTAAGTTCCACGAAAAACGGAAATCCCCGCAACAAGCACTCCTCTCAGATCGGCCGGTGCGCAGGTGAATCAGTGCGACTTTCCTACAGTTTCCCCCTCATCCGTTTCATAATGACACGCCCGGGTGGCACTTGTGCACGTGTCACTGACAAGCTACTCCCGCGCGACCGACCGCGAGGAAACACTGACCAAACCACCACCGACTGCCAGCAGCAGCACTCCCACCGCCGCCAGCACGAAGCTCTGGAAGCTCGGACGGACCAGAAGCACTGCCCGGCCCGGATCCGAGGGGTCATGACGCACCACTACCTCTCGCCCCGGCGGGTACTTTGCAATCAGCTGTTTGGCAACGTCGTATCGGCTGCGCTTCGATCCGAAGCCCGTTGCGCCCAGGTTCGAAACAGTGGCGTACCTGACCCCCGCCACTGCATACGCGATCTGTACCTCGGGACGGTAGTTCCTCTCTCCGACAAGCTCGGATCGAACCACTACCCCCTCGACCTGCGGCCAGTTGCGCCGCTCCCAACTCTCAGCAAGCTGGTGCGCGCCCACTAGTCCGGCCGTCAGGCCCGCCGCCGCCCCAACAAGTGCCGCTACTCTCAGACGTCGCGACAGGTGACCGTCACCGATCAGCCGCGCAAGCAGCAGCCTGAGCGCCAACATCCCCAGCAGCCCCGTCACTATCACCATCAAATACAGCATCGCCATAGATTAACTCCGGCGTTCAAACCATCGTTCCCGGCAAACTTGCCGGCCCGCGATGGCGCACAACAGAACGGCCACCCCTACACATGCAAAGGTGGCCGTCGGTGAGCTTGACTCTGTCGCTGAGGAAGGTCTGCTCTCAGGGCTCCGGTAGATGCCCCGACGAGACAATCTCCACCAGCGTGACCTCGAATCTCAGTTTCTTGCCCGCCAGAGGGTGATTGACATCCAGGATAATCTTGTCGCGATCAACACCTACAACCACTGCCCGGAAATAGCCGCCATCAGCATCCGGCACCTGCAGATGCATGCCTTCCTGAGGCTTGAGGTCCTTGGGCAACTTGCTGCGCTTGAGTGTCTCCATTCGATCCGGCTTGTGCCGGCCGAATCCGTCTTCGGGGTCGATGTGAAGCGTCCTGGTGTCGCCCTCGGCCATGCCGGTCAAGCCCATCTCCAGTCCGGGTATGGTGCTTCCCTCGCCGATGATCAACTCAAACGGCTCCCGACCATCGGTGGTATCGACTAACGTGCCGTCTTCAAGATAGCCGGTGTAGTGTATTCTCACTTTGTCGCCGGGTACTGCCTGACGCATAGACGTCTCCCTTATACCAGAGGTGAAGAAACCGTTTCAGGCGAACCTACCACTTTTTGCCGAAATGTCAAGCAGGGCACAAGCCGACACTACCGGCGCCCCAGAGCGCGCCTGAACTCGACCGCCTCGGGATGCCTGGGATTGATCGCCAGCGCCCGGTCAATCTCCGCCAATGCTTCATCCCGCCTGCCCTGCAGCTCATACAGCATGGCCAGACGCCAGTGAGCCGAGGCCTTGTCCGGCCACGATGGTTTAAGGTCCGCTTGAAGATATCGCCTGAACGCCTTCTCCCCCAATGGCAACTCAGACTCCGAGAGGACCGCCGTGCGGCCGATCTGATACAGCGCCCCAAGCTCTGTGCTGTCAATAGTCAACACTGCGTAAAACTGCTCGAACGCCTCCCCGAAGCGATCCTGGACCTGATACATGAACCCAAGCTGCATGCGGGCGGCTGTCTCTGATGAATCCAGTCTCAGGATACCCTGATATACAGGCTCCGCCTTGTCGAAAGCCTGATGACGCTGGTAGTAACCGGCCAGACGGTACAGCGACTCTTTGCGCGTTGTATCTACCTGTACAGCCATCAGATACTGAAGCTCCGCGTTTGCGGTATCCTGTTCCTGGAATTCCAGCAGACCGGCCCGAATGATATGCCCCTTGGCAGAGTCGAGCATGAAGAGCGTGTCGAGTTGCGCGCGGGCCTTATCCTTGTCGCCCCCGGCAATCCTCCCGGGCGCCTGCATATGGAACTCGATCAGCGCGGTACGCGGCCCCACGCTGTCCGGAGCAAGCTCAACAGCGCTCTGGTAGGCATCGCGGCATGAGCGTGCCCGAAACGCCGCCTTGAGCTTACTCCCACGGGCCGCCTTCAGACCGATGGCGTTACCGTAGCTGAGGAAGTACTCATAGCGCGTCGTATCAAGCTCCCTGGCCCGTTTGAGGTACTTCTCGGCCTCGTCGTGATCGTCCAGTATGAGGTACGTACGCCCGAGCAGGTACAGCGCCTCGGCGTTGTCCTCATCGGACTCGACAATCGGCTCCAGGATGTCCTTTGCCTTGTTCATCCAGCCTTCGTCCAGCAGGGCGCGGGCGGAATCGAGGCTTGAGGCGTGGGAGGAGGCTGGAAAAAGTGACAAGAACAGAAGGACTTTGACTACTCTAACCACAAGTTTGGGCGCTCCCATTGCTAGGGATGAGGTTTCCTACTTTCGAGCTACAGCAGCTTCGATAGTACGCTTGAACTGACAGAACTTACTCGTCTATTGCCTCCCTCAGGTATCGAGTAATCCTGTCTTTGTTGCTTCCACCAAGGCTGGAATACTGCTTCTCGCAAACATCGCTAAATCTGGCTAAGACCTTCCTGTTGACTGACTCCTGATCCTCGAATATTCCGATGGACCGATGCTTCACGTCCCATCGCTCGAACTGGTGCAGAGTTATCGTTGCATCACGCACTCGTGAGTCTGTTTGAAGTGCGAAGACGAAGAGAGGTCGCGGCATGCCATTGACTCGACAATCTACTGGGTAGTTACCCCGAGGATCGTGCTGCTCATGAAACCAATCGAATTGCATGCGCCCTGGGGGGACGGTCGTCGCCATTACTTCCCGAAAGTCCTCCAGGAAGGTCGAGCGAGCGCGCTCGCGACTCAAGTAGGACACATCAGAAATCTTGACCAACGCCTGAACAAAAGAGTACAGAGCGTCCCCATACCTATCGTCATGGACCTTTAGAAGCAGCTCCCCATCCAAGTCCTCAACACTGAACATCGAAAGTGCGTTTGTGATCACCTTCTGCCTAGTGCCGCGCTGAAGGTCTTTGTCTTCGATATCGTATGTAAGGTGCATGTATGTGTGCCCCTCGTCCGTGAGAGTCCAGTTCCTGCCTTCTCGCCTCAGAACAATTGCAAAGTGATCCCCATCGTCGAACATGAAAGGAGTCATTACTCGATAGCGCCCCAAGCCTTCGTCTTCCAATGAGATCTCGTCGCTGACCTTAGCCCTGAGATCATGCTCGATCTGCTCTTTCTTCATGTTCTTTCCCTCGTAATCAGACACAGCTGATTGTTGTCAGGGTATGAGAAACAACAGTCCACCAACATGCGGTTTAGCGCTGAACGGTAGTCGGTGAAGCTGGTAGTCTCTTCTGCATAAGCGTCTTCTCGAAAGCCACTCTCTTGATATCGCTCTGTTGCCATGTGAATGTGAAAGGCATAAAACGAGTCCTTCTCAATCTTGTTCGTGTGAGTATGGCTCTTTCCATTATAACGCCGCAATCTAAACAATTGATTGGTATTTGGTACGAAGACCGCTAGGATCACTGAGAAGTCAATCACATTGATTCGGCTGCGCCTCAAGATGATCCTGAAGCTGTTATCTCGGCTCCCAATAACATCGATTTTGGTCTCATCATGGCCCCTTCTACGCTTCAGCCTGAACTGCCGCTCGTAGTCTTTGGGGAGTGGCTTTGGCTCAGTGACTAACCGTGCTATTTCCTTGTCTGAGAAGGTACCAGCCATTAGAGGTCTACAGCCCTATATTATCCGAAAATAATCCACCAGCGTGCACCGGCGCGGACGCGTGAAACTTGAGGCCTTCGTCAACCCTTCGCCCGTCGTTCCCGCTATCGACATCGTGCAGTAACCCTCTCCCCCGTATCCCAGACCAGCCATGTTGGGGCCGTTTTTCACGAAAATATTCGCCCGGCAAAGCTGCGCCATATTGGACAGGTTGACAATCGAGGTCGAGTGCATAACAAACGTGTGCTTGAACTGGTGCTCGACAATGACCGCCTTCTCCATAGCTTCCTCGACCGTTTTGGCCCGCACGAACGGAATAACCGGCATTAGCTGTTCGGCCATCACCAGCGGGTGATCCCATGGCGCCTCGAAAAACACCAGCTTTGTCCCCGGCGGCGGCTTGATATCCACCTGCTTGAGAATCTCTTCAGCCGACTTGCCGACAAAGTTGCGGTTGACAGTCACATGGCGGTACCCGCTGCCGTCAGGATCGGACTCCACCAGAATCTTGGTCAGTTTATCGATAGCCACCCCTTCCAGCTCAAACGCCCCGTTGGCGATCATCTCCCGTTTGAGCTTGTGGGCCACCTTATCAACGACGAAAATCTCCTTCTCGTCACTGCACAGCACGTTGTTGTCGAACGATGCCCCTATGACGATATCACGCCCGGCCTGCGAGAGCACGGCGGTCTCGTCGACGATCACCGGCGGGTTGCCGGGTCCGGCACAGATAGCGCGCTTGCCCGAGGTCATGGCCGCCTTGACAACACCCCCGCCGCCGGTCACCACCACCAAGTCGATATTCTTGTGTCGCATCAGAGCGTTGGCGGTCTCGATTGTCGGCGAGGTCACACAGGTGACAACATTGGGCGGACCGCCGGCCTCGACAATGGCATCATGCACCAGCCTGGCCATTTCTGCCGAGACATTTTTGGCTGACGGGTGCGGGTTGAACACGGCGGCATTGCCGCCGGAGATGATCGATATGGAGTTGTTAAGCACGGTCGAGGGCGGATTAGTCGAGGGCGTCACCGACCCCACCACTCCCCACGGGGCCGGCTCGACAAGCGTGAGCCCCTTGTCCCCGCTGAACGCCACCGGCTGCAAATCCTCCGGACCGGGCGTCTTGCGGGCACAGAGAATGATCTTGTTCATCTTGTCCGGCATCCGGCCCAGACCGGTCTCCGTCACGGCCATTCTCCCCAGTCGTTCGGCGTTGGCCAGAGCGTGCTTGCGGATATTGGCCACCAGTTCCATGCGCCGCTCCAACGACAGGTCAATGAAACGCCGCTGCGCCATCCGGGCAGCCTCGACAGCATCATCGAGCTTGTCATACAGGCAGGTGTCCCCCTGACTGGCCACCTGGCGCGGTGCTATCGGCGAGGCCGGCCCGAGCGGTCTGGGCTGTGAGACGGTCTGATTGTTGCCGTTCGGAGACACATTCGGTGACACAATCGTCGTCCCCCCACGCTTGTTGATCTCATCAAGCACGAGGCGAACGATATCCTCAACCGGCATGTTCTGCTGGGAATCCGCCATGATTACCAAAAGACAAAACCGGGAGCTTAGCGTGCTCCCGGCGGTTTAGCCTGACACTTACTGGCCGTCGGGCAGATTAGTCGGGAAAACGTCGTGGACATTATTATGCGGACGCGGGATCACGTGGACCGAGACCAGCTCGCCCACCTTCTGAGCCGCCGCCGCGCCGGCATCGGTCGCCGCCTTACACGCCGCCACATCACCGCGAACGATAGCCGTCACCAGCCCGCCGCCAACTTTCTCGTATGAAACAAGGGTCACCTTGGCAGCCTTGACCATCGCATCGGCGGCCTCGATCAGGGCAACCAGTCCCTTGGTTTCAATCATTCCTAAGGCTTCCATTGAGTCTCCTCAAACTGGACGATTTTGCATTGTTCAACTGGCCAAATAGTAGAGTGGTGGCACCCTAATGTCAATCAAAAAAGCGACTTGCGCCGACGGAGCAACAGCAGCAGCGGCACCCCGAACAGGTAGCAGGCACCGATCTGCCCGATCGCAATCATCTGCACGGCGAACCAGAAGCTCACTCCGATCAACGGCGCCAGATACGCTGCCACTCCAAAGGCGTTGAAGACAACCGGTGGCAGGGGCGCCAGGGCCACCGCCACATTTGACTGCCGGAATGTCAGGGCGATCCACCGTGTCGCCAGAGCGGCTGTCAGCGTTATCAGCGGACCGACAAGGATATCCAGCCACCCCATCCCCCCAATGATATTCGCCAGCAGACACCCGACATACAGACCGGGGATCGCCGCCGGAGTTAGAAATGGCAGCACCGTGAGGGCCTCGGCGATCCGCACCTGGTAAATCCCGAATGAAATTGGCAGAAAAACCACGCTCAGCAGCGCGTACAGGGCGGCGATCAGACCAGCCGTCGCGACATATCGGGCCTGTTGTGTTCCCATACGCTCGTGATATGCCACATGTTCGGCCCCAGGTCAACAGATTTTACTTAGCGCGGTCGGTGGGGTACGTAGAAGACTTCTGAGGTTACGTGGACCGCATGGACATCAGCAAAGTCAAGCTCCAGGTCCTCCTGCGGCTGCTCACCCTGCACGACCAGAAGGACGCCATCACCGGTAAGCCGTATGCGCCTGGGTATGCAATAACGCCGGTCGGCTCGCGCGCCGTTGAGTTCAATCAGTACCTTGCGATGCCGCCGGATGGCATTACAGAACGCTTCCAGATGATCCTTCGCAGCGTCGCCCGCTGGTTGCCTGTCCGATGACGGCAAGTCGACCTGAAGCATCCCGCTCTGGGTGAGGGTCGTGACCCTCACTCGCCCCGTCAGCTTCTCCTCAATGAGTTGAAAACGCCTGCGAAAGTAGCGGCACCACGACGCCGGATTGTGGCAACAAGCGTATCGCAAGAGGTCCAGTTCCTCTGCACTCAGCTCAATAACAGGGAGGCTGGTATCTCCGGCAATCTGATAGCCGTCATCATAAACCACGGGGATGTTCATCTTCAGCAAGCTGTTTATATCACGATAGACAGTCCGTCTGGAAATTCCACACTGATCGCTCAACTCAGCAATGGAAAGAGGCCCCCTGTTTCGTAACAGGCCTATCAAATGCAACAAACGTTCCGATTTGGTCATGTCCTAACCCCTATAAATCATCTCACCGCTGCCACAGCCGCTCTCACCGGCACCTCTGCTTCTGACACGAAGCCATGAGTCTGTGTCATGTTTCTCAGGGTCGGGCAGTGCGCAAGGCACCAAGGCCCTGTGCCCAACACAATCTTAGGACGTCAGCAACATCTCACGGAATAAGCAACCGGGTCAACGCCCCCGCCCACGCTGATGCCTCCTCGAGCGCAGCATCAGGTGAAGCGAATAGCCCAAGCTACCGGGACTCACCTGTCGATGTCAAGGGCGAAATCGGCGAGTTGCCCATATGCTGCGCAGGCCATCAAAGGATACATGGCCGGATCTGCCTGTCTTGTGTCAGATACTGTCATGGACGGCCCCTGTCAGTCAAAGTCTGGCTTGCTTCAGGAAGCTCCGCAGATTGACGCCTTTGTTCTGCACCCCCAGCTTGCGACGGATAGTCTCACGATGCTTGTTCACCGTCAAGGGCGACAGGCCCAGCGCGCCGGCGATCTCTTTCGTTGACAGACCGTCACGAATCAACCGGCACACCTCAACCTCCCGTTGCGTGAGACCAGCCAGTCTGTCATCAGCCGGTTCCGGCGGCGATTTGGTAACCTGCTCAATCATCGTTGCCAGCGCACCAAGGCGATCCTGAAGCGCCTCTGGAACATGTCGCTTCAGATCCATTAGCACCGGCAGCAGCGCTGAGCGTATTCGCTCACCCACAGCCATTGAGACCGACTCTTTCTCCGCGGCAAACCGGCACAGGACCTCCGACAGCGCAATCTGCTTGCTCTCAAGTTGTCTCATGGCGGCCTTCAGGTCTTCCTCCGCCTGTTTCCTGCGCGAGATATCTCTTGTAACACAGACGATCCAAGGCGACTCAGCACTACCATCATCGCGTACGCAACAGGCTGTTGACTCCACCCATACATAGTCTCCCCGGAAGTGCTTCATGCGGAACTCGATACGGCGTTTCCCTGCACTGGTCAGTACGGCGTCCTGAGCATCGCTGACGCGCAGTCGATCCTCTGGGTGGATCAAATCATACGGGTTACGACCCAGCAACGCCTCCGGGCTGAGGCCGAGAATGGCGAGCGATGCGAAAGATGCGAACTCGAAGACCCCATCGCAGTTGTGCAGCGAGATCATTTCGCGGGCATTCTCAGCCAGAAGGCGGTAGCGCTGCTCGCATGATTCGATCGCTTCAACAGCGCTGACCTGGCTGCTGACATCGCGAGCCACCAGAGCCATTCGTGCCCCCCTCGATCGCCCGGAATCCACGGGAGTCAGTCGCCACTCGAAACACCGACCCTTCCATCGGCAGGAGAACGAAACCGAAGTACTCTGGCGCCAACAGGTCGCAATCGGCCCCCGGAGAAGCTGCCACAGGTCTGCAGGAACGATGCGCGCAACATCCTCTCCTGACACTTTGTCAGCCGTAGTACCGCAGATAAAGGCCATAGCCTGATCCATGATGAGTATCCGACCATCGGAGTCCAGCAGCATTGAATGCCCTGAACACATCTCTTCCAGACACCGCGCAAGACACTCGCGATCGCAGCTATCCACTTCAGCCACGGGCTCTTGTGTCACATCCTCGCCGGTCACCTCGATCTGGCCGCACCCGGATCGAGTGATGTTGACTCTCAATCTTGCGGGCTCGCGATCAGAGTGTCGAAAGTCATACCAATCCTGATACTCCTCGCCCTTTCCCGTATGCACGCAGTCATACATCTTCCGCAGCAATTGAGGACAATGCGGCAGGACTTCATCGACCGCCCGGCCGACGAATCGACTCAGCGCTGACACACTAAGCGCATCGGCCTGCTCATTGCAGACAATCAGAACGAGCATACCGTCCTTCAACTCCCAGCGACTCCAGGCGATGCCCGATTGCCGGCGCGCCTCCCGCTTCCCGCTCTCTCGCACGCGCATGATGTCAGCGCCAATCCTGCCACCAAGACTCATCAGCAAATCAAGCTGTCCCTCAAAATAGCGGGGATGATAGCGATTGGCTAACAGCAGCGAGCCCAGCACGTTAGTGCCGTGCATGATCGGGACCGCGACAAACGCTCTCGCTTCAGGCGCCATGTGCTCGCCGCGAGGCAATCCCTCTGAGTGCAAATCGACGATGATCGGTTCACCACGGTCAATGCTCTCGGCCACCCGAGAACCGGCCCCAACTCGACGCAGGAATCTTGGGCACGATGTGCCCCCGGACTGCGCACAACTGATCACCTGATTCGCCTGCAAGTCCAGTTGCAGTTGAATACCGCAGCATGTTGTACCGTCAAGAACCCTCAGCTCGGCCGGAATCACCTGCAGCAATCGATCGACACTGGCACACTCCGCCAGGGCAGTATTGAGCCGACGCCCAATGGCGGCAATCCCTGCACCCATTCTGCGTGCCGTGATATCTCTGGATACTCCGAGCATCTGGATGTCGCCAGCTCCCCCAGCTCCATCCGGCGGCTGATAGACCGTACCCTCAACCCACCGCTGGTCGCCATGAGCATCGACGATGCGGAATTCCACCGAGACAACTTCGCCATTGCCTGCCGCGCTATCCAGGGCCTGAGCAACTCGCGGCAGATCATCAGGATGAACAACATCCGTTGCTCGCAAACCGATCGCCTGCTCCGGCTCATAGCCAAGAACACGTTCACAGGATGGTGAGACAAATGCAACTGCATGGGACGACGATATGCCATGGAAAACAAGATCCGGTATGGTCGGCACATCCCTATGCGATTCTGCTCGCTTGTTGCTGTCTGAGGTATCGTCGCTTCCCGAATGGGAAGGGGAATCCTTCACGGCGTTTCTCCGGTCATGTTCAAGCCCTGTTGCGCCTCGAACAACGCCCTGTGTAGGTCAGAGCATCATCCGCCTCGGTCTGGTTTCCTCCCCATACAAATCTATACGCTGGCCCCAAACAAATCTCTCAGCGCCCGAACCCCTCAAGTCCTGCTGGTCGCGCACATGTCACTGAGTCGACCAATCCACTCAGCCACCATCAGTCTGATAAACCTCCATCAACTGCCGGCCAATCCGCATCATGTCTTTGCGCAAAGACTCCGGCTCCATTACCTCGGCCTGTGGCCCAAACCCAAGTATCCAGCGCTGAATCTCCTCGATGCCCCGGACCGTGACCTCATAGCGAATCGTGTCACCATCAAGCGGGGTTATCGTCTCATCGGGATGATGCGACGACGAACTCACGACCCTGGCTGCGGCACCAGAGAAGTGCGCCACAACCTTGACGGTCTCACCGCTGTATACTTCCCAGCTACCCGCAAAGTAGCTCTCCGGGCTGACGCCTGTCCGCGGCTTGAACCCCTCCGCAAGCACCCGAAGTGACTCCATCCGATCGATTCGGAAAGTCCGAAAATCCTGTCTCATCCGACAGTAAGCAACAAAGTAGAACGCACGGGCACGAAACACAACGAAATACGGTTCGAGTACCCGCGTCGACATACCCGTCTCAATAGCGTTGTACTTCACCTCGATGGCTCGGTACTCTTGAATAGCCCTCTCCAGATCAGCAAAAAACCGCGCAGCTCGGTTCAGATCAACAGTCGACATCCACGAGACATGAGTAGCCGGCGGATGAAGTTTCTTCTCCGTTTTGACAGAATCTGACAAACCCGCCTCCACCTTAGCCATCACTCGATCCGCAAGCTCCCCATACTTACCTGTCATTCGTAATGGCGATGATTCTAAAGCCATCTTAAGAAACTGGTACTCATCCTGTCCGAAGTTTAACGGCGGCAGGAAACAATCAGAGGCCAGCT
>Ga0334901_1002710_pt1 | contig 14560 bp, 10 predicted proteins | sample GraSluR3_MG_3_FD_207216 | JGI IMG/M metagenome (GOLD analysis project Ga0334901, IMG submission 207216) | Sludge microbial communities from methane-producing bioreactor in Wageningen University, Netherlands - Granular Sludge_15_08-R3 | ecosystem: Engineered > Bioreactor > Anaerobic >...
TGGGCCCGTAGTCTAGTCAGGATAAGACGTGGGACTTCGGATCCCAAGATCGGGGGTTCAAATCCCCCCGGGTCCGCTTATATATCTTTATATAAGTTAAAAACTATTTTTAAATTATAATTAAGAAAATTAGAAAATAAATAGATATTAATGTTTTTATAAATCATACTATTCTTGGAGGGAATAAATTACTTTAAAGCATTTTCAATGAAATTTTTAAGTCTAATTATACTAATTTAGAGGGTCTTAAATGATTAACTTTCAGAGAAAAATAGATTATAATCGTTTGAATGAAATTATCCGATTATTTGCCAAATATAAATTCCATAACTTGTTGGGAGAATCAAAATTAAAAGGATCTTTTTGGAGGGGCCTCTTCAAAAGATATGATGCAGATATTGATCTTGATGCATCGGCCCCTGAACGGTTAAGAATGGTTTTTGAAGAGTTAGGTCCTACTTTTGTTAAATTGGGGCAGATGTTGAGTACCCGGCCTGATCTGGTTGGGCACAAGATGGCAGATGAATTCGCTAAACTTCAAGATGATGCTAAACCATTTGATTTTAAAATAGTAAAATCAACAATTGAAAAAGAGCTTGGAAAACCGTTAGATCTACTTTTCTCAAATTTTAACTCTGAGCCTGTTGCTGCAGCATCGATTGGTCAAGTTCACCGGGCATTTCTTATAGATGGTACTGAAGTGGCAATAAAGATACAAAGACCCGGTATTCAGGAAATTGTGGATAAGGATCTGGTGATAATGCACCATATGGCGGAACTTATTAACAAAACCATTCCCAGTATGCGCATCTTCAATATTCCTGTAATCGTTGATGAATTTGAAAAATCTATTACTAAAGAGATGGATTATCAATTGGAAGCAAGAAATACCCAAAATTTTGGTGCTAACTTCGCTAATGATGAAGGTATTTACGTTCCCCGTATTTTTTCGGATTATTCAACTTCTCTGGTTTTAACCATGGAGTTCATGCATGGCAATAAAATGGTAAATGTTCTGGATAATCCAGATGGGTTTGACGATAAGCTTCTGGCTAAAAGAGTTGCTAAATCTTACTTTAAACAGATTTTAGAGGACGGATTTTTCCATGCAGACCCTCACCCTGGAAACATGTATGTTTTAGAGAATAATGTACTTTGTTATATAGATTTTGGGATGATGGGCCATATTGATAATGAATTTATGGCAAATCTAGGCGAACTATTTATGCATGCCATTGATTATAATGCGGATGCTGTGATCAACCAATTAATCTACATGCATATTATTGACCAAACTGTTGATCGACAATTACTTAAAAGGGATATTATGGACGTTTTTGATCGTTATTATGGGGCGAGTCTTCAAGAAATGCGTTTAGGTAATATCATGAAAGATCTGGCTATACCATTAATTTACAAGTACCAAACCCACATACCACCAGAATTTACTCTTATAATACGTTCTGTATCCCTTATAGAGGGAGTAGCCTACTCACTTGATCCAGAATTTGATGCCACCAATGTATTGAAACCAATGGTTAAAAAAATACTCCTTAAAAAGATCAGTCCAGAAAATATTGTTGAATTTTTCAAAGAAAACATGTTTGAACTTGAACACCTAGTTAAAAACCTGCCTAGGCATGTAAACCTACTTATGGGAAAGATTGAGGAAAGTGAAATTAAAATCAAATATTCAGAGGAATTTTCGGATAATTTAGAGAGAATAAGTAATAAAATTGTGGTGGCCATTATAATTGCTGCACTTCTTTTGGGCTCATCATGGATAATACAAATTGATAAGGGCCCTATGATATTTGAAATGCCGATTTTAGGATTTTTAGGATTTGCTGCAAGCGGAATTTTGGGATTGGGTCTAATTATTTATATTGTCCGTTTTAAAAATATTTAATTTATCTTTTTATTTTTATTGATGTTTTTATTCAATTATATAGATTTAAGTATCAGTTTTTGCAATATCCAGAAGCCCTTCACTGTTTTTTATGAGTTTACCTTCCCTCACCAATTTTTCAACCACAGCTTTTAGTCTTTTTGCAATGTTCCCCCGGGTGGATTTAAATCCAAGAAGTCTGGAAGCTTTTTTAATTAATTCATCCTCATCAGTTGCGAATTGATTCATTATAACCATATATATTGCTTTTTCAATCTCTAAATCACTTATTAAATCAATTTTAGGCTTTATATCTCCCCTTCTACATCTAACCATTACTTCTTTACCATTAGAAAATAAAAAGCCATCTATTATGGTAAGTTGACCATCCTGCTCAGCAAGTTGTGCTGAAGTAGCAATTACTTCTTTTATTTTTTTTCCGGCCCTTTTTAAACCCCAGAGAGTGCGCAGCCTCCTAACTACTTCCTCCATATGGATAGGGGATTCAACTTCTACAACCTGACCTAATCCTCTGGTTACCTGGGCCAGGTTATTCTCATCTAAATCACCAGATATATCTATACCCAACCCAGTGCATACTTCATATACTGGTACTAAATCCTCAATATTTCCTTGAACTACCTCTTCTGCTGTTTTATCCTCAACAATCACTTTAGATTCGTCTTCAAAAACATCAATATCTTTTTTATTATCTAAAGTTTCCCTGAGCGGAAGTTCTTCTTTATTTCTATAGCTTTCAATTATTTTTATTAGATTTTTCTGGCTTTCATCCCGATTTCTGTACCAGTCCGTGGCCCATATTCTATGGAAATTCCATCCCAATCTTTTCAGTATTTCTTCTCGTAATCTATCCCGGTCACGAGACACTGGGGAGCTATTGTACATTGATCCATCACATTCTATTCCCAATAAATAATTAGAGGGATTGTCAGGGTCAACAACAGCTAAATCAATTTTAAAGCCTGCGCAACCTATTTGCATATCCACTTCATATCCCTGTCCTTTCAGGAATCTGTAAATTGAATTTTCAAAAGAAGATTCTGTTTTTGTTTTTTCTAAGGCTAAATCTGGTAAATATCCTGTGTCAGCATATTCTAAGAAGTCTTTTAAAGCCCTTAAACCAAATGGGGAGTTGGGTTTTATTTTGAGGTCTCGAGATTTGAAATTGGAAAAGACTACACATAACTCCCTAGCACGAGTTATAAGAACATTTAAACGGCGTTCCCCACCGTCATGATTAAGTGGTCCGAAGTTATTAGTTAAACGATGATTTTCATCAAATCCATAACCTACACTAATAAAAATAACATCTCTCTCATCTCCCTGGATTGTTTCCAGATTTTTAACAAAGAAATGTTCCTCATGACTGTCACTAAAATGTTTTTCCATTTCGGGGTTAAGTTTAAGTTGGAGTTCCAATTCTTCCAGGATGGCTTGCTGTTGTTTAACGTTAAAGGTACCTATACCTAGGCTTCTATCATTTCCAAATCGTTTGTAATGTTCAAAAGCAGTTTGCACAACAATTTTTGCTTCTTCTCGATTGGTAGAACTGTGACCTCTATCATAAACTGTTTCCGGGAGATATTTTAGTTTTAATCCTATTACTTCCGAGTCCCGGCAAGGTGAAGGATATATTAAAAGGTTGTCGTCATAAAATTCGTGATTGGACACTGCTATTAAGGATTCGTGCCTACTTCGATAGTGCCATCTTAACATTTTTGTGGGAAAACTACGTTTACATAGATGTAAAATACTTTCCATGTCTACAATGGATGCTAATTCGTAGGTTTCTTCCCGCCCGCTATCAATCATCATGTCAAAGAAAGATGTAGGAGGTAATTGTTTAGTATCGCCCATTATAACCGCTTTTTCGGCCCTTAAAAGTGCACCTAAAGCATCCTCAGGTTTTACTTGACTGGCTTCGTCAAAAATTACGAAATCAAATTTTAAACTTTTTATACTCATTGGATCCAGAAATTGGGCCACTGATAATGGGCTCATCATAAAACACGGTTTAATTCGTTGTATTAAACTTCCAGAAGAGGATAATAGTTTCCTTATAGGCATGTGTCCCCTCTTTCTGGAAAATTCGTTTAACAATATTCCAAGTTCCGAGTTAGGAGAAGCACCACCACGAACTGACGGTCTGCTTTCATAGAGCTTTTTGGCAATTCTTAATCTATTAAGAGATATTAGCTTATTATCCAGTTCTTTAAATTCGTGGATTTTGTTTTCATGCATACCTCCCACAAATTTAGATAGAATCGAGGTGCTTAAAAAGGCAATTTTAAGTAGAGAATCTGCGAAATTCCCCTTAAAACAGGGCACTATGTCATCAGGTTTAAGCCTATCCTCTTCTACTATTTCAATTATATGTCGAGCATGAGTCCGGGAAATATCTCTTTTAATTGAGGTATACTGAGACCAAACCTGTAACTTGGAAATTTCCCCTTCATATATGTTTAACTGAGAACGCATATCTTTGAGTGATGCTGCAACATTATTTTTAGTTAAAACTGATTCTTCTTCAAAATGCAGATATTCATCCAGTTTATCTATTAAATCCTGAAACTGTTTTTTTATCCAAGATATGTCTTTTATTGATTTAGAGATCTCTGAACGTGTTTTTGGTGAAGAAAGTATGTCCAGGGATTTTTCACCTAAATTTCCATTTCTTAGAAGTTTTCTGATGGTTAAAATGTCATCAGATAAGTACATCAGAGCTTCAGGATCTCCATGCTCACCCTGCCATTTAGAACCGAAAAAACTTCTTCCAACTACTTCATTGGACCGAATATTATCACGAAGTTTTTTACACATTAAAAGATTTTTAATGTTATTAACCATTATTTTATCGTCTTCTGGGGGATTTTCAATATGTAAAGACATGGCTTTGCTCTTTATCTTACGATAATCTCCGCTTAAAGATTTTAAAAATCTGCCGGATAATCCCTCATATTCTGTGACCAAAGATTCCAGATCCTCGTCCAGCACATCCGGCATGAAACCGGTCAAAAATCCTTCTTTCTGTTGTTTGAAGTGTTTAACATCTTTAATAAGGGCATAAACTTCGGCTTTAGAATCTTCCCACTTTGAATCAAGTAAAATATTTTTATCAATAGGTTGTAGTGATAAAATAAGGTTAACAGTGCTAATAAAATCATTTAAATGTTTAAACGTGTCGGGAGAGTTTATCCCTGTCATATCAGCCAAATTTTTTACTTTATCTCTAAGATCATCCAATGTTTGTATGGATTTATCCAGTAAAAATTCTATATCCTCTAAATCAACCGGTAATATGGGATCAACATTACATTGGCGCCATGGATTTTCTTCTAGGGGCCGGACTAGTTTAAAGATTTGTGATAACTCATTTAATATAAATATGGAATGGTTCCATTCTTCAATTGTAAGTTTATCCGGATTTGGAAAATTGAAACGAGGCATTTTACGATTTATTTCCTCGAAATGATCAATTACTTCTTCTTTTATCCCAAATAAATGGAATGGTGTGAATCCTATTTCGCCCAGGGGTTGGTGGATGAACTGTACATAATCATTTAATTCAGACCGGAGTTCCTCTAACTTAGCAAACTCTTCGTCTAACTCTAATTTTATATCCTGACAACGATTTAATGTGCTTTGAAGTTCCAACAACACATCTTTTTTATTTGATTTTCTACTGTGGAGTTCTAGACAAAATTCTCCCAAACCTACATGGTCTAAACGGCTTTTAACTACTTCCAGTGCTGCCATTTTTTCACTGACAAATAAAATTGTTTTTCCGTGTGCCATAAGTTCAGCTATCAAATTGACGATAGTTTGGGATTTTCCAGTGCCCGGAGGCCCTTCCACCACCATATTTTTTTCCAGTTTCACATCCTCTATTACTGCAATCTGTGAAGAGTCAGCATCAACTACATGGAAAACATCTCGAGGTGAAAGTTTCAAGTCAACTTCATTTTCATGGAATTCTTCGTCATTTAAATCAGCATCTGGATCAAATATTGCCTTAATTATTGGACTTTTCTCTAAGGATATGTCTTCAGGCCAGCTTTCAGTTTGCAGATCTTTGAACATGACGAATTTCGTAAAACTGAAAAAGCCCAAATAAACATCATCTGTTATATTCCACGATTTTTTGGATTTTAATTCCTGTCTAACCCTTTCAAAATATTCAGTTACACATTCTTTAGTTTCCATCATTTCGAAGTCAGGTAATTCTATTCCTTGCTCAATAAGTTTTGCTTGGAGTGAAATATTACTAACTGCATCTTCACCTGTCCATCGAAGTTTAAAAGACCCTTTAACTTTTTTACGTTCTAATTCTACAGGAATTAAAATAAGAGGAGCCTTTCTGAACTCGTTATTACCATTGATTTCTTTCCATTCCACTGATCCAAGCGCCATGTACAGAATGTTGTAACCCTGTTCTTCCAGCATGGATTTTGACTGTTGATTGATGTAAAATAGTCTTTTTTGAAGTTCTTTAGTGCTTAGATTGGTCTGCAAAAATTGGTTTTTGTATTTTTCTGTGTGAGCCGATTCAGGAGGGGGAACTTCCCATAAAATTGATGATTCTTCTTCCGTTAGCGTGGAATCATCATTTAGCTTAACCAGAACATCCACTAATTTTTTTTCTTCATCAGTCAGGATCTGGTGACCTACAATTTCTATATCTGCCAGTTTCCATATAAAGCGTCCTGCCATCATATCCTCTAAATTATTGCGAAGTTCAACATTATCCTGCTTTTTGGCCTGTTTTTTAGGTAAAAAATATATTTCGCTTTCTCTTTTTCTCCTATTTAGAACCAATGTCTGATATACATTTTCAGGACAAATGTCAACTAGTTCTACTGTGGTGGTTCTCGGCCGAAAATTTAAAAGCTGATTTCGCATGGTTAAATCCAGAAGATTCTGGCGTAATACTCCAATTTGCTTGTGAATTTCTGTTATTTAAGGCGCCCCCATTTTTACTCATTTAGGATTATTAAGAAGTGGGATTAATATAAAAATTTAAAAAACTGTTATTAATCATATATTATTTTATATTGATACTATATAAAAAATTCTAATTTAAGAGGTATATATTTCTATTTTATTAATCAGATTAATCATCCCTTTGTACTGCTTCTTTAAAGAATTTTGGTACAAGTGATCTATATCTGGGACTTTTAAACATCATATCTATGTTACCATCTAAAATGTAAGTATCACAATAATCATCCTCAGCCCTCATACCTCGCCCATATGCTTGAATCAGTGTCATTACAGTTTTATAAGCATACCAACGAGGGTCCCGTCGCATTCTTTTATTTACTTGCTTATCCCCCAGATAAGGGAAGGGTACTTTATAAATAACCTGGAAGTGGCACTGATCATAGGGCAAATCAACGCCCTCACTCATGGATGGACTAACCAATATCAAGGGATCCTTACTTTTTTCGAATTGATTCAGTTGATATTCCCTATTTTGACTGTTATGACTAATTAAACGGGAATTATGGATGTTATTCATGATATATTCTTGACATTTATAGTTATGAGTATGTATAAGTCCTTTTTCATGTTTATGATGTTTTATAATCTTATTCAAGACAGATATGGTCTTTGGTGCCGTGTGTTTTATGGAACTAGCTGACATTTTACCCTTAGTTTTAATATATACTGGTCTTTTTGAGGTTGGAAAAGTACTGTCGATTTTTAGGGAATAAAGCTCCGCAGGACGTATGCCCAACCATTTACTGAACAATTTATGGTCCAAAATAGTGGCACTCATAAACAAACAGACATCAGCATGTTTTAAAAGATGTTCTTCAGCGTACATATTCACTTTCAATGGTTTAAAGGAAACACCACCCGGTGATGAATCAACCACCCAATTTTTAGGATTATCTTCCATATTGGTCAAAAGCTCGTTTAAGCGGTTTTTGGTCCGATTTATTCTGTCTGCCTTATTTTTGGGAATATCTTTTACGTTAATAGCCTTATAATCCTCATATGTGGACTCGACAAACATTACCCATTCTGAAGGATCCTCATATTCCATCATTGAACGAGGTATTGATTTTTTTATATCCTTTTCCAGTCTTTTATTGAAAATATTTACCTCCAAGCGGTGCATGAGCTTGTCTTCAATATTATGGGCCTCGTCCAAGATCATTATATTTCTCTTATTAAAATGTTTGACGTAGTTAAGCTCCAACAAGGCATAATCATAATTCATTAACGTTATCTTACTGTTAACTGCCTCAGCCTTCTGTTCCCAGTAGTTACATTTATCTGTAGACTTAAAATAAATTTGATTTTCAAATGCATCCTTAAAAGCAGGTATCCCCTTATCATAATCAGCTTTGGTTATTCCATAAGGACAGGTAAATTTCCGTGACCGGGGTGTGGTTTGACAGGTCCCAATATCACAAGTTGAGTCCAGATCATCTTCCTTACATGCAAAATTAGATCTTCCCTTGACCAAAGGATAGCCAAATTCCTTGGCATACTGTGACTGGAGTTGTTTGGTCATGGTAAGAATGTAAGCCGGTTGATACATCCTAACTAAAGTAGATGCTATCGCTGATTTGCCGGTGCCGGTGCCGGCCTCCAGGATTATGTAGCGAAATCCTTTATCTATAGCATCCCTTATTTCAGCTATTATTTCCAGCTGCCCTTCGCGGGGATAGGGAAAAGGAAAATTTTCTATTATGTCCTGATCAATATTAGGATAAGACCTTTTAATATCTGAGATCTGACTATTTGAAATTTCCACCTTTTTGGAACTTTTAGGGCTATTTGATGAACAGATACAGTTCATTTTCAACATTCCGCACTTGTTACATATGAAATCCTTATCCATAGAGACTTATATTTAGGTGATGGTATAAATAGATGCATGTGTAACCTTAAAAAAGAATTCATTAAATAGTTATATGTAATTTTATTGAATTAATTCCATTTTGGAATTTATTAAGAAATTTTTATTATAGAAGGTGGATCATGAAGAAAGGAAAATTAATAGGAATTGGTGTGGGGCCCGGAGATACCGAACTATTAACATTAAAGGCTGTAAAGATGTTAAAAAGTGTGGATGTAATATGTGCCCCCAAATCCGCTGATTCAAAACCGAGTTTGGCATTATCAATCGTTAAACCAATTCTTAAAGAACGAAATAACTCATATGAAATTTTAGAACCACTATTTCCAATGATAGAAGATAATAATAAACTTAAAGAGTATTGGGACAAGGCTGCCCAGTTAATATCCAAAGAACTAAATAAAGGTCTGGACGTTGCCTTCATAACATTGGGAGATCCGTCAATTTATAGTACTTTTGCCTATATCTTTAAAATTATTAACAGAATGAACTTTGATGTAGAGTTAATTCCAGGAATAACCTCATTTACAGGATGTGCCGCCAGTGGAAAAATGCCTCTGGCTGAAAAAGATGAAATTATTGTCATCGTACCTAAAGTTGATGAAAGATTGGAACAGATAATGGAACATGGCGACACCTTTGTCATAATGAAAACCTCTAGAAATCTTAAATTACTTGAAGAGACTATAGATAAAGATGAAAGAACTAAAGAAATATTGTCTGTGCAGAACTGCAGTATGGATGACGAAAAAATAATAAATGGTTTCTCAAAGGATAAAAAATATCTTTCAACCACAATAGTTAAATTTAAAGATAAAAAATAATTAACCCATTGAAAGCTGATACCTTTGAATTAATGCCAAAATCCTAAAATGATTATTCACATCCACATTTAAAGGTTTAAAAATAATATGAGTTTATAATACATTTTAAGTAATTAAAACATTTGAAATAATAAAATAAGTTCTATTAACTAATTTAACTACTTTTTATTCAATATAATAATTGAAATGCCAAAATCTTTTAAAAAATTATTGACTAAAACAAAAAGTTTATTATTTAGAAAATAGTTATGTATTAAACTAAGCGAACTTACTAATATCCTAGAACACTGAATTTCCAGTTTATTAAATGTTTTTCTACTAAAACATGCATTATTTCTAGCATAAAAAATGGCTAAAAGGCAATCCTAAATGGATTAAACTATAAAACCTCCTAAAAAGCCTATTTTAACAACCATTTACTATTAATTCTTTGAATAATCATTATAAACCATAATTCCAGCCTCAAATTTATTTTAATTTTTTACTAGGATATTATGGAGTATTGAAATTATTCGTTTAAAATGGGGATAATCAAAAGAGGGGGATCAATTGTTAAATGAAGAATCAGAAGATCCTGCTAATGCAGATTTAGGTCAAACGATTTTGAAATTTAAAAAAATTGCTGAAAACCCAGTTTCCAGATTAATACTTAAAAATACGTTGACTTATTGCGAAAAAGATCAGACAAATAGGTTGGAAGCTGCTTTGGAAATTTATTTAGATAAAAGAGATGATTATTGCTGGAAATGTTATTTAACGTCTAAAATAATAGGTTATATTGTTTCTCAAGGTTCAAAAAGTTTTGGTGTTGAAGAAAAAGAATTTAAAGAATATATGGAAGATGAATACTGGATAAAAGGGTTATATAGTGTTTTGAAGGGGATCGGCGTTTTCGGTGTAGAAAAACCGTTTATTCCTGGAGCACCTTTTCAAGTTGTCTGGAATATAACTCATGCTTGTAATATGAGTTGTTTACACTGTTATGAGAATGCAGGTAAAAAAGAAAAGGATGAACTTAGAAAAGAAGATGTTTATAAAGGTTTAGATATTTTAGCTAAAGCTGGAGTGACTTCTCTAGCTTTTTCAGGTGGTGAACCAAGCATACACCCCCATATCCTAGATTTCATTAGTTATGCTAAGGAAAAGGGTATGTACGTGGCCATGGCTACCAATGGTTATATTTTTTCTGATAAAAATTATTGTGAAAAATTTGTGGAAGCAGGTCTTGAATTTATTCAAATTAGTATTGATGGGATGAATCCCAACACTCATGATTCATTTCGAAGAAGAGATGGTGCCTGGGATCGGGCTATTAACGCTGCGAAAAACTTTGCAAAAAATGATGTGTTTTTAGAAGTTGCCACTACAGTGACAGAGCGAAATTTAAATGAAATACCAGACATGATCAACTACATAGGCAAGCTAGGCGCAGATTGGTTCATGTTGTATAACTTTATTCCTACTGGAAATGGCTCTGAAAATTCTGAAATGGACATATCACCTTTAGAAAGGTTTAAAATTCTTGAAATGGCCTATGATAAGAATTATGATGGAGAAATGCAAATTTTATCTACTGCCCCTCAATATGCAATGATTGCAGATAACTTAAATAAAAATGAAAACATTATCCCCACCCATTTTTACAATCCAGAATACAGCAATCCTACCATTGCACAGTTAGCTGAATTTATTGGTGGATGCGGAGCAGGTAGATTCTATTTAAGCATAGAACCTAATGGTGATATTTATCCTTGTGTATTTTTTCCTCATGAAAAGGACCTTAAGCTTGGTAATATTCTTCAAGACGATTTTGAATCATTATGGAGAGATAACGAAATTCTTAAAAAACTCCGAGACAAAAGTCTTTTAAAAGGTCATTGTGGTGCCTGTGAATCAAGGAATATTTGTGGTGGATGTCGAGCCAGAGCATATAGCTATTTTAATGATATTTTAGCTCCTGATCCCGGCTGCATAAATAATAAAAAAGAATGGAATAAAATTAAAACTGAATTAACTTGTGAAGAATACCAAAAACTCCACGAACAATTGAAAATTCATTCTAAATAAAGGAGTTCTGAACATATGGATGTTGTACTAGTCAACCCAATGGATGAAACCCAAGTAAGCACTAAATTAGGTTTAAAAGTTCCCCCCCTAAATCTTATGTATCTTGCTGCAGCTTTAGAAAAAGATTCAGCAGAAGTAAATATTATCGATGATGATCTAAAACAAAAAGGACCAAATAAACTGGCTAATGAAATTTCAAAGCTAGATCCTAATGTAGTGGGGATCACCGCCACCACTGCCTCTATAAATACTGCTCTAAACTACATAGATGGCATTAAAAAAAATTTACCTAATGTTCTCACAGTGGTGGGAGGTTCACATGCAACATTTCTACCAGAAGACACTTTAAAGGAGTGTAAAGGGCTTGATGTAGTTGTTATCGGAGAAGGAGAAGAAACAATAGTGGATTTAACAAATAATTATATCAAAAATGGTTTTAAAAACTTAAATGAAGTTAAAGGAATAGCATATAAAAATAATGGTGTTATTAAAAGATCTGAGAGTCGTGAACTTATAAAAAATCTTGATGAAATTCCTTTTCCTGCAAGACATCTTTTACCTTTTGAATCTTATGGAACATCCGAAGATGAATCAGGAGGAGTTATTACTAGTCGAGGATGCGTTTTCAACTGTGGATACTGTTCTTCCTCATTGATAATGGGTAAAAAATTCCGAGGACGTAGCCCCTCCAATGTGGTTGATGAACTAGAAGAACTGGTAAATAAATACAAAATACGGGATATAGCCTTCCTGGATGACACATTCATGTTAAATAAAAGAAGAGCCCAAAGTATAGCCAATGCAATTAAAGAAAGAGGATTAGATATTAGTTTTGTTGCCTCAAGCAGGGTGGACAAAGTAGATAAAAAATTATTAGAAAGTTTAAAACAGTCCGGCATGGCTACACTGTATTATGGGGTTGAATCTGGTTCTCAGCGCATTTTAAATTTGATGAGAAAAGGCATTACATTAAAACAGGCCGAAAATGCTGTTAAAACTGCTAAGAATGTTGGTGTGGATATTTTAACTTCGTTTATCCTAGGTTATCCTGGCGAAACTCCTGATGAAATGGACAAAACAATAAAATTTGCAATTAAGTTAGATGCTGATTACAGCCAATTCTCTGTCCTTACTCCATTTCCTGGAACTCCAGTTTACTATGAACTTAAATCCAAGAATTTACTGGATACTGAACATTGGAATCGTTATACTGTGATCCATCCCGTTATAAAGTATGAAAAGTTAGGTTTGAGTAAAAAAATCATTGAAAAAAAACTGGCTAAAGCTTATTTAAAATTTTATACCAGACCAAAATACATACTCAAACACCCACACATGTTAAAGGTTTTTCTTGAAACAGTATACCGAAGTTTCATCATCCCTAAATTCAATATTGGAGTGCCAAAAGGATGGTATAGAAATTTAAGAAATACCAAGGAAAATTAATTTGAAAATCTACAATTTAATCTAAAAATCAGCTAGAAATAGGAGTAACACAACCAATTAAAAGATCATTTTCAATTTCTAATTTTAGTATCTTATTTTCAAATAAAGTAAAATTTATATAAATCATATCCATATATTTAGATATATAGATTCAGTTTAAATTGTTATATGAGGAGATGAAAAATTGAAGGAAAAAGAAATTAAAGAATTTGTTAAAGATCATTATTCTAAAATAGCCAAAAAAGAAGAATCCTACTGTTCATGTTGTTCTGGAGGAGATTTAACAATCGAACAGGCCAAATCTGCAGGATATTCTCTAGAAGAATTAAAAAGCATACCCAGTGATGCTGTATTCGGATTAGGATGTGGTAACCCCACTGCACTGGCAGAAATTAAAGAAGGAGAAGTTATTTTAGATCTTGGTTCTGGTGGAGGTATAGATGTTTTCCTTGCTGCTAATAAAGTAGGCCCAAAAGGCAAGGTCATTGGAGTGGATATGACCCATGAAATGGTTCAAACAGCCACCGCAAATGCACAAAACGGTAAATACGAAAATGTTGAATTTAAACTGGGAGAAATTGAAAAATTACCCCTTGAAGACAATTCAATAGATGTTATAATAAGTAACTGCGTGATAAATCTAACAACAGACAAATTAATCGCGTATAAAGAAGCTTATCGGGTTCTAAAAAATGGTGGACGTATTTTAGTTGCAGATCTGGTTACCAATGGTAACATTCCAGAAGAATTAATAAAAAGTTTCCAAGCCTGGTCTGATTGTATTGGTGGGGCTTTAGAAAAGCAAAAATACTTGGATATAATAAAAAAGGCAGGATTTAAAAATACGGAGATGTTAGAACAACATTACTTCACTGAACCTAATCTGGATGAAAGACTGATTGGAAAGATAACCAGCATCCAGATAAAAGCAGTTAAATGATGAATTAATAGTAATTAAGATAGTGATCAAATGAAAAAATGTGGAGTAACCAGTGGATGCGTCCCTGATCCAAAACAAATAAAAAAGTTAGAATTAATTTTAAAAAAAATGCCACCAGAGGATAAATTTGAGGCTATAGCCAGTAAATTGAAGGCAATTTCTGATCCGACCCGACTGAGAATACTTTATCTTTTAAGCGATGGAGAGCTCTGCGTATGTGAAATAATATTCGCACTTAAAAAGCCCCAATCAACTGTATCACATCATTTAAATGTTCTAAAAAATGCAGGATTTTTAAAAGGGCGTAAAGATGGATTATGGATACATTATAAACTAAAAAATCCATATATAGTGGATTTAATTCAAGAGATAGTTAAAATTGTTTAGGGAATGATCATATGGCAGAAAAAAATAGAATAGCCTTAGCTGCATGTAGTGGAATGAGTCCTTATGGATTAATAGCTCGTGTAGCTTCAACAGACACTGTATCTGAATCAGATAAT
>Ga0334901_1002714_pt1 | contig 14535 bp, 5 predicted proteins | sample GraSluR3_MG_3_FD_207216 | JGI IMG/M metagenome (GOLD analysis project Ga0334901, IMG submission 207216) | Sludge microbial communities from methane-producing bioreactor in Wageningen University, Netherlands - Granular Sludge_15_08-R3 | ecosystem: Engineered > Bioreactor > Anaerobic > Unclassified...
CCGTGTTTTCCAGGGGCCACTGCGGCTCATCGCGCCAGCGGTTGTCGCCCATCACGAAGATTCTCACCGGCGGGTCTCGATCGACTCCGCTGGGCTTGCCCTTGAGCCAGTAGTCAAACCAGCGGATTTCGAGTGCCGCGACGTCGACGACCGCTTCGGGGCCGAAGTCGACGTTGCCGTAGCGTCGGCTGCCGCGCCCGGCGTGGCTCCAGGGACCGATGACGATCCGCGAGCCGTTTCGCGCGGCCTCGGTCTTGGCCTCTCGGGCCATCGTGCGGTGGAGCAGCATGTCGCCGTTGCAGTGATCGTGCCAGCCGACCACGTCGAGATTGGGCACGGCGATCTCGCGGCAGCCTTCGTCGAGTTTCCAGGGGTCGGTATGGGGGTTGCGGAGCCAGTAACGAACCGCCTCGGTTTCGTCTTCAAATGCTTCGCGCGGCAGTTCAAGCCAGGGGAGGAAGTCGAGCCACATCTGCGAGTCGCCCGCCGCCCAGAGCTTTCGGGCCTCGGCCGGGGTGTGCGTTCCGGGACGGCCGGCCCGCCTTCGCATGTCGGGCGCCATGGTCGTCACCCACCAGTGCAGGCGCCGGCCGGGGCGGATCGTGCCCGGGCCCTCGAGGTCGGTGTATCGGGCGGGAATGCTGTGGGCCGACATGGCCGCCAGCGACGGCGGCCGAAGCGGCGCCAGGCGCCATTGCAGAAAAGCGTTGTACGAGCCCCCGAAGGTGCCCACCTTTCCGTTCGAGCCCGGCAGCCGGGCGGCCCACTCGACCGTGTCGTATCCGTCCTCGGCGTCGTGGGTCTCGAATCGCACGAACGATTCCCAGCGGCCCTCCGACTCGTAGCGGCCCCGAGCGTCCTGGGCGACGACGATATACCCGGCCTTCACGTAGCGGTCGAATCGGCCCCCTTTGCCGTACGGTGTGCGCAGGACGAGCACCGGATAGGGCCCGCCCCGGTCGGGCCGATGCACGTCGGCCCGGAGAATCACGCCGTCGCGCATCGCGACGGGAACGTTCCGCTCGGTTTGCACTCCCAGCTCGTCGGCAGCCGGCGCAAGAAGAAGACTCCCGCAGAGAATCAGTATCGTCGTGTTGAACATGATCGCCCTCAGTCCACGGTGCGGCGGAATCTCGATCGCCCCAGCATGGGTGCTTGCCGGCATGATGGACGCTCGGCGTCTCGCGGTCAAGCCGGCGCGAGTAATGCCTTCGGCAGGGGCGGTCGACCCGATTGCGCTTCGACGAGAGCCAAGATCGGCGAGCCAACGGCGAATTACTCTTGTCGGACTGCCCGTTCCATCCTGCCCCCCCATCGAGATAGGGTCGCTGCAAGTGGGAAGCTACTCGCCCCCCGAATCGAGGCAAAGCGTCGACGGCGAGGGATACTCGAACGAGTGCCAGTAGGCCCGGTCGACCGCGTAGACGTCGATCGGTTCGTCGGGTTTGAGATCGCTCGGCAGGAACCCGAACCGCTGCATCTCGCGCACGTAGTGCTCGTTGGGGCGGAACCCGGGCATGTCGAACCGCTTGCCTTCCTCGAGCCGGGCGTGGGCGTCGCGGATCGACGCCAGCAGGGCCCGGTAGAGCGGGTCGTCGGTGTTCTCGAACACGATCTCCGTGCAGAGCCCCATGCCTCCCGCCTCGCGGGCCAGCGGCGCCCGAAGCAGGTACGACTTGTCGGGCCGCGACAGGTTGCTGAGCGGTTCGATCCGGCCTCCCCAGCCTCCCGCGAAGTGGAAGACCGTGCGCTTGCCTTTGTCGTCTTCGATCTCGCGGGCGTGGCAGCCCCCGCACTTCTGCATCATGGGGCCGTAGGGAAGGTGGACCGGGTAAAACCCGCAGCCCAGCGCGGCGTACGTGCCGGGGTAGCACGCGCTGGTCTCCAGCCACAGGCGCACCACCTTGCGCTCGTGTGCCGAGAGCTTCGCGTCGTAGTGGCTGCCGTCGAGGAGCGTCATGAGCCGGCTCGATGCGCTGCCGATCCGGTAGGGATCGTAGTTGCTCTCGGGCCGGTTGCGGCCGTCGGCGACCAGGTCTCGGGTCTGCATCGTCCAGTAGGCCACGGTGTACCTGGCCGTGTGGTCGCCGCACAGATCGACCTTGCCTTCGCGGCGGTCGGGGTTGTGGCACTCGACGCAGTGCTTGTCGAGGATCGGCTGGACGTCGCGCGGAAAATCGAGCACCGGCGGCACGTCGGCAATGGGCTCGGGCCGGCTGGGCGCGTGGCGCAGGGCGAGCAGGTCGGCGTCGATCGGGCGGGGCGACTCGGTCCGCTGCTCGTGGCAGCCGACGCAACTGGTCATCTCGCCCGGCTGCAGGACGAGAAAGCTGTGCATCCGCTTGACGGGCCGCTCTTCGCCGTCCAGCGCCACGAAAAAGAGCGACTGCAGCGCCGGCAGCTCCACGTGGGCCGACCCGTCTTCGTAGACGGGCACCTCGCCCACGATCTGCGCCAAGGTGAACGTTCCGCCGATCGTCAACGGCTCCATTCCTCCCGAAAAGTTCACCGGCTTGGGAAGCTGCTTGAGCACCAGGAGCTTCTTCACGCTGCCCTTCTCGAGGGCGTTCATCTTGGGCCCGTCGTAGATGTCCTGAAGCACGAGCCGGCCCGTCGGCTTGTGGAGGTTCGTGCGCGCGGGGATCACCCTTTCACGCGCCCGCGGCCTGAGCGGACGGGGCTCGTGGCATTGCATGTGCCGCTCGGCCTCGGGCAGCTCGTACACCAGCTCGGTGTTCCCCTCGCCGTCCATCACGTAGATTCCCTTGGGATGGGCCACGAGGAAACCGTCCTCCGACAGCGCGTAGGGATCCTTCCACAGCGCCCGCCAGTCGCGCTCCTTGCTGATCAAGCGAACCGACGACAGGTCGTCGGGGCCGCGGCTGGGATCGATGACCGCCACCGGCCCGAGGTGCTCGGGCCGGCCGTGGCCCGGCGAGTACGACACGACCACCTTCCTCGTGCCGGCGATCGGCTTGGCGTCGAGCATGGCCACGCCGCCGTGGAAGTTGCCGAAATAGACCATCTGGCCGGTGCCGTCGGGGTTCATGCTCCACAGGTGGTGATAATGCACCTGGCTGCGATCGACGTACTCCCAGCGCATGTAGAGGACGCGCCCGTCGGGCAGCATCCAGGGCGTGTTGTCGTGGTCGTTGTTGCTCGAGAGCATGCGCACGTTGCTGCCGTCGGCGTCGCACCGATAGAGCGACGCGACCCGCGTGTGCCAGCAATTCACGAACCGCCGGCACCGCGACGAGCAGAACACGATGCTCCCGTCGGGACAGTAGGTCGGCTCGATGTCGTCGTCGGGCCCGTCGGTCAGTTGGACCAGGCCGGTTCCGTCGACGTTGATCTCGTAGAGGTGGAAGGCGTGCTCTCCGCCCCGGCGGTACGAGAACAGGATCTTCCCACCGTCGTAATGCACCTGGGGATCGCGGACGCCGCCCCGGGGATCGTCGACGATCGCCTTGAGCTGGCCGGTCCGCAGGTTCAAGCGGCAGAGGCGACCTCCGTCGCCGTAGCCCCAGTACACGCCGTCTTCTTTCTTAAACCCGAGCTTCTGGGCGGGCGTCTCGGAGTGGTCGGCGTAGTTGCCGAAGGTCACGTACCAGTGATCGCGCCCGGGAACCCGAACGGCGAACACGATCTCGTCGACCCCGGCCATCGGGCCGTCGAGCAGCTTCTCCAGCAGCGGGCCCGGCCGGTAACCGGCCCTGGAATCGGTCGCGTTCGGCTCGGCAACAGCCGCGGCGCAGCAGAAAAATGCCACCGCCCATGCCAGGCCGACAATCGGGAGACGACGCTTGCGGTGGGGAGCGCACATGTCGATCGGTCTCCTCCGTCGTTGCAGGCGTGATGCCGGTGGGGTCCCGACCCTCCCGGGTCGAGCGGCCATTATAGTCGCGCCTTGCGCGCGTTGAAAGCCGATTCCTCCCCGACAACGGGGCGCGACATGCCCGCTCGCACGGCGCCGGGCCCGTCCCGGCCGGGTTGCATTCGGCGGTGCCCCGGGGTCCAATGTCGCGGACGGCGACGGCGAAACTCCGACGGCGAAAACTCGAGCTTGGAGGAACGGACCATGCGTGCACGACCATCGATGGCGGGCTTTGCGATCTTGAGTGTGCTGATCGCCGCGGCGCGTGGCGCCGACTCGGCGCCCGGGGGCGATCTCCTCGAAACCGCCGACGCCCGGATCGAAACGTGCCGCAAGGCCGACGCGACGGTCGTGGTCGTCGACGCCGCCGGCGCCCCGGTCGAGGGAGCCGCCGTCGCCGTCGAGCAGACGCGCCACGCCTTTCGGTTCGGCTCGAACATCTTCAAGTGGGGGCGGATTCCGGACGAGGCACGCGAACGCGAATACCGAAAGCGTTTCGCCGAGCTGCTGAACTACGCCACGCTGCCGTTCTACTGGCCTTCGTACGAAGCCGAGCGCGGCAACCCCCGGCATGAATACACCGAGCAGGTCGCGCGCTGGTGCAAGGAGCACGGCATCGCGACCAAGGGGCACCCGCTGGCCTGGAACACGGGCGATCCCCGCTGGCTGCCCGACGATCTCGACGAGATCCGCCGCCTTCAGATGGCCCGCATCGACGACTGCGTTGCGCGGTTCGCGGGGTGGATCGACCGCTGGGACGTGGTCAACGAGGCGACGCATTTCGACCGGGAGGAATTCGCCACGCGCCGAGCGCCGAAATTCACCGCCATGTGGCTAAAGGCCGGGCGCATGGAATTCACCCGCGAATGCTTCGAGCACGCCCGCCGGGCCAACCCGCACGCCACGCTGCTGATCAACGACTACCGCACCGATCCGGCCTACGAGCGGGTGATCGAGCAACTGGTCGACGGCGACGGCCAGCCGATGTACGACGTGATCGGCATCCAAAGTCACATGCACGGCGGGGCCTGGCCGACCGGGAAAATCTGGGAGGTGTGCGAGCGGTTCTCGCGATTCGGTGTGCCCCTGCATTTCACCGAGACGACGATCCTCTCGGGCGACCGCACCTGGGAAAAGCCCCGCGGCGAGCCGTGGCCGTCGACGCCCGAGGGCGAAGCGTACCAGGCCCGAGAGGTCGTTCGCTTCTACACGATGCTCTTTTCCCACCCGGCCGTCGAAGCGATTACCTGGTGGGACTTCAGCGACCTGCACGCCTGGAAGGGCGCCCCGGCCGGCTTCGTCCGCGACGACATGACCCCCAAGCCGGTCTACCACGAACTGCGGAAGCTGATCCGAGGCAAGTGGTGGACCACGGCCGCCCTCGAAACGAACCGCGAAGGCACCGTCGCCTTGCGCGGCTTCCTGGGCGACTATCGCGTGACCGTCACGGCCGGCGGGCGCAAGCACTCGGCAACCTGCCGCCTCGAAAAGGGAGCCGAAAACCGCTGGCTCGTGCGGCTTGGCGAAGGGGAATAGTGCGCGATCGTGGCGCCGGGGAACACAACACCCGGAACAACACTCGCCCTGCTGTCCGTCTTGATGCTATTTGCGTGCTCGGGATTTCTTCTTGGCCGGCTGCGGATTCCGAGGCCCCAACGACACCGCCGACCCTGGTCGTCGCCGGATGGTGACAGTGGCCCTTCCCGCGTGGTAGAGTAATGCGAAGCGGAGAGGGGGAACCGCGACGACGCGGTCACCCGGCTGCGCGAACAGGTTGCTCCACGATCGTGCGCTCCGACTCGATGGGAGGATCGCGCCATGACGGCCACGAGTCTCGTCTGCTGCTTGGCAGCCGCGGTATGCGCGGCCGAGAAGCCCGTCCGTTCCGACCAGCCGAACGCCGTCGTCTTTGCGGCCCGGGAGGCGAAGTTCATCCGCTTCGTGATCCACGAGACCTCGTCGGCGGAGCCTTGTCTCGACGAGCTCGAGGTGTTCGGGCCCGAGGGCAACGAGAACCTCGCGCTGGCCGCGCGGGGGGCCAAGGCCGCGGCCTCGTCGAATCTGCCCGGGTACGCCAAGCATCAGATCGAGCATCTCAACGACGGGCAGTACGGCAACGACCGCAGTTGGATCGCCCAAGGCACGTCGGGCGAGTGGGCCCAGATCGAGCTGCCCGAGCCCGCCCCGGTGGCCAAGGTGGTCTTTTCGCGCGACCGGCTGCGCCAGTACGCCGATCGGGTTCCCATCCGTTTCGAGGTGCGGCTCTCGTCCGACGGGAGGACGTGGCAGACGGTCAAAGAGGTCGCCACGACGGCCGCGCCCGTTGCCGTGCGGCGTCCGGGCGGATTCGCCGGCCTGGTGCCCGCGCCGCCCCCCCCGCCGAGCCGAGGGCCCCGAGGCACGCTCGTCGCCTCCGAGCCCTTCGACGCCAGGGCGCCCGACACGGATGAGCGGGGCTTCGAGAACCTGGCCCTGCGCCCCGCGGCCAGGCCCTCGGCCTCGTCGCTTCTGCCGGGTCACGCAATCCACCAGGTCGAGCATCTCAACGACGGGCTCCGCGGCAACGAGCACAGTTGGATCAGCAACGGCGAGCCTTCCTGGGCCGAAATCGACCTGGGCGACGTTTACTGGATCGACCGGGTGGCCTTTGCGAGCGACGGCTCGGGACAGTACAGCGATCGGGCCGCCACGTCGTTTACGATCTTGGTCGCCACCGAGTACGAGTCGAGCAGCGAGGCATCGAGTTGGAAAGCGGTCTTTCGCCGGGCCGACGGTCGGCCGGTGCAGCGGCGCAAGGCGTTCGCGTTCGCGCCCGTCGAGGCCCGATGGGTGCGGATCGCCGTGGACGGCGCCTCGAAGAACCAGGTGCGCATCGACGAGATCGAGGTCTACGGCCGGAAGGAGCCCATTCCACCCGACGCGATCGGCCCCGTCGACGAGCCGAGCCCTCTCGCGGCCGGACTCGAAACGGACGACCTGTTGCGATACGCCTTCCTGGCCGAGGAGCACGCCTGGCTGAAGACCTACGGCCGGGCCGACCTCGACCGTTACCTAGTCGAGACGCCCTACCGCGAGAAGCGATATCCGAAGCACGCGGGCGACGATCGTCTGCCGTTGCCGCCCCTCGCGCGCGGTCCGCGGCTCGACGGCGACCTCGACGACCCGTGCTGGTCGGGTGCGTCGCGCGGCACGGTGCGCGTGGCCCATCCCTACGATTTCGACGCCGGTCCCCTGGTCGAGTGCTCGGCCCTTGCCGGGCACCACGACGGGCAGCTCGTGCTGGCCGTCGAGACCGACCGGCTCTTGAGCAGCCATCTGGCCGTGGTCTCGACGGTCGATGGGCAGGGCTGCGGCGTCGTGGCCCTGACGAAGGACGGACTGGTCTTCAACACCTACGTGGCCGAGGGGCAACGAGGCGTCAAGCTGCACGAGTCGCGGCCCGTCGAGGGCGCGGTCGACGAAACGCTCACGCGCTGCGAGGTCCGCCTGCCGCTGGCGTGGTTTCCCGACTGCGGGGAACTGGGCATCCGCGTAGGCCTCGGCATGGGCGGCAAGCACACCCTGCCCGAGGGCCGCCCGATCGACTTCACGTTTGCGCCGCTGTCGATCGCCCAGGTCGGACCGTGCTTGGATGCGGCGTTTCGCGTGCGCCTGGCCGCGGCCCCCGACGCCCGGCCCGTGCGCCTGACCGGCGCGGCCCCGGGCCTGGCCGACGGCCTCACGCTCGCGCCGGGCGAATCGAAGACGCTCGTCCTCCCCGCCGAGGCCGGACCGATCGGGCCGCAGTACGACCTGGCGGTCGACGATGACGGAGGAAACCGCTTCGAGCTTCACCTGTTCCGTTACGATCCCCTCGAGCGGACTCTCGGCCTGATGGAGGCGATGATCGAGCGTCTCGCGGCCAAGGGGCTCGACGTGGCCGGCGAGCGCGGGCAACTCGACGCGCTTCGCCGGCGGGCGCTCATGGCCGGGGCGCCCGACCGCGCGGCCGAGCGGCTGGCGCTGTTCGACGCCCGGCTGGCCAAGCGCCGCCTGCTGTTCCGCGAGCCCGACTTGCAGCCCATCGCGCGCCTGCTGTTCGTCAAGCGCCACGCTTTCGAGCCGTCGCACAACTACAGCGTTCTGTTCGATTCGCGCTACCGGCCCGGCGGAGGCGTTTACACGATCCGCATTCCCCGCGTCGACGGCCGTTTCGAGCCGGCGCGGGCCGCCGTGACCGAGCTGTTCGACTCGGGAGGAGGGATCGCCCGAAACCCGGCGGCCGACTTCGATCTCGGCCGGATTTACTTCGGCTACCGGCCGGCCGAAGACGACTACTACCACATCGTCGCCATGCGGCCCGACGGAAGCGACCGGCAACGGCTCACGTTCGGCCCGTTCCACGACTACTGGCCCTGCCCGCTGCCCGACGGTGGGCTGGCCTTCATCTCGACGCGGTGCAAGTGCCGGTTCCTCTGCTGGCGGCCCCAGGCGGCCGTGCTGTTTCGCATGGACGCCGACGGGCGCAACATCCGCCCCCTGTCGTTCGCCAACCTGACCGAGTGGGCCCCCTCGGTCATGAGCGACGGGCGGATCATCTGGCAGCGCTCCGAGTACGTCGACAAGGGCGCCGACTACAGCCATACGCTTTGGAGCATCCGCCCCGATGGCTCCCAGCCCGAGCTGGTCTTCGGCAACACGATTCTCCTGCCGCAAGGCTACGCCAACGGCCGGGAGGTGCCCGGCACGAACGAGATCTGCTGCACGCTCATCTCTCACTTCGGCGACTTGAACGGCCCGATCGCCCTGTTGGATCTCGATCGGGGCCGGTTCAACCCCGAGGCGATCCGTTCGATCACGCCCGAGGTGCCCTGGCCGGGCTACTGGCCCCGCGAAGAGTGTTTTCGCGATCCCGTGCCGGTCGCGACCGACTATTTCGTCGTGAGCCACGCGCCGCGCGGGCAGTTCGGACTGTACGTGATCGACCGCTTCGGCAACCGCGAGATGCTCTATCTCGACGAGTCGATCGGCAGCATGTGCCCCACGCCGTATCGGGCCGTCGACCCGCCGCCCGTGCTGTCGCGTCTGGCCGGCGACGATTCGGCCGGGAAGGACGACGCCACGGGCCGCTTCGTGCTGGCCGACGTGTACCGGGGAATCGAGCCGGCCGTCGAGCGCGGCCGGGTCAAGTATCTGCGCGTCGTCGAAGAGCTTCGCGACGACCTCGAACGGCTCGAAAACGGCGAATACCGCCACGACCACGACCCGTTCACCCACTTCTACGCCGCGCCGGTCGATCGGGTGTCGGGCCCGTACGGCTGGCCCAGCTACGTGGCCAAGGGCGTGCTGGGCATCGTGCCGGTCGAGGCCGACGGATCGGCGAACTTCGACGCCCCGGCCGGCAAGCAGCTTTACTTCCAGGTGCTCGACGCCGAGTTCAACGAGGTGCAGCGCATGCGTTCGGTGGTCCAACTCCAGCCGGGCGAGCAGCGAAGCTGCATCGGGTGCCACGAAGACCGGCGCCACGCCCCGCCGGCCCGCCCGCCCCTCGCCCTGGCCCGCGAGCCGAGCCGCCTCGAGCCGCCGCCCTGGGGCGCCGGCCCCTTCGCGTACCAGCGCGTGCTTCAGCCCATCTGGGACGCCAAGTGCGTGCGCTGCCACGACGCGACCGACTCGAACCAGATCGACCTGACCGCCGCGCTCGACGGCGACCGCGCGCCCGCCTCGTACCGCACGCTCATCCGCCAAGGCTGGGTCCACTACTTCGACTACGGGTACAAGTCGGGCGAAAACGGGAAGGCCCAGCCCCTGACCTTCGGCACCGTGAAGAGCAAGCTCTTCGAGGTGCTCGATGCCGGGCACTACGACGTCGAACTCAGCGAGGCCGAGACACGGGCCATCAAATGCTGGATCGACCTGAACTGCCCCCTCTGGCCCGACTACCTCGAACGCACCAAACGTCCGACGGCCCCGACCACCCTGGCGGCGACGGCGCCCGAGAACCCGTAGGAATCCGCCCGCGGGGCTCGCCCATTTTGCCCGCTTCCATCGCGAAGCGTGGGAATCAACCCGGGAATGCGGGGCGCGACGCGAAATCGGCACCCGCCGAACCCGGCCTTTCACTCTTCGGAATCGGAAAAACGCCGGGTCCGTTGACCCAAGCAGGACGGGCACGTCGAGTCCTCGCGGTGGCGGGCACGACGCCGCCCGATTAGAATAGCGGCGTGCGCCCGGCCGGCGCGAAGGCTGGCGGGCATCGACCGGCAAACCCAATCCCGTTCGGAGGGCCCCCTCATGAAGCGCGTCGCGTTGCTGCTGCCCACGCTGTTGCTGTTCGCGGTTTCCCTGCCGGCGGCCGAGCCCGAGACGGTCTTCGAAGACCCGTTCGACGGCAAGCTCGCCGAGGGATGGACCTGGCTGCGCGAGAATCCCGGCGCCTGGCGCATCGCGAACGACGGCCTCGAGATCCGCGTCGAGCCCGGCCGGGCCCACGACGTGAAAAACGCCCTCGTGCGCAAGGCCCCCGATCGCCGCCAGGGGACATTCGCCGTCGAGGTGACCGTGACGAATCACACGAGGCCGACCCGGCAGTACGAGCAGGCCGGCATCACCTGGTACCACGACGGGAAACCCGTCTTCAAGCTCGTCAAGGAGCTGATCGACGGCGACCTTTACATCATCCCGGGTAAAAAGCCCATGAAGGCCAAGACGGTCCAGCTTCGCCTGGTCGTCACGGAAGAGGGGTATTCGGCGCAGTTCCGCCCCGACGGCAAGGGTGAGTTCCAGATCGCCGCCGAGGGCTCGCTGCCCGCGCCGGACAACGACGAGGTGAGCCTCCAATGCTATAACGGCCCCGACGACGCCGAGCATTGGATCCGCTTCGACGACTTCCGCATCCTGCGCCTTCCCGACTGAGGAGCGACGCGCGCGACCGAAAGGCACCGCCCGGGCGCCGGCACCCGGCGCAAGGCCTGCGCCGGTGCGCGCTCAAGCGCCGGCCGCGGCGTCGTAAAGGTAGACGTCGACCGCCGCGCCCGGCGCATACCCCTCGCGGTCGGGCGGCACGAGCACGAAACCGTCGGCCCGCGTGGTCGACGAAAGCGACGACGCGCCTCCGATGGCCAACGGCTCGACCCGGCCTTCGACCAGGCGCACGCGCAGGTAGTCGAGCCGCCCGACGATCGACACGATCTTGCGCGCCAACGTCGCGGTCACTCGCCGGTAGGGCCAGTCGCGGCAGCGACCCCCCAGGGCCCGGATGGCCCGGCCGGCGAAGAAGTCGTACGCGCACAGGCACGAGACCGGGTTGCCCGGCAGAAGAAACGCGAGCCGGCCCTCGAAACGTCCCATGCCGGCCGGGCTGCTGGGGCGCATGGCGATGCCGTGGATCGGCAACTCGCCGTGCCGCCGCAGAAGGCCGGGGGCGTGATCCTCCTGGCCCACGCTCGATCCGCCCGAGATGAGCACCACCTCGGCCTCCGACCGCATGGCCGCCACGATCGCCTCGGGATCGTCGGGAACGATGCCCGGGTAAATCGGCTCGCCCCCGTCGCGCCGGATCAGGGCCGAAAGCATGGGACCGTTCGAATCGACGATCCGAAACCCCTCGGGCCGCGAGCCGGCCGGCAGCAGCTCGTTGCCGGTGACGACGATCCGCACGCGAGGCCGCCGCACCACGGGCACCTCTCCCACCCCGATCGAAGCCAGCACCCCGACGTCCTGAGGCCGCAGCACGCGCCCGCCGGGCAGCACGGCCGAACCCGCCGCAACGTCTTCGCCGGCGCGGCCCGTGTGCTTCCCGGGCGACACCTCACCCAACGCGTGGATGCGCGGCCCTTCGATCTCGACCACTTCGACCGGCAGCACGGCATCGGCGCCGTCGGGCAGCGGGGCCCCGGTCATGATCCGAACGGCCTGACCCGGTCGCACCGACCCGACAAAGGGCCGGCCGGGCATCGACTCGCCGACCACCTCGAACCCCAGGCGGTTGTACGGCGAGGCCCCTTGGGTATCGGGCGCGCGCACGGCGAATCCGTCCATCATCGAACGCACGAAGCCGGGCACGTCGACGTCGCTGACGACCTCCCTCGCCGTCACCCGGCCCGCCGCCTCGACCGGCGCGACCCGCTCTTCCCCAAGAACGGCCGCGTGGGAATCGACCCAGGCCAGCGCATCGGCCACGGTCGTTCGCCGGGCAAACCCCCGCATGCGCACGTCGGTCGGATCGAATTCCGGCATGGTCAGCCCTCCTCGCGACCGGTTGTGTTGCCTCAGTTGAAACTGGAAGTTTCTGGCCTGTGGTTTAGCATAAAGACCCAGAGGAGGATTTTCCATGTGTCGAACGCGAAAGAACTACACTCCCGAGGAGGAGTTGCAGAAACTCTGGGTTATCCGCGTCCGCCAGTGAGGTGTACGGGACTCCCTCGCGCTGATGGTCACGTGCCCGAAGGGTCGGCCGGGCCTTCGAGGGCGATCAGGTAGACGTGGCTGGCTTGGGAGCCGGCCCAGAGGCGGCCGTCGGGGTGGGTGACGATTTGCTCCAGCGCCACGGGGAACCGAGCGACCGGGTCGTGCCGGCCGGAGGCCGCGATGACGGTTTGGCCCGCGTGGGCCAGGGCCCGCCAGGCGGAGCGGGGACCGGAGTCGGCGATGGCCGCCACGTCGCCTTGGCCCTCGATGACTTCGAGGCACTGGCCGGTTTGGGCGTCCCAGATTCGCACGGTCTCGTCGAACGAGCTGCTGACGATCCGTCGGCCGTCGGGTGAGAAGGCCAAAGCGGTCACTCCCCGTTCGTGCCCGTGCAGGCAGCCGAGCTCGCTACCCGTTTCGACGTCCCAGAGGCGGACGGTCTGGTCGAGGGAGCCGCTGGCGACGCGGCACCCGTCGGGCGAGCAGGCCACGCTGCTGACGTCCATTTCGTGGCCGCGCAGGCAATGCAGCTCGACGCCCCGTTCGACGTCCCAGACGCGGAGCGTCTGGTCGAGGGCGGCGCTGACGACGCGGCGGCCGTCGGGCGTGAAGACGGCCTTGAGCACCCAGTAGTCGTGTCCGAGCAGGCAGCGAAGCTCCTGGCCGGTTTCGGCGTCCCAGACGCGGACCGTCTGGTCGAGCGATCCGCTGGTCACGCGCCGGCCGTCGGCCGAGTAGGCCACGCTGTAGACCGACGAGCGGTGGCCGTGCAGGCAGCGAAGCTCTTGCCCGGTCTCGGCGTCCCAGATGCGAACCGTGTGGTCGAAGGCGCCGCTGGCGATGCGGCGCCCATCGGGGGAATAGGCGAGGGTGACCACGTCGCGGGTGTGGGCGCGGAGGGCGAACATTTCCGTGCCGTTCTGGGCGTTCCACACGCGGATGGTCCGGTCGACCGACCCGCTAGCGAGTTGCCGGCCGTCGGGCCGGTAGGCCAGGCAGCGGACCCAATCGTCGTGGCCGCACAGGGCGCGCAGCTCGGCGGTGCTTTCGGCGTCCCAGACGCGAATGGCCTCGTCCCACGAGCCGCTGGCGAGGCCGTGCCCGTCGGGCGAGTAGGCCACGCTGGTCACGTCGCGGGCGTGGCCGTCGAAGCGGTGCAGCTCGGCGCCGGTCTGGACGTCCCAGACGCGGACCGTCTGGTCGGACGAGCCGGTGACGATCCGCCGCCCGTCGGGCGAGCAGGCCACGCCGGTCACATCGCGGTCGTGCCCGCGGAAGCATCGCAGCTCGGCGCCGGTCTCGGCGTCCCAGGCGCGGACGGTGTGGTCTTTCGACGAGGCGAAGATCCGCGTGCCGTCGGGGGAGTAGGCCACGTGGGTCACGTCGTGGGCGCCCGCGGCCAGACAGTGCCGTTGGGACGCGGTTTCGGCGTCCCAGACGCGAACGGTGCGGTCTTTCGAGCCGCTGACGACCCTTCGTCCGTCCGGCGAGAAATCGACGCCGAAGACGGGGCCTTCGTGGCCGCGCAGGCAGAGGAGCTCGGCGCCGGTTTTCGCGTCCCAGACGCGGACCGTCTGATCGAGGGAGCCGCTGACGAGCCGGGCGCCGTCGGGCGAAAAGGCGACGCTGGTGACGTCGCGGGCGTGTCCGGCAAGGCAAAGCACTTCGTTGCCGCTACCCGTCTCCCAGATGCGAATCGTGCGGTCGAGCGACGCGGTGGCGACGCGGCGGCCATGGGGCGAAAATGCCACGCCCCGCACTCCCCGCTCGTGCCCCCGGAGGCAGCGGACCTCGGTGCCCGACTCGGCGTCCCAGAGCCGAGCCGTGTTGTCCAGCGCGCCGCTGGCGATGCGCCGCCCGTCGGAGGAATAGGCCACGGCCAGCACGCCGCGCTCATGGCCGCGAAGCACGGCCTGCCGGCCCGCGCCGAGATTGGTGGGGGGCGGTCGCAGCGACCGGACCCAGGCGAAGCCGGGCCATCGGCTCTGTTTGGCGGTGCGCCAGGCTTCGAGCCGCTCGTGCAGGGTCGGGCCCTGGGGCGAAGCCGATCGTCCCAGCGGCGAAGGGCTCGCCTGCGGCGCCACGTAGTGGGCCGGGGCCTGGGGACAGTCGTACCACCAGCAGGTGTTCCAGAGGCATTGGAACAGGGCGTCGGGGTGCGAAGCGAGAAAGGGCAAGTCGCGGCGAATCGCTTCGTCGAGCAGGCGGACCACCCGGCACCCGGGCCGATCGCCCGGCAGGGCTTCGACCGCTTCCGTGAGGCTGCGAGCCAG
>Ga0334901_1002719_pt1 | contig 14526 bp, 17 predicted proteins | sample GraSluR3_MG_3_FD_207216 | JGI IMG/M metagenome (GOLD analysis project Ga0334901, IMG submission 207216) | Sludge microbial communities from methane-producing bioreactor in Wageningen University, Netherlands - Granular Sludge_15_08-R3 | ecosystem: Engineered > Bioreactor > Anaerobic >...
TTCAAGCGTATCATGGAGAATGGCTGCAATCAGGGTCGTCTCATCCTGCACCTCACCGACCTGATAGAGAGTCCGCGCAACTGTGAGGGGGTGGGTTACGTAAGGTGAGCCCTGCTGGTCTTTCCGCACCTGCCCCTGGTGTTTACGGGCAGCAAAGATCACCGCATCGAGGATTTTATCGCAGGCTATGCCATCCGTCATGAGGTTCTCCTGAAATCTGCCGGCCATTATGCTTGTTTACGAAAGAGGTGCAGCAAAGGCTGCACCTGGTTGGTGTGCGATTAATGGGTATTACTCACGCAGGCGGATCTCAATGATCGCGCCATTTGCAACCTTGCGCATTTCATATTGGCCGCCATGGCCTTTGACCAGTTGGCTCAACTGCCGGTGGCCGTAAGTCCGGGGGTCGAACCCCGGGTCAATCCGGCGGAGCGCAGTCCCGACTTCCGAAAGACGGGTCCAGCCGTCATCGTCAGTCCCGACCATATCCATGGCCTGGCTGATGAGGCCCACCAGTTCCCGTTCCTGAGGACTCAAGTTGTTCGTCTTCTTGCGGCCGCTTCCGGTGCCATTGCGCCGTCTCTGGCTGAGGTTTTCGGTATAGATAAAAACATTGCACGCGCTCACAAATGCCCGCGGGGTGTTCTTCCTGCCAATCCCAACGACCAGCAAACCGCTTTCACGGATCCGGGTTGCCAGCCGGGTATAGTCGCTGTCGCTGGAGACCAGACAGAAGCCGTCCACCTGATGCGAATGCAGGATGTCCATAGCGTCAATAATCATTGCGCTGTCGGTAGCATTCTTTCCAACGGTGTAACGGAACTGCTGGATTGGCTGGAAGGCATGGATGTTCAGGGTGTCCTTCCAGGAACTCATATTGGGGGTTGTCCAGTCGCCGTAGACCCGCCGCAGAGTTGCGTTGCCATATTTGCCGGCTTCAACCAGGATCTCTTCGATCATAGATGCCTGGGCGTTATCACCATCAATCAGGATGGCGATCCGGCGTTCGATCTCATCGATATTTTCTTGGGGTAATTGTGTTGTTCTTGCCATATTTAAATTATATACCTAATTTCTTACAATCAGGTGAAAATCCTCCTTTTGATTAACTAGAAAAAATTTTATTTTCATCCTTCTGCTTCATACCGGTGCAGACACATGATCTCTGACGGCGGCCGTTGTTTTGAGAGGAGCTCACGCATGGTGCGCATTGGCGCGTCAATATGCCGAAAGAAGGACATGTAACCTTCGCATAGCAGGTTCAGACCTTTCTCGTCTCTGTTCCTGGGGCAGCCGCCATTGCAAAGAAATCGGACCTCACAGTCCAGACACACCTGGGGGAGTTTGTCCAGTTTGGCTCGGCCGAATGACATTTGTGTATCGGAATCGACCATTTCATTAAGCGGGCGTTCTGCCAGATTGCCAAGGAGATGCTCCGGGTCCACGAAATGATCGCAGGCGAAGAGATCCCCGTTGTGTTCCAGCACCATCGCCCTTCCACAGGTCTCCGCAAAGACACACAGGCTGGCCGGCCGGCCTGTGTAGATTCCCAGAGCAACGTCAAAGATCTGGACGAAGACCTTTCCGACGTCATTTTGAACCCACTCATCAAAAACCGAGACGAGGAATTGGCCATAAGCTTCCGCTTTGACCGAGCGTTCGGTTACAGCGGCCATTTCCCTGCCTCTCGGATCCAGTTCACGCTGGATGATAGGAATAAACTGGATGAATTGCGCCCCAACCCTGTCTCTCAGAAAACGGTAAACCTCAAGGGGGTGGTCCTGATTGGCTTTGTGGACGCAACTAAGGATATTGAGATCAACGCCGTGCCCCTTGAGGAGCCTGACAGCCCGCATGGTTGAATCGAACTGCTGACGCCCGGAAACACTATATCGGAAAGCGTTATGGATTTCCGGCGGCCCATCCAGGCTGAGACCGATTAAAAAATTGTTCTCTTTAAAGAAACGGCACCAGGCGGGGGTGATTTTGGTGCCGTTGGTCTGCAAGGCGTTGGTGACCGTCACGCTAGGTGGCGCGTATTTTTTCTGCAGTCGGACAGCTTCTTTGAAGAAATCCAATCCCATCAGGGTCGGCTCGCCGCCCTGCCAGGTAAAATCGGCCTGCCGCCCAGGCTGGGCAGCGAACATCTGGCGGGTGAAGTCTTCCAGAAGGCGGGGCGACATTCGAAAATTGGAGTTGGGGTAGAGTCGGGTCTTGGGGAGATAATAACAATACTCGCAGGCCAGATTACAGATCGGGCCGCGCGGCTTGATCATGAGATGAAACGGGGTCTTGGCTTTCTCCACGACCTTAATCTTATCACATGGATCAAGGGCAATCGCCTTTCAGTGATTAATTAAGGGTTTAACCTTGGGTTCCTCGTTGAATTTCCTTGTTTGAGGGGGATTATATTTAATATCGTAGAATCAGTATCGCAGGCCGTGTTTGGTGTAATACCGCTGGTGATAGTCTTCGGCTTTATAGAACGCATCCACCGGAACGATCTCCGTCACGATGGGATAGCGGTACTTCCCGGATTTTGTGAGCTCATTCCTGACTTTTTCCGCTACCTCTTTTTGATCATTATCATGATAGAAGATGGCTGATCGATACTGGCTGCCCACATCAGGCCCTTGACGGTCTGGTGTGGTAGGGTCGTGCAGGTCAAAGAAACGCCGGACGAGTTCCTCATAGGTGATCCTGTCCTGATCGTAGGTGATCCGGATGGCTTCGGCGTGTCCGGTCTTGTCTGAACAGACCATTTGATAGGTGGGATTTTCCACTTCGCCGCCGGTATAGCCAACAGTCGTGTCAACCACACCCGGGGTCTTGCGAAAGCTGGCTTCCACGCCCCAAAAGCATCCCGCCGCAAAGGTTGCAGTTTTATCAGTCATTTTATCGCTCCTGTTTTTCATCAGGTTTGAAAACCAAAGAAACGGAATTGATGCAATAGCGCAGACCTGTTGGAGCCGGGCCATCCTCAAAGACATGGCCGAGATGGGCATCGCAGCGGGCACAGACGATTTCAGTTCTGTGCATACCGTGGCTCTTATCCTGGCGATGGAGAACGTGACCATCGCTGACCGGTTTGAAAAAGCTTGGCCAGCCAGTCCCGGATGTGAATTTATGGTCAGAAGAGAAGAGCGGCAGGTCGCAGCAGACGCAGAAATAGATGCCGTCCTGTTTGTGGTCGTAAAACGCGCCGCAAAAAGGACGTTCGGTCCCTTTCCTGCGGGTGATCTCATACTGCTCCTGGGTGAGCTGTTCGCGCCATTGTACGTCGGTTTTTGTGATTTTTTCAACCATTGTTTTCGTCCTGAATCAATTGATCTCAAAATTATTTTACCATAAATATGATAAATAACATATAAATAGGGTGAAAACTTTCTACAAAACTCATGCGCGATGGAAGCATGAGAATTGGCTAATTGGGAAAGTCGGTCTCAGGTATTGGGTAAATAGGGTCTTGCAGGTGGAGCGACTAAAGACTGAAACCGCAGGCACGCAGGATGGTCAGAGCGATCAGCATATGCCCGATTCCGGTTGGGTGCACCCGGTCCGTACTCAGGTCTGAGGACGGTTTGGAAAGCATCGCCCAGTCAAAAGCGGGCTGCAGGTGGATCACGGGGATATTAAGCGCTTCTCCAAGCCTGTCAATACTTGCCTGATAATTGGAGAGCTTCATTCTGAAAGTATCCTCGTGATTTGTTTCGGCCAGGAAGGGTGAGATCAAACGGATTTGAGATTCCGTCTTGGTCAGGGTGTCTTGGATCAATTGTCCCAGGATGGTTTCAAACTCAGGCAGGTCAACTGCCTCCGATGGATCGCCTTCGAAATAGCGCCAGACGTCATTGATGCCAATATAGATGAACAGCCAGTCTGGTTTGACCTCCAGAACATCAGATTTCCAGCGCGGCCTGAGGTTTGTGGCCCGGTCGCCGCTGATGCCATAATTGAGGACCTTCAATTTAAGTTCGGGATAACCTGCCTGGAGAAGGTTATTGATATCGCGTACATATCCATCTCCAAGCGGGGCTAATTCCGGTTCCCGGCGGCCGCAATCGGTAATGCTGTCACCAATGAATTCGATTGTCTCTTTGGGTTTGAAGATTAAGCTCATGCTGACTCCTGAAAAAGGGTTGAATTCTTTGCATCCTGGTAAAGTAAAAATCCATCGCAGGGATCTTCATACTCCCCATTTTACATCATCATCAGATAAACCGAAAAATCTTTGGCCATAAGCCATGAAAAATTCGATCAAAGGTGATCTTTATCCTATTGACGAAAGGACATTCAGACGTTAATATATGCAATATGTTGAATGTTTCGAGGTTTGATGATGGACTATAAAACCCAGGCTGAAATTTTTCAATCGTTGTCGCATCCCGTCAGGCTGCAGATCCTGGATGAACTGCGCCGGCGGCCCGCCTGCGTGTGCCATCTGCAGGCCGTCACCGGCCGCCCCCAGGCTTATATCTCCCAGCAATTACGGACTCTGCGGGAGGCTGAGTTGGTGGTTGACGAAAAAGACGGACAGAATGTGTTCTACAGCCTATCAGATGAGAACGTGAACAGATTGCTGGCGGATGTCCTGGGAGATGCTGGCGGTCCATCCCATCCAGCGGGCTGCAACTGCCCTTTCTGTACTGGAGGCGATTGATTTTTTTAACCGGATATATGCAGAAAATTATATATAAGGAGTTCGTTTGAACATTACTGAAACGCTGTTGAATGTATTGCAATCCGGCATGGGCGGTCTGGCTGCATATCTGGCAGCCCATGTCCTATTGTGTCTTCTCCCGGCTTTTTTTATTGCCGGTGCGCTGGCTGCCTTGATCCCCAAGGAAGCCATTACGCGTTATTTGGGTAGGGACGCTCCGAAATGGCTCTCCTATCCGGCTTCAGCATTGGGCGGGTTCCTGTTAGCCGTTTGCTCCTGTACGATCATGCCTTTGTTTGCGAGCATTTATAAAAAAGGCGCGGGACTGGGGCCAGCGATCACTTTCCTCTTTGTGGGGCCGGCTGTCAATATCCTGGCGATTTCTTTCACCGGCGTTCAGATTGGGCTGGATATTGCCCTGGCGCGAGTCATCCTTTCATTGATCTTTGGGGTCCTGATCGGCGTGTTGATGGCCTGGTTCTTCAGAAAAGACGATATCGAACATGCGAAATCAACGGAGAACAACGCCCTGTTTTCATCCAAGGCTACGATTCCCACCCGATCAATCCTTCTTTTTCTCCTGCTGCTGGCAGCTTTGCTCGCTGGCACCCTGCAAATCGGGCTATTCCAGAATGTGTTTTACACACTTCAACTCCCGGGTTCCTGGGCGGCATCGGTCCAAGCCTGGCTGGATAGCCTGATCCCGCCAGACCCATCCCTCGGGATCGAAGGCGTGTCGGTGCACGGCCTGATGTTAATTGGTCTTTTGATTATCATTGCGGCAGCTTCCCTCAAAGGATTCCATCGGATTTATGAGGGTCTGACCCGCTGGACGACCGTGACCCTGGGATTGATCACCCTGACCCTTGTTTTTGCGTCGCTGTCAATCTCTGTCACCAGCACAGGACTGCTCATCGGTTTAAACGGCCGTTTTATCGCTGAAATAATCATTTTGGGCGCTATCTGGTGGGTGAGTTCGAAGGCATTCAGCGCCAGCGAAAAGCAGGAATGGCTTTGGGAGACCTGGCGTTTCGTCAAACAGATCATACCGCTTCTGCTGGTGGGTGTGTTTCTGGCGTCCATTGCCCGGACCTTGATCCCTGCATCCTGGATCCAAACCCTGGCCGGGGAAAATACTATCTGGGCAAACCTGGCAGGCGTACTATTCGGCGTGTTCATGTACTTTCCCACCCTGGTTGAGGTACCGGTGGCGCAGACCTTTCTCTCGCTAGGGATGCACCGCGGGGTCCTGCTGGCTTATCTGCTGGCCGATCCGGAATTGAGCCTGCAATCGATCCTGATCACCAATACCGTGATCGGTAAGAAGAAAACAGCGGTTTATATTGTCCTGGTGACGATCTTCAGTACGTTGGCCGGACTAATTTTTGGCTGGTTTGTGAATTAATTGAAAGGAGAATACTAATGGAAATTAAGATACTGGGTGGCGGATGCCCGAAATGTGAGCGTTTGGAAGCGATAACCCGGGAGGTCGTCGAAGAACTCGGGATGGAGGCAACCTTTACGAAGGTGAAGACCATGCCTGAGATCATGGCCTACGATGTGATGACGACGCCCGCCCTGGTGATTGATGAGTGCGTCCAGTGTTATGGACGGATTCCGGGGAAGGAAGAGGTCCGCGCCTGGTTAGAAGCCTCGGGAGAATAACTTTTGCGATAAAAACTTAACAGAAGCTGTCCTCAAAAATTGGACAGCTTTTTATGATTCATCAGGTTGAAACCCTGTAGGGTTTTTATCTCTGACCAAGAAGAGAAACAGGAGTCCTGCCAGCCATCTGCCGCCGGCGGAGGCAAGCGTTACGCCCGTGAAATCAACCAGAGGAATGATGAACGAACCCAGGGCAGCCCCGCCTGCGAGGGAGAGGGTCACAACAATCTGGTATAAGGCTGAGAAGCGGGCGCGCTGGTTTTCCGGCGTTTGCTGCAGGATTGTATTGAAACTTACCAGGTTATAAGCGCCCCACAGGATGCCGCCCAGGGTTTGCATCAGGATAGCCTGCCAGGGCTGCTGGACCCAGACACCCCACAGCAATGGCATGATGGGAATAAGCAGCATAAAGATGATGACGACATTCCGGTTGCCCCAGCGGTCTGCGAGACCCCCAACCCCGCGTTGTACCAGCAGGTTGGCGGCCGTATTACCCACCGTGGCGATACCGATCATCGCCGCAGTCATGTTGAGGGTGTCGACCATGTAGACATTGAAGAAAGGCCCGGAGATATTAACGGCAAAGTTCCAGACTGCGGTGAACACGCAAAAGCGGATGAATCCGTGCTCACCTTTTAATGAGGCCAGGATATGAGCTAAGGAGCTTTGTGTTCCTTCGTTCTCCCGGGAAAGCTTTTGAGGGTCCTTCAGGCGGGCAAAGAAAGACATGGATATGCCCCCGAGGACGACCGCGAGGATGAATGAAAGCTGATAACCGAGCGGTTCACCAATCCGGGTGATCGCCTCGCCGATGACCAGGGCAGTGATTATCCCGGCAATCCCCATGATGAAGTTGCGAGTTCCAAAGTAGCGGCCGCGCCCATCTATCGGCACTATGTCTCCGGTGAGCGCCATCCAGCCCGGGAAGCCGATATTGTTGAACCCTTCCCGCAGAAGTGCCAGACTCAGGACGATCCAGATCAGGATTCCATCGCCTCCCAGAAGCATGGGAAGCAGGGCCATGAGCAGTACGGCCAGCCTGCTCCCAGTGGCGCCAGCCAGGGTGATCCTTTTCCGCTGCCCGGTCCGTTCGACCAGCATTGCAGCCGGGAGGAGCAGGGATGCAGCAGTGAGGTTGCTGAGGGAACTAAGCAATCCGATCTGCTGGCGGGTTGCGCCAAGAAAGAGCAAATAGATCGTGATGTAGGTCAGGATGATCTTATCGCTGGCCGCCGCAAAGAGTCCATCATAAAAGAACAGGGTAAGATTCTGGCGCTGTTTTTCAGGAAGGACAGCCGCCCAGGCACCGCCCCAGGTGAAGCGGGTGAAATGACGCCTGAAACGCGCCCACTGGTAATGGATCTGGTGAAATTTCATCGAAGGCCGTTATATCTTCAGATATTCAGGCATGTCCAGGACAAAGACAGTCGCGGCATGCCGACCGGGTTCGGTTGTGTGGCAATGGCGTTTGAGTAAACCAAGGATTGATTCAACTTTTTTCGCTTCGACTCCGACCATCAGGGTCACATTTCCCTGCCGGAGGAATCCCCCGGTGCTGGCCATGTGGGTGACGGCGTATCCTGACCTGACCAGTGCCTCGATCACGGGATCGCTGTTCCTGTCCTGAAGGATGATGGACATTAACTTCATGGTCCTGGTTTCAGATTTGTTCGAAATGTTCGACTGCGAGGGCATAAAGCGTCGCGCCGCCTTCCTGGGTTTCGAGGATGGGAAGATTGCTGAGTTCGCCAGTGGCGCGTATTTGCACTGGAACAAACCTTTTATAAGGCTGGCAGTATTCCCGTACGAGCTGATTGAGCGTTTCCATCCGGGTGTTGTTCAGCCCCAGCAACAGACAGACGGTCGGTTCATGAAACAGGCTGTTGGTGCTGTCGATAACGGTGAAATAAAAATGCTGCCTATTCAGGTTCGCCATCAGTTTTTTGGATTGTGAACTGGAGACGACGATCAAGACGAGCAGGTCAATATCCAGGTCGGGCATCAGACTCCTCCGGTTTGGATGAATGATGAAAGAATTACACTCCCATTTTACTCGAGAATATGAAACATGTTCTTTGGTGATTCCGCCCCACTTCTCAATTAACTAAAAAAATCCCGAGGAAATCGGGATTTTGTGAATTGGATTATGCTTTGTCCTTGCCATCCCCGATCCCGCGGGGCTTCCATTTCTGTGAGTCCTCACGGAGGCGGTGCATCTCGCCGCCCCGGCTGTGGAGTTGATCAAAGCCTTCGGGTTTCAGGAACATGTCCTGCCCATCCAGAAGACCGAAGACGCCGCTCTGGCCGGGCTCGAGGGTCTTATTCTTGAAAGGCTCAACGAGGGCGGGATTGATGGGGGCATAATCCAGCGGCTCTTCATACGTGGTAATGTATCCTTCATAATTACGCAGGACAATTTTGTGATCGGAGTAACTGATCAGATAATTGGGGTTCAGGGGAATCTTGCCGCCACCGCCCGGCGCGTCCACGACATAGGTGGGGACAGCAAATCCTGAGGTATGTCCGCGCAGCGATTCAATGATTTCAATGCCCTTGCCGATGGGGGTGCGGAAATGTCCCGCGCCATGAACGAGATCGCATTGATAAAGGTAATAAGGCCGGACCCGCATTTTCACCAGGTCATGCACCAGCCTGCGCTGGATATGGGGGTCATCGTTGACGCCGGCCAGCAGGACGGCCTGGTTTCCCAGGGGGATTCCGGCACGTGATAGTTTATCGCAGGCCTCTGCCAGCTCCGCCGTGATCTCATTGGGATGGTTGACGTGGATGTTGAGCCAGAGCGGGTGATATTCCTGGAGCAGTTCGCAAAGCTCATCCGTGACCCGTTGCGGCATGAAGACGGGCACCCGGGACCCGATTCGAATGACCTCGATGTGCGGGATCTCGCGCAAGGCCTTCAGTAACCGCTCGAGGACCTTTGGCGCAAGGGTCAAGGGATCGCCACCGGAGAGAAGGACATCGCGCACCTGGGGGGTCCGGCGGAGGTAATCGAGCTGGGCCTCAAAATCCCGGGAAGAAAATGTTTGGGAGGGGTCACCGACAATCCGGGAACGGGTGCAATACCGGCAGTAACTGGCGCACTGCGTGGTCACCAGCATCAGGACGCGGTCGGGGTAGCGGTGGACCAGCCCTGGAACGGGAGAATGGGCGTCTTCTGCCAGTGAGTCGTCCATCTCACCGGTGAAGGGATTGATCTCACCAGCAGTGGGAATGATTTGTTTGCGGACGGGGTCCTCGGGATTCTGAGGATCAATCAACGACGCGAAATAGGGGGTGATATCCACCCGGAACAATCCGGGCTGGCTGAGGGCTTTACGTTCGCTATCGGTGAGCGTGACGATCTTTTCAAAATCCTCTACGGAATTCAGGCGGTGACTGAGCTGCCAGCGCCAGTCATTCCATTTTTCATCTGGGATATCCGCAAAAGCGGGGGCCCGTTTGGAGGGAAAATCTAACATTAAGACTCCTTTGGTTGTACTATGCGCCTGTTTCATTCATTAAACATTGCGCCGACACTGCGGCCTTCGTTAGCCCGCCGGATGACTTCACCCAGCATGCTGCTAATGGGTAGAACGACCAGCCTATTTCCAAAGTGCTTGGCTTTCTCGGGCGGGACTGGGACGGTATTGGTGGTGACAAAGCGTTTGACCGGCAGGGCTGCCAGCCGCTCGGAGGCATCATGTGAAAGTACTGGGTGCACAAAGATTATGTAAATATTCCTTGCACCGTGATCTTTGAGAATCTCAACCGCATGGACCATCGAGCCGCCGGTATTGACTTCATCATCCACCAGGATGACATCCCTGTCATTGACATCTCCAATGATGGTCATGGATTGTGGGTTGCGAATATCCGAGGTCCTTTTCTTTTCAATGAACGCCAGACCGGTGTGGAGCAGGTCTGCATAGACCCGGCCTTTCTTTGCGAAACCGAGGTCAGCTGTCACTACAACGGGTTTTTCCAGACAGGGGGCCAGCTCCAGAAGGTAGTCTTTGAGGATATGGAAACCACGTAGGACGTCTCCGGGTATGGAGAAGAACCCCTGGATCTGCCCGGCGTGGAGGTCATAGGTCATATAGCGGTCTGCGCCGGCGATCTGGATCATGTCCGCGACCAGGCGAGCGGTAATGGGGACGCGGGGTTTATCCTTTTTGTCCGAGCGGCCGTAACAGAGGTAGGGCAACACGGCCGTAATCCGTCCGGCCGAATCCAGCCTGAGGGTCTGGATGAGGATCAGAAGCTCCATCAGGTTACGGTGAACAGGTGCATGGGTGGATTGGATGACATAGCAGTCCTGCCCGCGGACGCTGGTATGAAGTTTGACGAATAGATTTTCATTCGGAAATTCAATAATATCCCGTCCACAGAGGGGCGTTCCGAGGTAGTCTGCAATTTCTTGAGACAACTCGGGCGACGCTGTGCCGGCGAAGAGTTTGATATTCCCGTAAAGTAAATCATGGCGCATGTGAGGTGTTGTCATAGGATTTTGACCCTTTTCAACTTATAGTTATTTTTATTGAGGCAACTGCCGCGCTTCCCATTCTTCCCGAAGCACGCTCATCAGATGGACATCGTGATACTGTCCATGTTTATACTCCGCCTGACGAAATTTGCCTTCGCAGGTAAAGCCGGCTTTATCATAAGCACGGATCCCGCGTTTATTCTTCGCATAGACCTGCAACCAGATCCGGTGCAGGTTGAGCATGCCAAACCCATGGTCGAGAAGCAGACGCATGGTTTCCGTCCCATAGCCCTGATCCCAGCAGGATTTCTCTCCAATCATGATCCCAAGCTCACCGGACCGGTTTCGCCAATCCAGGTTATGGAACTGGCAGGTGCCGATCGGACGGTATCCAGCTTCCGGTTCCTGATCTTTGATCTCGATGACCATGGCATGCTCGGCAGCGGGTCTTTTCATCATGGCATCGTACCATTGCTCTTCCTCAAACCGTGACATGGGGAAGACTAACAAAAGGTTTTCTGTGACGTCTTCATCGTTAATCCATTGGAGGAAGAGGGGGATATCTTCTTTTTCTGCCGCCCTCAGGCGGATCCTTTCACCGAATAAATGGGGCACCTGAACCTGTTCCTTTCTGGTCCCGGCTCCTTAAGGAGACAGCCGGGTCGGCCCGCGGAAGATATAGACGGCTTCACGAATATTTGACAGGTCAAGCATGATCATCAGGAACCGGCTCAGACCGAAGCCAAACCCGCCGTGAGGGGGTGTGCCGTAACGGAAATAATTGAGGTAGTCCTGAACGGGCTCCACAGTGAGGCCTTTGGCAAGCGCCTGCGTCTTCAGGGTTTCATAACGGTGTTCGCGCTGCGCTCCTGTCGCAACTTCCAGCCCTTTGCCCAGCAGGTCAAAGCTGCGGGTTATCCCGCTGTCCGCCGGGTCCAGCATGTGATAAAAAGGCCGGGCTTCAAAAGGCCAATTGGTGACAAAGACATAGTCGTGGCCTTGCGTTTCTTTGAAGTGGGCGCCCAGGGCTCGCTCTGCGCCGGGGTCCAGGTCATGCTTTTTCTCTGGTGGCAGGCTGTACCCCGTCTCCTTGAGCAGCTTGTGGGCTTCTTCCATCGTGATGCGGGGGAAGGGGAGTTCCGGTGCTTTCAAGTTAACATCGAATGTGGCTTTGATCGCTTCACCATGTTTTTTAATGACGCGTTGATAGACATAGACCAGCCAGCGCTCCATGAATTTCATGACATCTTCATGGGATTCAATCCAGGACATTTCCATGTCAACACCCGTGAATTCGGTCATGTGACGCGATGTGAAAGACGGGTCCGCCCGGAAGACAGGGCCGATTTCAAAGACCCGTTCCCAGCCGGCAGCCATCGCCATTTGTTTGTAGAACTGGGGGGATTGCGCCAGGTAAGCCGTTGTCTCAAAGTAGGGCAGGCTGAAAAGCTCAGCGCCACTCTCACTAGGCGCGCCCATGATCTTGGGTGAATGAATTTCGATAAAATCGTGCTCCAGCCAGTATTCTCGCATGGCCTGTTCGGCCGTGGTCTGGACCTCAAAGATCAGGCGGTTGATCTCCCGCCGAAGATCAAGATAGCGCCAATCAAGGCGGTAATCCTGGTCGGGCAGGTATTCGCCGAAGGGTTCAAAAGGGAGAGGGATATCCGCTGCACCTTCAACAACCAGGTGTTCCAGTTGAATTTCAATGCCGCCGAGTTTCACCACGTCGTTTTTTACGACTTTTCCTGTGAGGGTCAGGGCTGATTCGGTCCCCAAAGTTGTAATCATATCAGCCAATTCGGGGTCGCCCTTTTTAAAATGAGCGACCTGGACAAGACCGGTGCGGTCACGCAGGATCAGGAACTGCATATTCTTCTGGTCCCGCAGGGTGTGCAGCCATCCCTGAACGGTGACCGTTTCGTCAATGTGGTGGGTCAGATCGTCAATCAGCGTTCGTTCCATTAAAAATCTTCTCCTCTTTCTTCATTTTATTTCATCATCAGTGATTCTAACAAGAACTCCGGATGCCTTCATAATAATCTTTCCAGGGCCTCCATTGGACTGCATTTCCTTTGAATCAGGTCTTCCAGTACTGAATGGAATTTTTCTTCATCCAGGTTTCGTTGCCAGTCTTTTAGCAAAGCATCCCGGATCAGGTTTTCCAGATCTCTCCGCAGCCGGTTTGCTTCCTTAACCTGCCATAGCCCGCTGTCGTGAAGGTAGGTGTGGTGTTCGCGGATTTTACTGACCAGTTCGGCAACCCCTTTGCCTTCCGTCGCTGTGACGCACAGGACGGGGGGCTCCCAATCCGCTGGGGCAGGGATGGGCTCTTCCTGAGTGTTCTCAAAAGTGGTGATCAGATGCTTCCCGCTGGGGGGGAAGTTCCCGCGTCCCTGCGCCATCCCGAGCATGGCTTCCAGGGCTCTGGCTGTATTTTCCGCGCCAGGGCGGTCGGCTTTGTTGACAACCAGGATATCGGCGATTTCCAGGATGCCGGCTTTGATTGCCTGAATGTCATCTCCAAGCCCCGGAGCTTCGACGACAACCACCGTATGTGCCAGCTGGGCGATATCGACTTCAGCTTGTCCGGCGCCGACTGTTTCAATAAAGATGAGTTCGAACCCCGCAGCATCCAGCAGGGTCGCAAATGCAGCGGTGCTGTGCGCCAAACCACCCAGCGCGCCTCTGGATGCCATAGACCGGATGAAGATACCCGGGTCCCCGGAGAGGTCCTGCATCCGGATCCGGTCTCCAAGCAGTGCGCCGCCTGAGAATGGACTGGATGGGTCAACAGCGAGAATGGCGACCTTTGGAGCACCATTGATGTCGGTATGGCGGAAGGCCTTTGCGAGCTGGTTGACGAGGGTGCTTTTGCCTGTTCCGGGTGCCCCGGTGATGCCGACCAGATGCGCCTTACCTGTATAGGGGAAGAGGGCTGTCTGCACATCCTGCCCGGGGGGGTCGCCATTTTCCACCGCGGTCAGCGCACGTGAAAGGGCGAGGCGGTCTCCCTGGCGGATGGCATCGGGGTCAATATGGGTCATGGTCAGTTGTTCGACGGGTTGAGGGCGGCTTTGATTTCAGCGGCGACTGTTTGCGTGTCAGTACCCGGGCCATAGACGGCATAGACCCCTTTGTCCAGCAGCGCAGGAATGTCGGCTTCTGGGATGATGCCGCCGACAAAGACTCTGACGTCATCCATACCGGATGCCCTGAGTTTATCGATCACAGCAGGTACAAGGGCATTATGCGCGCCGGAAAGGATTGACAGACCTACGACATCAACATCTTCCTGCAGGGCTGATTCGGCGATCATGTCCGGCGTCTGGCGCAGACCGGTGTAGATCACTTCCATGCCGGCATCCCGCAAGGCGCGGGCAACAACCTTGGCACCGCGGTCATGACCGTCGAGGCCGGGTTTTGCAATCAGTACTCGAATTTTTCTGTCCGTCATTCAGGTCTCCCAATGTTTTATTGGCAGAATTGATTATACCGCGAACCGTTGGGTGGGCGGGGTCTGGAGGCGGCTGTTTTCATTCAATGCATGCTTGCAATAAGGGAATTTTTCCCCTAAAATCAAATCGTCACTTCTTTCAGAGAAATTCTTAAGGATTATGCCTGAACAAGAACCTCAAAAACCGCGTTTGATTGGTATTCTTACCTTTCTGCTGGTCCTCCAGGTGCCGCTTGTGGTGTTCCTGGGTCTGAATCTGAT
>Ga0334901_1002721_pt1 | contig 14518 bp, 15 predicted proteins | sample GraSluR3_MG_3_FD_207216 | JGI IMG/M metagenome (GOLD analysis project Ga0334901, IMG submission 207216) | Sludge microbial communities from methane-producing bioreactor in Wageningen University, Netherlands - Granular Sludge_15_08-R3 | ecosystem: Engineered > Bioreactor > Anaerobic >...
TATTGGGAGGCCAAAGTGCCGGAATGAACATGTGGAAAGTTCACAAAAGTCGTTCAAAATGGTTCTTTAAATGAAATGGGGCATTAGCTCAGTTGGCTAGAGTGCTTGACTGGCAGTCAAGAGGTCACCGGTTCGACTCCGGTATGCTCCACTGAAAATGAGAGAGTTACAAAGTTTGTGGCTCTCTTTTTATTTTAGGCGACACAAAAACGGCACAATTTTATTTGAAAAATGATTTTTTAGGCGTGTTCTATCAATTCCATTGCAACGGCTGGCAATTTAGTATTTCCCAGTTTTTCGGCTTCACCAATCAGCATGAGTTTAATTTTTTCGCCTTTCTTAACTCTCTCCGCTGCCTTTATCATTGCCTTAAATGCTTCTGCTATATCCGACTCAATAAACAGATTCCCGCTTAAATCTTCCCGTTTCACCTCTCCGGTTTCCAATGAACACAATAACATCCGTTTCTCATCTGTTGTGAGCTGATTAATTCGTTTCATTTTCTCTGACTATTTTAGTGAACAGGTCATCAACCTGCTCATCCGTTAAATTATTCATGCTTAACGATAGTTCGGACTCCTTTACCTTGCTGATTTTATATTCCAGTAATTTAGTCCAGTATTGTAATTTGTCGCGGTCATCTAATTTTCTGAATGATTTCACAACATCGTCGAACGTGTCATCAATAAAAGAGCTTATCCGGGTTCTTATTTCATCTGTGGCTTTGTTTTTTGTACCTACTGGCCTGCCCTTAGGGTTTCCGCTTTCACCTTTTTTGAATTTTCCCATGTTATTGAATTTTGAAGTTAAACTTCTGTTGTTATCCTGTTGTTATCAGGAAAATCAATATCAGTACAAATTTACATAGATTATTTCAATGTGCCGCGCCTGTAATTATAGGTTGTCCTATATTTTGTATTGTGTTAAATAGGAAAGTATTGATTAGTAGGAATTTAACTGTTTTTGGGGTTGTTATTTACACCTTATTGTTAAATTATGCCACTATGTCAGAGCTTTGTTTTTGTTATTTGTCTGATTTACAACTATTTATCTTTTTTATGATTTTTGTCATATTTCCGGGTTAACTCCCCAATATTGGATAACTGAATGTCCAGTTTGTCCAGTCCTGATTTAATCCGTTCCCGGTCGAAGTTTATTATTGTCGCGTGCCTCAACTGCAATGTGATTAATTCCAGTTCCCGGTGAATGGATTTTAATTTATCAACTTCTGTTTTCATTGTTCCAAAATTATCAAATATTATTCAATATAGGATTGTTTAAGCAATTTATATTTGAAGATGGCTTATTGTTCATTCGCGTAACGTGCAAGGCAGGAATAACGCCAAAATGCTCTATGAACACATTTTTAATTATCTCCATTGCTTTAGGTGCGTGGATTGTTTCAATAATTACAGAATCGTGTATCGTTAACGGCATAATTCCAGCGGAAACAAGTTTTTTTGAAATACAATCAATAAAAATAAAGCTCTCAATTTTTGTTAAAAATATTGGCAGAGTCTTATGATCCTTGTGCTTTAAAATCTTTATTACCTCTGAAATAAAAGGAAACACATCTGCAAAAACTTTTTTTTCATCTTCATACGGTATTATTCTGTGATAGTTTTTATAAACAACATTCTGCGAAAACATCACTTTAAACATTATATCTTTCACCTCATCGCGCGTGTATTGGCTATTGAAATACTCTAAAATGTGGTCATAAAATCTTCCAGAATTAACGGCATCTCCAAACTTTTTTAAATTCACCAAATTTGATTCTTTTTGTTTTTGGTGAATTTTAAAAACAGACTTAACTAATTTAATACCAAATACTTTACACAAATCAAAACACAAATAATCACAACATATTAAGGTACTGTCATTATGGTGTGATTTGTTTGCCATGTATTGAATGAGTTGATTTAAAAAAAATGGTTGTGAATTTTTCAAATCAATATGTGTAAAATCTCCTACAATATAATTTCTCAGGTCACTTTTTAAATTTGTCAGGTTGGTATCCAATCGGTTATTTACATTGTTCCGGGAAAAATAACGCGTTCGTTTATCCTTTAGATACTCTATCTGCATTGTGTATGCAAGTTGTTTTTTCAAATCAGTGTTATTTGAAACAAACTGCAATGCTGCATCACTATCGAATGAAATGTTCATTAGCTTGTTTTTCATCTCCATTAGATGAGGTTTCAGTCTATTGTAATGAGCTTTTTTATTCCTAAACTTTCTATGCATCTTCTCATATAACCGGGTACCTGGCTCCACTGAAACAGTATTACAGTCCAATTCAAATTTTGGATTTAATTTATAGTGATACGGCTTTTTTCCCGGTATGTAGTTATCTCTTAATATAAATTCACCAATAAATAAATAATTCATGTATTTATTTGTATTTGTGGGAATTACAGATTTCAAATGTTTGTAGTTTATTGCAAAGTATTCGATTTTTTCCTTTGCATACATCTGTTTATACAGTAAATAATTGATAATGAAATAAAAATTAAATTCGCTGTATTTAAAATCCGGTGGATTCCTTTCCAGATATTTGAGCAAACTGTTTTTTATTGAGGTAGGCACAAATATTTTGAAAGGCTGATTAACTTTCATCACTTTCAAATTTTTCATTGTACCAATCATAAAACTGCCCAAACGTTCGTGCAATAACATAGATTCCGCCGGCTTGCTCAACTGCCTGCTGATAGTCTTTCTGCACCTGGCTTTGTCGGTCAGTCCCTATCTTTACTTCAATCTTTACAGAACGTCTGGCAATGGTCGCGCTTATGTCTGCCGTTCCTTTGGTTCCAGTGCCTTTAATCCATTTCTTTTGGCCAATGGTTCGGGTTTGGCCAACAACGTTTGTAAACGTGCGCTGATTGTCGATGAGACGGCCTGTGTTGCTGATACGTTCGGCCTGTTGGCCTTTGAATTTCAGAAAATGAATAATACACTTGGTTAATCCGTTGGCTGTGTCATCCCTGTATTTTCGGGGTGCTAACCATTCGGCTGGTATTTCCGGGAATTTTTGCCGGGCGGCGTTGGTGGCTAATCTTTCGAGTTCTTTCACTGCCTGTGATTTCCGATAAGGTTTTTTTCTTATCTTTACAGAAAGATTTTTATTCAAGTCCGGTTCAATGCCTTGCATGGCCGGGCTTTTTCTTTTCCCTTTTTGCATGGCTTATTTTATTTCCAGATAATTAGCGGACTCTTTTTCAATCTCATCATTCGTTAACTTTCGGCCTTGCTTAATCCATTCCGTTAACTCTGATTTCAGGAAATATAACCTGTGATTTTTTTTGTTTACGGGTATATCTCCGCGACTTACCATCAGATAAATGGTCTGTACGGAAAGGTTTAAAAACTTAGCTGCCTCTTTTGCATTTAGCAACTGGTTCGTGTCGGACTGGTTCCCGGTGGTGGTGATTGCGTTTTTTCTTAACGCTTTAGAAACTGAATTTTCGATGAGTGTTTCCAGCTCATCCAGTCTAATTGGTGTCAATAATAAATCATTCATAGTTAAAATATTTATAATTTTAACTACAAATAAAATATAATAAAATTCTATAAATCAATATTTTACATACACAAAATACACTTGTGTAAATTGTGTAATTAGTGTATTAATTTCTGGCTGTTTCGGGCGGGATTATTTTATCAAGGTCTGGTGGCAAAACGCTGTTGTAATATGTTTTGTTACTTTTAATTTCAATTCCAAATGTATTTAAAGCTATTGTTTTACATAGGTCGTAATTCAGTTTTACATCTTCTTTAAAATAGTCTTTCCCTTCCATGTCTTTTAAAAACGCAAAAATTAGGCTCCTAAATCCTGATTTTTTATACTTCCATTTGTATGTGTGTGGATAAATAAAACCTTTACTCACAAATATTTCCATTACCTTTTTATACTTTGAAATATCTTCAAATGCCTCTGATAGCTTAGTTATTTCGGGTTCTTTTTTTTCTTTCTCCGGCTGTGGTGATGAATTGCCGTTTATTGTTAAAAGGTGATTTTGAAATGTACTTAGTTCACCTTGCTTTATCATTACGGCATCATGCCAACAATGTAACCAATGCAAAAGATTAACCTGTCTTGGTTTTTCAGGCTGGCCGATAAAAAGGCAATATATATTTTCTTCAAATTCCTCTATCCTAAAATTTCCCTCTCTGGCTGCCTTATGCTGAATGAAGTATTTTGGCCAAAACTTTTCAAAACGTTCATTAATTAAATCGCACCGGCTTAACATTCCCCCTTTTTTATTCTCGTTTAATATGGCCGCTTCTGTTGTGGCCTTATTTCTTAGTTTTTTTAATGAAGTCCAGTAACTACTTTTTTGGTGGTATTGCTCAACATTCCCGGTAATCGTTTCCAGTTCAGATAAATATTTTACTATTGATTTCATTTTTCCCGTTTTAAAAGTTCATCAAATTATTGGTTAATTCCTTCATTGCCTCATCTTCAAATCCGGCAAAATAGGCTTTCGTAGTGTTTAAATTATTGTGGTTTAATGCCTGGCTGATCTGTTCTAAACTGGCTCCGCTTCTTATTGCAGTGGTTGCGAACGTGTGCCGGCTCCAATAGGTTGAAATATCACCGGGCAAACCGTTTGCCTCTGCCAGTTTTTTAATATGCTGATTGATAAACCGGGTGAATGTTTTTGATTGAAAATATTTTTGTTCTTCAGTCATCTGTTGCGAACATATCGGGAAAATGTAATTTTCAGGTGTTTTAACATCGTTTCCGTGTTCTTTTATAAAGTCCTTAGCAAATTGATTCAGATACACCACAACGGGCTTAGAATGGCTCTTTGTGGTTCGCTTTGTCTTTTCCCTGATATAAATAAGCTTGTCATCTTTGAGGTGCGAATATTTTATATACATCAAATCTTTTATATTCAAACCGGCACAACTATACAGAAAGAAAAAATAATCTTTGGCTTTCTTTTGTTCGGGTGTAGCTGGCTCCGCTTCAAATAACTTTTTAAGCTGTTCCCGATTTAATGCTCTTTTGGTGTTATTGGAATGAGGTATTTCGTACTTTCTCCGGCCAAACGGATAAATATCATGGCTGACAATATTGTTCGCTATGGCCTCATTAAACAACGCTCTCAACGGCCTTAGATAAATGCCTATGGTGGTGGGGCTTTTCCCTTTCTCAATCATATAATTTTCATACTGCTGTAACCAAACCGGCGTAATTTCTCTGAATAACAGTTTTTCCGGTTCCAGTCCGGTTTCATCTTTCAGAAAATTGATAATTGATTGTTTGCTGTATTGATAATTATCAGCGGTTCCCATTTGCCCGTTTTTTTTCTTTTGCTCAACCTTTGCATCGTATTGAATAAAAACATTCTCTTTTTCTCCGGGCTTTTCCTTCCAGGCTGATTCAAAACTGTCAAATGAAAATGGCCTTAACTGACTGGCTAATTTTTCAGCCCTTTCCAGTAACTTTTCAAGTTTCTTTCTATCCTGTTTAAATTCGGTTCGGGGTGTTTTCGTTTCCCAGATACTTTTAAAGTCCTTTTTTGAGAATTTAAAAACGGTGGTGATGAAACGTGTTTTTTTTCTTTCGGTGTCGTACAATCTTAACCTTACATTGTATTTTCCGTTTTGTGGATTTCTCCGGGTGTCTAAATAGAGAGTAATACGAAAATTCATATCAAAAGATTTTTATTCGTTATAAAAATAACTGTTTTTTTTCAAACGGCACAAAAACGGCACAAAAACGGCACAAAAATATTAAAAAAATGGCATAAAAGACACATAAAAAATATACCTTTGCATCGCTGAAAGTCCCTGTTTATAGGGTTTCTGATATAAAAGAAATATAAATGAAAAATAGGGGTTGTTGTGACTGGCAGTCAAGAGGTCACCGGTTCGACTCCGGTATGCTCCACAAGACAATTTATTAATCAATTGAAAACGAATACTTTAATAGTGTTCGTTTTTTTGTTTTAAAAAACCAGCCTTTCAATTTTTTCGTCAAGCATTGGGTTTCCGTAGGTAATGTTATGCCCTTTTTCAAAATCGAAAAGCGTGAGCACACGAAGCCTGTAATAAGCCACCCAATAACTTTGAATGGAGCGGATATAGTCGCGTTTTGCCTGTTCGCGTTCCTGCAGGGCGATGTTCAAATCGGTAATGCTCAATTCACCGTTCTGGAATTTACGGAGGGCAATCTGGTAGCCGTTTTCAGCAACCTTGTCGGCTTCGGTTGCCGTTAAAAGCTGGTCCTGCAACAGGCCGAACTGTTCCACCTGAACAATTACTGAACGGTCGAATTCCTCGATATCTTTATTTACATTGTAAATGGTAAGCTCACGTTCCGACTCGGCAAGTTTCACGGTGGAAGCCGAACGGCCCCAGTCGAGTATGGGAATGCTCAGCGAAATACGCAGCATCCGGTCGCGCTCGGGCTGGTCATATATTCCCAGAAAATTTTCGGCGCTGCTCGACAAGCCGAAACTGCCCCTGAGGGTAGTACTTAATCCGGTACTGTTTTTAGCCTCGGCCAGAGCACGATCGGCGTTAATCAGCCGGCGCTGGTAAAGCGAGGTTTCCTGGCGGTTTTCCCTTGCCCGCTCGATAGCTGTTTGTATATCTATTTCAAAAAAATGAATATCGAGAGGAATGGCCAGATCAATTTCCATCGATTGGTCGAGACCGACGTATCGCTTTAATTCAAAATCAGTGTTTTTAAGGTCCATACTTGCCTGGTTGAGTGCTTTCTGGGCGTTGAGCACCGAAAGTTCGATGCGTGAATAATCATTGTCGGAAATTTGTCCCAGCTCTTTTTTCGTTTGGGAAATACGCAGGTTGTCCTGACTGTTTTTCAGGTTGTTTTCGGCCAGTTTGTAGTTGGTTTGCACCATCAGATAATTAAAATAGCGGTGCGTTGCGTTGAGCGCAATTTCTTCTATTTGCTGTACAAATCGCTTTTGGGCCTCATCATAAATCATGGGTTCGGTTTTGCGGTACCACTTCATCCAGTTGTAGGCAAACAACGGTTGGCTGAACCCGATTACAAAAGGGCTTCCGGAGAACCCAATTTCGTCTTTGTTGAGGTTGCGGATGCCATGGGCTGTTGTACTGGCCCATATATTGGTTCCCAGCTGTGGAATTGACTGGTTGAGCGACAGGTTGGCCGAGGCTGCCAGATTGGAAACCTGCCTGAACTCGATACTTCCGTCGGGCTGGGTAATGGGCTGTGTGGTATGTGTGTAATTTGGTAAATCGCCGTTAAGTGTTAGCTGCGGCCTGAAACGGGTTTTAAAGTTTCGGTAGCGCCAGTAATAATTTACATTCTGATTTTGAATGTATTTGGAAGTAGGTGAATGTGTAAGCGCCATGTCGATAACGTTGTCAAGCGTAAGGCTATAGGCGGTTGAATCGTTTTGTCCATGTAAGGGGCTGTAGGTCATGAGCAGCCCCGTTATGAATGCAATTGCTGCTTTTCTCATCTTTTTTGTCGATTCTTATTCAAATTCAATTTCGTCCTGGTTTCTGTAGGCGTGCAGTCCTTCGGTTACTACAAGGTCACCTTCGTTTAATCCTGAAAGGATTTCAACATACTCGTTGCCAATAATTCCCAGTGTAAAATCTTTTTTTATGGCTCTGTTTCCCTCCATAACAAATAACCTGTGTTGCTTTCCATTCTCCAAATCTTTAAATTTTTTAAGACGAAGTGCATTCTCTTTCAGGTGGGTGATTATCTGTATTTCAACTTGTTGGTTGGCCATGAGTTTTGGGTGGCTGCTTTCTTTCAGGTGTACATTAAACTGAATCCGGTTGTTTTCAACCACAGGAGTAATATTTCCAACCGTACCCTCCAGTTGTTCCTGGTTGTCGATGTTTACCAGCACCCGGTTTCCTGTTTTTAGCCGGTTGGCGAATTGTTCGTCTATTGAACCGGTGATTTTGAACGAAGAGAGGTCTGACATGCGAACCAGCAGATGGTCGGTTCCCACTTTTTCTCCCGCGCGGCCGGCAATCGACAGAATAATTCCTGAGGAGGGCGCACGGATGCCCATTTTTTCAATGAGTTGTTCTCTCTCTTCCAGTTGTTTTTCTTCTATTCTGATTTGCAGAAGCAATCCTTTTTCTTCGGCTTCGAGTTGTTTCAGCCGGATGGAATTTTTTTCCACCAGGTTTTGCAAATCTTTTTCGGCCAGGGTTATTTCCTGTTTGGTCTGGTCGATTCGTGCCGGGGAGATTCCTCCTACTTCCAGCAATTGCTGGTGGTCAGCCAGTTGCGATTTTAGCGATGTAATGCGCAGTTTTTTCACTTCTTCGTTGTAGTCCAAATCGAGTCGTGTGCTCTGTGCATTCAGCCGGGTTCGCTCCAGGTTGTTTCGTCTTACCTCCAACTGGTCTTTCATGCGTTCAATATCGTCCTTTACATTATCGGTATCGAGCTGCATAATTAAATCGCCCCGGTTTACCCTGCTGCCTGGTTCGGCATAAATATTTTTAATGATTCCCGGTCCGGGGCTTAAAATGAGCACTTCGCTTTCCGAATCGACCACTCCGGTTGCATTTATGGTTGAAGTTACATTTCCTCTTTCCACCACTTCGGTAGTAAAGTTTTCCGGGCTGGCAGGAGTTGGGATAAGCAAACGCGAGGCATAATAAAATATGGCAACGGCAACAAGGCAAAGTGCTGCTATCAGGCCAACTTTCAGTTTCTTACTGGTTCCCATGGTTTATAACTGGTTAAGGTAAAAACTATGACAGAACAAATTCAACGAGGAACGGGTTCTGTCAACTTCGGTGCCAAAAATATAAAAAACCTTCAATTGCCACAATACACAACTACCTGATTTTTTCTTTGTACAAGGTTTGTATTTGCAGCAGGTATTCTTTGGTTATGGCATTGGAAAGGATGCGGACAAATTCAAGCAGCTTGCCGTTTTTATAGAACGATCCGCTGGCGGCATCAAATTCGTGGCCTTCCCAGTTGTATTTCACATCCATGGTCACTTTCACAAAAGCAGCAGGCTTCAGGTATTTCGGTATTTCAATATAACCAAAGTTTTCGTCTTTCTCTTCCACATAAATTCCTTCGCCGAGTTGTTTAAGGTTCAGAAATTTCACAATTTTTACTTCAGCCTCCAGTTTCCCTTGTAGTTTTTTGTTCATGAGAAAACCAATGCCCTGTTTTTGATATGCTTGCTGAATTTTTACCACCATATCTACTTCGGGTAAATGCCTTAAACGGATAACATTCAGCAACTGCGAACCAATGAGCATATATCCTTTTCCCGAGTCGAAATTCCAGTCGTACTCTTTTTCAATGTTTTGGGTTGCCCGAAGTACCTCTTCCAGAGGATATTGCCTGTCGAGCACCAGGTAAATGTATATGGGGTATGGCTTGGTAGGTGTTTCGTGGTAATACCCCGGAAACTGGTTGAGTGCCTCAAAAACCAGGCTTCCCGGCAACACTTTTTCTTCTACCGAAACAACGGTAACCTGCTTGGTCAGGTTGGAGAAAACTTCCATTTTTTTGTTCTGTTCCATAATGTGGTATCTTTGGTTTCATTTTATTTAAACGAATGCCGAGTAAAGTAGTTCAATTTAAAAGAATAGGACCGGTAACTTTTTTTCGTAACCGCCGATCGAAAAATATGAAAATTAGCATTAAACCCGACAAATCGGTGCTGGTTTCTTTTCCGTTTTTTGTTTCGGAAAAGGAAGTACATTCTTTTTTGGCCCGAAATGAAACCTGGATACAAAAGCAGCAGGAGAAAGCAGTATCGCTGCAAACGAAATATACCGGCGGGTCCGAAATAAAAACAAAGCTTCACACAGTAGAATTGCATCACGGACCAAAAGTTCAGGTGCAAACGACAGGAAATGTGGTAAAAGTTTACACAGAAGATTTTAATTCTGAAAACGGCCGTTTTTTTCTGGAGGACATCCTGAACCAGGTTTACCGCTACGAGGCGCGAAAACTGCTTCCGCCTCGCTTAAAAGAACTTGCTGTAATACATGGATTCAGCTACAACAAAGTATCTATTCGAAACAACAAACGCAACTGGGGGAGTTGTTCGTCGCGCAACAACATCAGCCTGAACCTTCAGATGATGAAACTGCCCGACCAGCTCATCGACTACATTTTACTGCACGAACTGGTGCATACTGAAATAAAGGACCACAGCGAACGGTTCTGGAAACAACTGGATGAAGTTACCGGCAGCAAAGCACGGGAACTGGCTAAGGAGGTGAAAAAATATTCGACATACACATTGTGAGAATAAGAATGAACTGGAATCAATTACTTTCAACAAAGCGTTTGGGAATGGAAGAATGGAAAACCTCTTCCCGTCATGAAGACCGCACGCAGTTTCAGCGCGATTACGACCGTATTATTTTTTCATCCCCATTCAGGAGGATGCAAAATAAAACGCAGGTTTTTCCGCTGCCCGAGCACATTTTTGTGCACAACCGGCTCACCCACAGTCTGGAAGTTGCCAGTGTGGGACGTTCGCTGGGGAATTTACTGGCTGAAAAAACAGCGGTAGAATTTCCGGAAAATCCGCTGGTGCCGGAAATCGGAACCATTGTTTCTGCCGCCTGCCTGGCCCACGATTTAGGCAATCCGCCGTTTGGCCACTCGGGCGAATCGGCTATTTCCAGCTTCTTTCAAAACGGGGCCGGAAAAGAATTTCAAGCTAAACTTACACCGGCCGAATGGAGCGATTTTGTGCGATTCGATGGCAATGCCAACGCCTTGCGTATTTTAACACACCAGTTCAACGGAAAACGGCCCGGAGGTTTTGCGCTTACCTATCCGACCCTCGCCAGCATTGTAAAATACCCGTTTGAATCGCCGCTGGCCACCAAACAGAAATTCGGCTTTTTTCAGTCGGAAAAAGAAGATTACAGAAAAATGGCCACTGAACTGCAGATTCCTGAAAGAATTGAAGGACAACTCTCTTTTCAGCGCTATCCGCTGGTTTATTTAGTTGAGGCAGCCGACGACATTTGTTACCAGATTATGGATTTGGAGGATGCCTGCAAACTGGGAATCCTGAGTTACGAGCGGGTAAAAGAGCTGTTTCTTAACTTTTATGATTCTGCCGAAGATAAAAATGCATTGAAAAGCATTGAAGAAACACTGAATCGGGTAACCGACAGAAATGAGCAGATCAGCTATCTGCGGGCCGGCGTTATTGGTAAACTGATTCACGAAAGCACACGTATTTTTGAAGACAACTACGAAGCCATTTTGAGCGGGAGTTTTTCAAAAAGCCTGGTGGGTTCGCTGCAAAACAGGCAGGCAGAAGCTATGAAACAAGTGAAAGAAATTTCGTATTCAGAAGTTTACGCCCATCGAACTGTGGTTGAGATTGAAATAGCCGGTTTCAAAATAATCGGTACTCTGCTGGAAGAATTTGTTGGAGCGGTGGTTCATTCCGAAAATAAATACAACCGGAAAATCCTTTCGCTGTTGCCTGAACAGTACCGGCCGCAGAGCGATAACCTGTACCATAAAATACAGTCGGCAGTAGATTTTATCTCAGGAATGACCGATGTTTTTGCCCTTGATTTGTACCGGAAAATAAAAGGAATCAGTTTGCCGGGAGTAGTATAACTGATTAAAGTTCAGTGTTTAAAGTTTAAAGTTCAAAGAGAGTAGTTCAGCTGGTGACTTAAAGTTCACCTGTTTACCCCGTGGGATGAAATCCCTTTTGGGGCTGAATAGGAGAGTTGAAAGTTCATCCGGATAGATATCGGGACAAAGTTCAAAGTTTGAAAGTTCAAGGTTCAAGTTATGGCAACAGCCAATTTTTCCAAATCATGTTGGGTTCACCTTTCCAGCAAACTGTCGAGCAATCCCGGTCGTCCTTCCTTGCGGGTATTCCCGCCACGCGGCGAAAGTTCGCGAATCAGTTTGCGGATGGGCATACTTTGCAGCCACACTTTTCCGGTGCCGCGCAAGGTGGCCAAAAATATTCCTTCGCCGCCAAAAACCATGGAACGCAAATTCCCTGCCTGCTGAATGTCGTAATCGATACCGGGTTCAAAGCCCACAATACAACCGGTATCCACCTTTAGTACTTCGTTGTTCAGATGTCTTTCAATTACCGTTCCGCCGGCATGAACAAATGCATTGCCGTCGCCTTCCAGTTGCTGAAGTATAAATCCTTCACCACCAAAAAATCCGGCGCCGAGCTTGCGATTGAATGTTACTGAAATTTTTGTTCCCATGGCAGCACACAAAAAGGCATCGCGTTGAACGATAATCCGCCCGCCCAATGCCCCCAGGTTTAGCGGAATAATGGTTCCCGGGTAAGGAGCGGAAAAAGCTACATGCTTTTTACCCCATCCCTGGTTGGTAAAATGGGTTAAAAACAACGATTCGCCTGTAACTAAACGCGAACCGGCTGACAGCAGTTTATCGAAAAACCCGGCATTGGGATTGGACCCGTCGCCCATTCGGGTAGTAAATTCTATTCCGTCTTCCATATACAACATGGCGCCGGCTTCGGCAATTACCGTTTCACCCGGGTCCAGTTCAACTTCCACCAGTTGAACGTCGTGGCCTATAATTTTGTAATCAATTTCGTGCGACTGCATACTTTTTGGTGTTTAATTTTCATTGGGTCTAAAGTAAAACATTTTGAACTGATTTGAAACACCTTTTTACTCGTTATTTTTTCCGACCTTTGTGTAAAAATTGAGTAATCGTCATGAACAGAAATTTCAGTAAAGGCCGCACAGGTAAAGCAGACAGAAAACCGTCTGTAAAAACTGGAGCGAAACAGGAACGTCCGCAAAGGGGAGGTCGCCGTCCGGCAGAAGGGAAAAAAGTAATTCAGCTTAATAAGAGAGCTGAATCAGCACCAAAAAAAGAAGTTTCGCTTCCGGGAAAAAGGCCTAAAAAAACGGCCACCACCGGCGAAATGCGACTGAACCGGTTTATTGCCAATTCGGGTGTTTGCTCGCGTCGTGAAGCCGATAAATACATTTCGGCCGGTTTGGTTACCGTAAACGGGAATATTGTTACGGAGCTGGGTGTGAAGGTAAAAATGAACGACGATGTGCGTTTCGACGGCAGAAAACTAAATGCCGAAAAGAAAGTTTACCTGCTGCTGAATAAACCCAAAGATTTTATCACCACCACCGACGACCCGCATGCCGAACGCACGGTAATGGAATTGGTAAAAGATGCCTGCGACGAGCGGATTTACCCGGTAGGGCGCCTCGATAAAACAACGACCGGCGTGTTGCTGTTTACCAACGATGGCGAGCTTTCCGACAGGCTGACACATCCCAGCCACAACATCAAAAAAATTTACCAGGTAACACTCGATAAACCGCTCACCAAAAACGATATGCTTCTCGTTGCCGAAGGCATTGAACTGGAAGACGGCCGCATTGCTGCCGATGCCATTAGTTATATCGACGGAAACAATAAATCGGAAATCGGTATTGAAATTCACTCGGGCCGCAACCGTATTGTACGGCGTATATTCGAACATCTGGGCTACAAGGTAAAGAGACTCGACCGTGTATATTTTGCCGGGCTCACAAAAAAGAATCTTTCACGTGGCAAATGGCGTTTTCTCGCGCACAAAGAAGTGCAATTTCTAAAAATGAAATAATTACAACTTGAAAAAACGTTCCAGTTTTTGGTCAAACTCTTCGGGCGGTGCCGTAAAAAATTGTTTCAGCCGGGGTTGAAGTTTCAACTGATTTAACTCGCAAAGGTGTTCTGTCTGGTTAACAAGAATACGCAATTCTTCCTGATCGAACCCGTAACTTTCAGCCAGTAAATCTTCTAAAAATACATGTAAATCGTGGTCATCGCCCAACTGGTCGGTAATTTTGTTCAACTGGTCGGTTTTCAGTTTGAAATAGCGCGGATGTAAGAACTTAATAAAATCGAGCTGGTACCACAATCGTTTCATTTTTTTTCGCAATTCGTGCCATTCCTCGGGATGTGGGTGGGCTGGTAATTGTTGATAAATTGAAATACTTTTCAGATACGACTGGCTCACTTCATTGAAAAACTGAATGCGAACAGGAAATTCATTGTTGTTTTTTGTGAGGATTTCATCAAATCCATCGAAAAATGTGCGGATGGTATTGTGCAGGTTGTTTTCCAAAAATCCACGTTCAACCAGCAATTTATTTTTTTGAACCAGCAGATCGCGGGCATTTCTTATTTTCTTCTCCGGTAAATGGTTGTTGGAGGAAATATTTTTGTCAAAAATATCCAGATCCACTGCTGATTCCCGCAGCGGAGCAAGCAATTTTCCAAAATTCCGGATATCCTGATTAAGCTGGCCAGCCGGACTGTCTGGTATTTCTTTAAAAAACCGAAGCAATGCCCGTAACCGCTTAAACCCGCGGCGCAGTTCGTGTACCTTTTGGTTTGAAGAAATATTTTCAGCAGCGCAAAAATAACCGGCCCTTTCCGCCTGGTGAGAAATTGTCTGGATTATCCTGTTCCCTATGTTCTGAACCATATTTATTATCAACGGTTTGGGCAAAAATAGGGATAATT
>Ga0334901_1002722_pt1 | contig 14517 bp, 9 predicted proteins | sample GraSluR3_MG_3_FD_207216 | JGI IMG/M metagenome (GOLD analysis project Ga0334901, IMG submission 207216) | Sludge microbial communities from methane-producing bioreactor in Wageningen University, Netherlands - Granular Sludge_15_08-R3 | ecosystem: Engineered > Bioreactor > Anaerobic > Unclassified...
CTTGAAACAGATGTTAGTCTGCATTATCACAGCAAATACTTATCGTTTGATTTTGCAGCTTTTCGCAATCAAATAAACGACTACATTTATATCTCACCGACGGCGGAGAAGACGACGGATGGTACAGCCATCTATCGTTTTTCGCAGACAAACGCAGTGCTTTATGGCGGAGAAGCGGGGATCCATTTTCACCCTGCATCTTTGCCTTGGTTACATGTAGAAGGTACCTATTCGTCAGTTGTAGGGAAACAGAAAAATGGTGATTTTCTGCCATTTATTCCGGCTCAAAAAATACGGTATGAAATACGTGCAGAAAAAGAGAAGTTGGGTTTTTTAAAGAACCCCAATATAAAGATCTCTGCTCTGACTGCTTTGACGCAAAACAATCCATCTCCATATGAGACGGCAACTGAGGGTTATACACTGGTAAATATAAATGTATATGCTGAAACAGAGCTGTTAAATCAATCTCTGGGTTGGGGTATATCTGCTAATAACATCTTCGATATACAATATTACGACCATCTTTCAACATTGAAACCGTTGGCATACTATAATCAGGGCAGAAATATTGCACTGTCATTGGTGATCCCTTTTGAGATAAAATAGTTTGAAAAATCTTAAATGGCAGTAATCGATGATTGCTTTTTAGGTTCGGCATATACTACATATGCCGGACCATCCTGATTGTCATCCAACATCAGTAGAACGAGATTGGTCCGTTCTGTAGACCAAATGGCACAAGGATATTCTCCGGGATATTTCTTCTGTTCAGAAAACAGTTGTTCGTATTGCGTGAAAATGCTTTTGTCTTCAGGGGCTTCATAGGTAGGTTGTGAATAAAGCTCACAGAAGTAGTCATACAGGATCTTGAAACTTTCGTCAAAATCGCTGCCGAAAACTCTTGTTTCGACATACGGAACAAAATCGATCAAGCCATACGTGGTGATCAGATTTGGGCTGCTTTTAAGTACATCCATATACGATGTCCATGCCTGTGAATTTTTTGTAATATCATCCCAGTTATATGCTAAAAAATCTTTACCATTGGTAACTGTTACATCAAGTTGGTCTCGGAATAGTTCCTTGTTATCTTTCCATGCGATAAGATAGGTTACATGTTTGCCGGGAAACCTGAAACAGTGTCCCCATCCCATGGTCAGATGCTCTTTGTGCCAATTCTCTCCACTTTCCTGTTCAAAGACCCGCATAGTGCCACTCTCTCCTTTCACCGACCAGACGATGGAATCGCACACAGATGAGAGATCCCCCATCGTAATTGGCATTGAATCATCATTGTAGAGGTAAAAGTCCATCATCTCCAAAAGGTTCACTTCCGGCTTTTTTACCGCAAGACGGGGCATGGGATATTCCGTGACTTTCACCGTTATAGTCGCTGATTCTCCCGTTTCATGGTCGGTGATGATGATGCCGGTCTCACCTTTCTGTTTGCCTGTAATCTTGATAACAGCCCAAAAATCCTCACGACCTTCCCACGTATACAAGGCATCTGCCAGCTCCGGATTTGTGATGTCTACTGTCGTGTTCTCATGAGCTATCAGGTTGATGGACACAGTACTCCCCTGCATCACTTCGCATGAACTTACAGACATCTTCAGATGATAAGAAGGGTCCGTCTTTTCTTCATCGTCACTACATTCCACGAACCCGATTATAAAAAGGAACAAAAGGAGTGTCCCCAATAGATTCATTGTTTTCATTCTGCATTCTTTGTGTTATACCAGCACAAAAGTATATAATTAACTGTTGTCCCTCTGCCAAACAAAGTTAATTTAGTCAAACTTTACCGATAATAAGCGACTACACCACTGCCGTTGGCTACACCGGTTTGAAAAGCATGTTCAATGGTTTTGGTGATGGGGTTCACGATCAGCACATCCTGTCCCATGCCAGTGAGAAAGATGTTTTCTGAACCGTTAATACCCCCAATTTTATACTCCATCAACATACCGATGCCATATTTCTCCATATCGAGCAATATTCTGGAGACATTCCCTGTTTTGGGATCCACGGCATTCACCGTACCTTCATACGTATCCCAGTCGAAACTACAGCAGTAAATCATTTGGTTGTGATAGGCGACTGCAGAGGCACTCACATCCTCAACAGCAGTATAAGAGCCGCCTGGAAGTGTGAGATGATAGAGATGATATGCGGGATAATTGGTACTATAGAACAACTTCTCGCCGGTTGAAACGATCCCGGTGGGGTTTGTTTCAACCGTGAGGAGTGCTGTCTCCTTCATTGTCTCGATATCGACAACGGAGATGGTTTCATCAGCTCCTTGTCCGGAGTTGCACACATAAATATTTCCTTCGTGCAGGGTTAATCCTTCTGCCAGCGTGCCACTCAGTGAGGCGTGCGCATCAATGGTTAACGTGGCAGTATCGATGCGTACCACCTCGTTGGAATAGCTGCTTACATATCCTTTTCCTCCATCAAATAGGATCTCACGGGGCTTGGCCGGATTGCCTTCACTATCGGTAAAGAGGATCCGTTGAATTGATTCTCCGGTAGCCGGGTTGATGACTTCAATGTAGCTGCTCCCTTCCGTGGCAGTCGCGCCAAAGCCGGGACCCGTGATCACACAGTACATCTTGCTGCCATAAAGCTGGAGGTCGTTGCCGGTATCACCTAATGGAATCCCATTAATGGCCTGAAACTGTTTCTTCAGTAATTCACCACTGTTGACATCATACCAGGCCAATTCACTGTTGTTGCTGTTGGCATACCCTTCACTCAGTATCCAGTAACCGGCCAGTTCCGGTTTTTTATCCTGAATGACCGTGAGCCGGACGGCCGTACCGGAGGCAGAAGTAAGAATGATCTCTGCTTCACGACCCTCGTATTGGGTGTTCGGGGTTACGGTCAGTGTCACGATTTTTTTTCCATCGGCATAGGTGGTGCTACGGGTAGAAGGTCCGTTATCATCTGCCTTTACCAGGATCCAGTCGGGGACATCGCCGATCGACCAATTCTGGTTGCTTTCCAACTCGAATGTATGGATTCCTCCTGAAGTAGGAAAAGAGAGGGTCTCAGTTTCCAGACTGGTGGTAAAAAAGGGAGTAAGTTGCTCATCATCTTCACATGAAACCAAAAAGAGGAGGCTTAAAAGCAGAAGTAGGCTTGTTTTTTTTATTGTCATTTTTTGCATTTTTTTGTTGGTGATATATTGTTTGAATATTCTCAATCTGGATAATGTTATCATTTGGCCAGGTGATGATCAACCCTCAATATCGCGAAACGATGTGCGCTCAGTTCGAACGCACCAAAAAGGAGGGCAGTATAGAACAGGTCGCCCATTATCGTGTTTTTGAAGAACGGTATGGCGGCTGTGTAACAAGCCATCAATCCGCCGAAATCTCTCGGGTACATGGTGCCGGAAAACCATACGCCGAAGTTCGATACCAGAAAGAAGATAACCGATGCCCCCAGCGCGGAGAACAGCAGGTTCGGCACTTTTACCTTCCGCAAGGTAAATATCCCCATCAGAGCGATTAGGATAAACGCACCGTAGGTAAACCATGCCCCATTATATAACCACACAAAGCGGTCGAAATAGGCACCATAGACCACGTTGTTCAGTAGCAGATCGCTGATCCACATCGAAACGACGGGAATCACGCATGCCCATGCACGGCGGTTATAGTAAGCCGCACCAAAGAGCGCCATCCCGCCGATGGGCGCGAAGTTGGCAGGGTGGGGGATCAGTCGGCTCAGGGCGGCCAGCAGGATCAACAGCGTTATGACGCTGAAACGAAGGCTTATTTTTTTCTCACTCATATCAAAAATCAATAATTATTACTTCTATATTAATGTTGGTTAATCTACGTACCAATATGATCACTTAAAACTGACACGGTTAGCAAATCATTTGGGCGGTTACCTGAAATTATAAGGGAAGAAGATGCCTGTAGGGAAGCTGGTATAATTACGGTAGTTGGCATGTAATGCTGAAGCCGCTACCGCATCATCGAAGTCGAATACGCTGATGTTGTTGACCGTGAAATCCCATCCGTACCCTTTTATTGTATTCAGGTAGACCCTTCCCGTGACAGGGTGTACAGCCATCGAGTTATACACCATCCTGGCATCAGGCACCAATGTCTGGAGTTCGGTTTTATTGATCATCTCCTTACACTCACCGGTAGTGAAGATATGACGATAAATGTTCAAGCTGCCTCCCCCGTAATAAATCGTATCGCCTTTAGTTGTGATGCCCGGTGTGGCAAACATGCCGCTGGCTACTGATCCGAGGGTGATATCGTTGGTTTTAACCACGGAGTAATCGCTGCTGTTTATCTTAGATATCTTTTGAGGTGTTCCGGTGGTAGCTACCCAGAGGTTACCATCCCTTGACTTCTCGATGCCGCTGATGTTGGCCCCCATGTCGATCGTCGCACTAACAACGTCGCTATTCTTCTCTATTACCGACAGGTTTCTGCCCGCATAAAAGAACAGCTTGTCGTTTACAACTGCCATCCGGTTCTTGGCGGCACCCCGGGTGTTGGCAATCAAGGTCAGTTCCGTGGTGTTGCTGTTGAAACGATGAACACCGTTATTGTCGCGTAGAAAAATGTGATCTTCATCTAATACAGCCACATGTGAGGGCCAGGATAACGAGGTGAGTTCATCGGTATAAGAAGCAATTTTCTGAAGCGTTTCACTGTTGGTCACAATCAACATGCCATCATTTTCAAATCCTAATCCCATGGGGTTGGTTTTGCCATTCTGCGAGATGATGTACATTTTGTAACCATCAATAAAGAGATCTTGCGATACATTCCCTAAAGCTGCTCCGTTTGCATTGTTATAAACCCGGTTGAATATCTCGCCGTTGGGAGCGATGTATACCAGCGACCCATTTTCAGTGGTCATATTCCCCTCATTCAACACAAAAACACCTTCGGCAGAGGTGTAACCAGTACCTGCGATGCTTACTTTTATGGTAGCCAAATAGGTTAACCCATTCTGATCGATTCCCTGTAGCTTAATATCTTTTGAACCGTATCCTTCGCTTGCAGCCGTGACATTCAGATACTTCTGGGGTGCATGAATGTTGATTGTCCATCCATCCGGTTGAGATATGATCGCGAGAGAGTGGAGGTTGGCATACCCGAATGTCAATCTTTTGGTCTGCCCAGCATTGAAGACCGCACTCACATCCTTGAATTTCAGATAAGTCCCCATCGATTTCGCAATTTCAATGGTGTTGCCGTCGGCCAGGATAAAGGTGACTGATTCATCACTCTCTTCGATACCCTGAAAAAAGGAATCACCCTCTGCTTTTACTTCCTTGTTGTTTGCATCTGTCAGACGAACACCGTTAATCGTCCAATATCCATCTGCATCGATTGCCAGTTGAGGAGTCACCCCATCTTGACCATTATTGCCCGTAACAGGTATTCTGTTCACTTGTTGATCCAACAGGAAATCAGTAATCCCGTTGGTGGTGATGGTCCAGTAATAGACCCCATCCGATTCCTGAATGCCGATGACGGGTGCATTTTCACCGTTGAGAATCACAATGGAGGAACCATCGTTAAAAGTGATTTTATGTCCATCGTTGTCACTTATCTCCTCCACACTGGTGATCACTTTCCCCTTGTTCAACAGATCCACAACCGTCTCCAAGGAGGAGAGTTGTGTTTTCAGCGTATTGATTTCTTCTTTAATCTTGTCAATTTCTGTTCGTAAGAAACTGTCGTCATAGTCATCTACACAACTAAACAGAACAGACAGACTGCATAACACCCATAAATAGATTACTGCTTTCTTCATTTGATTTTAAGTTTATTACGTTGTAATTATAATTATATTTCCTCTCTTTGAGATTTGAGAAAAAGGGTTGTTTCTTCCTCCGGGAATCAATCAGTAAGGGTATCGATGCTTTTACCCAGGAGATGGAGATCTTCCCCTCGTTCCACTTCGGTGGATGTCTCACCCAACCATCCATTTTCCTGGTTTACCCCATTGTAGATTTTCACAAAGTCGATGCCGGGCAGGTCAGCTTTATTTCCCTCCTTGTCGATGGCCCAATCGATATCGATGGCCGACTCTTCCTGAATATTAGGATGATTGTCAACGTATCCGTACCGGAATCCGTATAATACAAAATAGACGTTTCCTTCATTCACTCCTGGCACATACTCACCTTCATTGATCCCATTTTCCGGCAAGCGTATCCCCCTGTATGTCAATTGCTCTTCATCTACCCATGCCGGGTAATAGGTTTGATTGTGATAGATATTTTTTACTTTATATCCGCTACCATTCTGATTGTCCTCCCAGTGGATATAGTTTTTGATGGAAATGAACGCGTTCGGGTTATCGGGTTGAACTTCTTCTATAGGTTCTTCGCTCGTGGGCCTGTGGTAGGTCATCTCATAATCGCGGATCACCTTCACGTCGTTTCCATTGTCGACTGCTATTGGGTACCATGGTTCATTCGCGGCCGTGATATTTGCACTTCCCTTTATTTCATACCATTCATCCTCATCAGGTTTTCCATTCTTGTTTTTATCGTATGCTACCATGATGATGCCGGGCTCGCAGCTTCCCCCAAACGGAGCGCCGGGCCTTCCGAGTGCGGAACCAAAAGCATTTCCGTTGATCTTGAAGTCGCGTTTCCCCGGAACGTTCACGATGGTATGATCAAACCCAAACACCACGTATCCGCCCCAGCCACCCAGGGTGATCATCCATGCATCTTCACCTACCAGCCATTCACCTGCTTTTCGCACCATCACTTCATGGGTGTCACCCTCCTCATACTCCGGTAGTTTGTTTACGAATTGCCCGGGCGCGGGAAGGTAATCAAACACCTTCGCGATATAGGGAGAAGGTTGTTGTTCCCTTTTCCCCACTGTGACCACTACTTCTCCAATTATTCCCCCACCAGTGACGTTTAGCGTGTATACTCCTTCTTTTGCTGCCACGAATAGCGGCGTTTTGGTCTCCGCGTACGATAAACGGTATAGTTCGGATGGTGATGAGATGACTTCCCATTGGACCTCGTTTATCTCAGACAGATATCCGGGTGATGCGAGTTCCACTAACGTGTATGTTTTCGTTTCAACGTAGGTAACCTCCGGATCCGAAACCTTGGCCGTGACCGTGATGGTAACCTCCTTTTGTGCCTTGCCCCCCTCGTTGGTCACTTCCAACACTAAATTGAATCTCCCGGGCAGGACTGAGCTGAAGGTATAGGACAAGGTATTTCCCACCTCATTCCCATCGAGCAGCCAACGGTAAGAGGTTTGCTCATTGTTGGCAACGATCGGGGAGAGCACCAGTTGGTACCCTTCCGGAATAGTGTACTCCTCTACGATACCGGAGATCTCCGGAGCGGGTATGATCATCTCCTCCTCATCGGAGCATCCAGCCAAAAATAACTGGAATAGCATGAGGATGAAAAAGTAACGCATCTGTTTCATATATCTCACTTTTAATTAATTCTTAATTATAGATCATAGACCGGCACCAACGCAAAATGCCCCGGGATATTTCCCGCCCTCACACTCCACCTCTTCTTCCCCTCGCTGTCGAAACAATAGAGTACACCAGGGGTGACATAGTTTCCGGCGTCGGTAATATAGATATCCTTTGTCTCGGGATGTACCATGATGCCATAGGGCTTCTCGATCTCCTCGTCGGTGCCGTCGGTGATGATGTTGCGTGTGACAATCTCCCGTGTACGGGTATCCACAATCGAGTAGGATATATCCCAGCTATTGGTGATATAACTGAACTCGGTACCATAGACATACAACAAATCGTCATCTATCCAGTAGTTGGAAGCGGCAACGGGGATGGTGTCGGTTACCTCCTCTCGTTCCCGGTCGAGGAAAAAGAGACGGGCGGGCAGGTCTTTATAATCGCCACGAGAGCTGATCCACAGATCGCCCCGGCTATCGGCCTTAATCCGCTCCAGGTTATAGGCCACATCGATACGTTTCACCTCTTTGAACGTGGCTATATCGATCACCGAAACCGTATGCTCATAACCACCCGTATCGCCGGCACCCATATATCCTCCCGAGTTGGCCACGTAGATCTTGTCATCCACGATCTCAAGCTCGTCGGGTTGGAAACCCACCAGACAGCGGTCCACCACCTCCAGCGTGGCGGTATTGATCTTTGCCACAAATCCCAGCTGTTCATAATTGGGGTCGATGACTACCGGACCGGCATAGGAGGTCACATAGGCATACCCCTGGTGAAATTTGATGAACCGGCAATTGGGAATCTCGATCTGCCCGATACGTTCCGCCGTTTCGGCATCCATCACCTCTATCTTGTTGGAGACGTTGATCACGGCATAGAGCTTTCCCCCGTAAATCCCGATATCATTGCCGACATCCCCCATCTCTTTGGGTACCTGCGGGTTTCTTTCGGCATACATATTTCTTGTGTAAATCCCGGTGGTAAAGTCATAGTAATCGAGGGTGGCTTTATTGGTTCCCATATTCCCTTCATTGAGCAGGTAAAAGCCTTTATAACCTCTGACTACCTCGGGATTGCCCACCGCGATATCTTCCGAAAGCACCATCGCCACATCATCGCGGCACCCGGAGAACAACACGAGAAGCAAAGCTAAAATAGTGATAAAGCCACTGCTGACTTCCCACTTCCAACGTCTTGGTTCTTGATTTTTGCTTCTTGGTTCTTGATTCTTCTTTTCCCTCATAATTCAACCGTTAACGCGAATTTATAATTACGCCCGGGCATCGGGTAGTTCAACACCACTTCATAATCCTGGCTAAAAATATTGTTGATTTCGGCGCTCAGGCGAACATCCATCGATCTGTATTTCAGATTTTTAACGATGGTAATGTCATTGGTGTACCAGGGTTGTTCATACTCCATAGAGGTATTGGCGGAGGAGTGGTAGCGTTCTCCCACGTAGATAAAACTGTAATTGAGTTGCCAGCTCTTGTAGTCGACGCTCGTGATAACCGAACCGCTGTGCCAGGGGATATAGGCTATTTGTCCGCCCCAGGTGGTTTTCTGGAGTATTTCGCTGGGGCGGGGTGTGAAATCCTGCGCCTTCTGGTAGGTGTAACTCATCCTGATATTGAGCAGGAGGTCTTTCACCGGTACCGAAAGCATCGATGCCGCCATATCGATTCCCCTGATCTCCACGTAACCGAGGTTCATCATCATCCAGCGGTATTGCCCGCTGCCTTTGGGTACGGCGACTATCTTGTCGGTCACTTCATTGTAATAGGCATCGGCCTGCAAATGCCATTGCCTTATAAGCCCGCTTGAATAGTCCTTATCGTATTGTAATCCCAGGTTGTACTGGTGGGTGTACTCGGGTTTCAGTTGGATATTGCCGATATCGGTATAATAGAGATCGTTGAATGTCGGCATCCTGAATATATGCTTATAGAAAGCACGGACATTGAAATTATGGTTTCTGAACGGTTTGTACGACAGGAAAAACGCGGGCGTAAACTCTTTTTTATCGGGAGCGACCCTTACCGAATCATCGGCAGCAGTATTGCCCGACTGGATCCGTTCACGAACAAAAGTGGCCAGGATGCTGCCCTGCATCTTCACCTTGCCCAGGTCGGCAGCAGAGGCCAGCGCAACTAACGAGGTATGCCGTTTCGGGTGGACGAAACCGGCCAGATCGGATGATAAGCTGTTGTACTGGAAGTCAGCAGAAAGCACCGCATCCCAATTGCGGGTAATGACATATTTGTTGGCGGCAGAGATGTAAGTTTCCTGTTGGTGGAAACTGTTGTCGATCAACATCAGCGTGGTATCGGGATTCAGGTAACGCATATGGTCGTAGGCATACTTGGCGTTGACCAGTATATCATACTTTGGCGTGATCGATTTCTGAAAAACGCCTTGGGTGAAGAAGCTGCGATCCCATTGTCGTTGGGAGTTCTTCCATCTGTTATTCACCACGGCGCCAGGAATACCCCGTTCCGAATCGTAGAAATAGCTTTTCAATCGCCAGTATCCCTGGGGGATGGTGCCGAACAGTCCGGCTTCCAAACGGGTAGAATAGATATCTCCATTTTCTCGGACGGCAGTGGTGTCCCACATCACCTCACTGGTATTGGGAAAAACCCGTTTATAGCGGTATTTGTATTTTCCCGACGATTGGATATATTCGCCGTTGACAGACGCGCTCAGGTTGTCGTTGATCTTGTATTCATAGAGTAGGGAAGGGTTGATCAGGTCGAAAGAGCCACCCTTTACGGTTGTCCTCAAGTTATAATTATTGCCATTGGCAAAGCGTGGCGTACGTGAACGCAGGTAGACGGTGGCGGATGATCCGAAGTCTTTTCCGGGCTGGAAGATATTACTTTTCTGGCCGTTGTAGAGTGATACCTCTTCGATATTCTCGAGAGAGAACTTGCCCAGGTCGATCTGACCGTTCTGCGCATTGCCCAACTGGATACCGTCATAGAAAACCCCTACATGGTGGGTACCCATGCTTCTCACATTCACCGTTTTAAGTCCTCCAATACCGCCGTAATCTTTTAGTTGTACTCCTGAAAAATAACGGATTGCATCGGCTACCGAGAAAGAGCTCAGGTTTTTGAGTTGATCGCCTGACAGTTTCTGTACCGGGATCACCTCTTTCATCAGCGGACTTCCAAGCACGATGAACTCATCGAGTTGAATGACTGTCATGGTGGTATCTTCAACAGATTGCGCACAGAGTGATTCTGTTATGGTTACCAAAGAGATTACCGCACAGCTAAGCATACAAAATAAATTAGCCATAAATTCTGACAATTCAATGGCTTTGCGGGAGAGCGTGATAAACGCAGGGATTAATAAAAAAAGAAAAAAAAAGCTATACAGAAAACCCTGGTTTGTTTCGCAGCTTTATTTCCCGAAAGCTATAAAACATTCATGTTTTTGGCAGGTCTTCTGACTTACTCCCGTGTCTGAACGCCTTCCCATCCTGGTGGACAGTGGCAATTGAGGTCTTTGTTCAGCACATAAGCGGAGCTTACAGCAGCGGGTCTGTTCAGGATTTACACCTGATTCCCTTTTCATCGTTCACTTCGAAGCCGTGTGAAGTGAGCAACACCAAAATTCAAGGCAAAGGTATAGCAAACTTTTGAATATTGATCCATGAATCACAAAAAAAAAAGAGAGGTTTCTTGTGATCATATTGGGAATGTGGAATGTGGGGATGTAGGAGTTGGGAAGATGGATTGTGAGATGTGGGTCTTGTGACTTGAGATCCGGGATGGAGGGTAAGAATCAGCGATAATTCTGTTGCAGGCTGTCGGTACGGCTCTCCAGATAGCGGATCAGCACCTCGCTACGTTCTTTCTCGAACTTCAGTTGTTCGATGTCAAGCAACAGGGTGGAGAGTTCGAACGAAAGGCTGATTCCTTTTTTCGCCGCATCGCTCAGAGCTGTGTTCACCGTACGGTTACCAATGAAATGCAGGGTGAGCGGCTGGTCGCGGTAGGCGTGGATGTAGGCGGCCACACCGTTCTCATCGCTGCCGGTGAAGCGTACGATCTCGTAGTTTCTGTTGAGCGTGCTGAACCGGTAGTTGAACCCGTCGGCAGTCACACGGCCGCTCTCGGCATAGCTGCCGTCAGCTGCTGTTACCCTGATACGGTTGTGTTGAATGGCATTATCGGAGAGCACACTTTCGATAAAAAGAGCCCCCTTCTCTCCTACACCTGAACGGAGCCCGTTCCTGTCGAGTGAGGAGCGGTGTGGATAGATTTTGGGATAATACTCACCAAACTCCTGATAACGACTGTCTCTCACGTAATCAAAATCATTTAACAGTTCGTTGAGTGCAGTATAGTTCACACGCAACATTGAGTCGCAGTAGCTGATGTTCCGCCGGTTCTCAGCCAACCGAATCTCCTGCATCAGTGTAAAGCCGGCGTTGATCTCATCAAAAGCTTCGGGAAACAGTATCTTTATGCTGTCAATCTTCATCTTGGCAAGGGCGTAATTACCACTCTCTAAAGCTTCCCCTGCTTCCGACAGGTAAGCACGGGCCTTACTGCCACTGCCTCCGCAGGAGAGAATGAGAAGCAGCATCAACCAGAGTGAAATCAGGTGAAGTGAGTTACGCATATCGTAAAAACTATTTCAACTAACAAAAAATTACCTGTTTAGCAACCTATTCTCCCGCAAAAATACAAATATTATCGGCATAAAAATGGCTTTAAGAGACAATTATTGTAATTTTGCAAATCGTAACAGATCATCTTTCCCTTGCAACCACAACCTGCTGAGGGAACGAATTTATAAGAAAAGAGCCCATTGACTATGAACATATCGCGGGAAGAGATCGTAGCACATATTGACACGCCGCTCCTCAGGCTTATCTCACATACTGCGGATGAGATGCAGCTGGAATGCTACCTGATAGGCGGATACGTGCGTGATTTCTTCCTCTACAGGCCCTCGAAGGATATCGACGTAGTGGCCATCGGAAAGGGTACTGACCTGGCTGAAGCGGTCACCCGTAAGCTGGGAAAGCATACCCATCTGACACTCTTCAAGAACTTCGGCACCGCACAAATCAAGCACAAGGAGTATGAGATCGAGTTTGTGGGAGCCCGTAAGGAATCGTACCGCAGCGACTCACGCAAACCCATCGTGGAGGACGGTACCCTGGAGGATGACCAGCGACGGCGCGACTTCACCATCAATGCCATGGCTTTCTGCCTCAACGGCGATCGTTTCGGAGAACTGCTGGACCCGTTCAATGGGATGCAGGACCTGGAGGAGCTGATCATCCGCACACCACTCGACCCCGACATCACCTTCAGCGATGACCCGCTGCGGATGATGCGTGCCGTACGTTTTGCCGCACAGCTCGGTTTCGACATTTACCCCGAGACGTTCGACGCCATTACTCGCAACAGAGATCGCATCACCATCGTCTCCATGGAGCGGGTCAGCGACGAGTTGAACAAGATCATCCTCTCGCCCAAGCCATCCATCGGATTCATCCTGCTCGAGAAGACCGGCTTGCTGGAGATCCTGTTCCCCGAGCTGACTGCACTGAAAGGTGCCGAGACCAAGGAGGGGGTAGGGCACAAGGACAACTTCTACCATACGCTCTCCGTACTGGATAATATCGCACGGGAGACGGACGACCTCTGGTTGCGCTGGGCGGCACTGCTACATGACATCGCCAAGCCGGTAACAAAGCGGTGGGACCCCAGGCTGGGATGGACCTTCCACAACCACAACTTCATTGGCGAAAAGATGATCCCCCGTATCTTCCGCAGGATGAAGCTGCCCCAGAACGAGAAGATGAAATATGTACAGAAGCTGGTCTCCCTTCATATGCGTCCCATGCAGCTGGTGGAGGATGAGGTGACCGACTCGGCCGTGCGGCGTCTGCTCTTCGATGCCGGTGACGATATCGATGACCTGATGACCCTCTGCGAGGCAGACATCACCTCCAAGAACCCGGTGAAGGTACGCCGTTTCATTACCAACTTCAAAATTGTACGTCGCAAGCTTCGCGAGATAGAGGAGAAGGATCGGGTGCGCAACTTCCAGCCACCGGTGGACGGCAACGAGATCATGCAGGTGTTCGGCATACCTGAAGGCAGGGAGATAGGGATCCTGAAGGCTGCCATCAAGGAAGCGATCCTCGACGGGGTGATCCCCAACGAGCACGCCGCCGCCTATGCCTTCATGCTTGAGAAAGCAGGTGAGATGAACCTGAATCCGGTTGACAAACCCGGACAATGACCTGTTATGGGTGTTTCACTCCCCGGGAGAGGTGATTTTTCACGGTTCTACCGTGAGAAATAGGTTGCCCGGTGTGAAATAAGAACAGGAATGAAAAAGAAAGCGGTAATTAACATTTTTTCCTTTAATAATTCGCTTTCTCACTCGATTTCTGTACATTTTTTTATTACTTTGCAACTTAATTGGGAATAGACTATTTACGCAATCAAGCCTTTCGTTTGTCGAAGCGCCTATGTCGAACAAGAAAAAAGTATCCGCCGCCCGTTTCTTAAATGCGAAAATCACCTCCACCATCAGCATCACGCTGGTACTGGTGTTGTTGGGTGTCACCCTCCTGATCCTCTTTCTGGGCAACAGCCTCTCGAATCATGTGAAGGAGAACATGAGCTTCAACGTGATGCTCTCAGCCAGCGTCAACGATGCACAGATCAGCAGCATCCGCCGTCAGCTTGACGCTCAGCCCTTCGTGCGTTCATCGCGCTTCATCAGCAAGGAGGAGGCAAAAGAACAACTGATCCGTGAGCTGGGTGAAGACCCGGAAGAGCTGCTGGGTTACAATCCCGCACTCGACTGTATCGAGATCTTCCTCCACTCGGAGTATGCCAACAGCGACAGCATCGCTGTGATCAACAAGGTGATCCGCCGGGAGAGCAACGTCACCGACCTGCTTTATCAGCAGGAGGCGATCGACCTGATCAACGAGAACCTGTCGAAGGTGATGACTGTACTGCTGATACTGGCAGTGGTGCTGCTCTTCATCTCCTTCACGCTGATCCG
>Ga0334901_1002731_pt1 | contig 14474 bp, 12 predicted proteins | sample GraSluR3_MG_3_FD_207216 | JGI IMG/M metagenome (GOLD analysis project Ga0334901, IMG submission 207216) | Sludge microbial communities from methane-producing bioreactor in Wageningen University, Netherlands - Granular Sludge_15_08-R3 | ecosystem: Engineered > Bioreactor > Anaerobic >...
TAACAACCGTTTGCCCCTTGTTCAAAAGGTCGAATCGAAATGGTTTTTCTTCAACAACCTTGGGGTCGAAAAAGGCAGCAATATGCATTCCAACCACCTCTTCCCTCGATCGATTCGAAATCTCCAGAAAGCGCCGGTTTGTTTCAATCACAATCCCTTGCATGTTACCAATTACAAAGCCATCAACGGCAAACTCAATAATATCTCTGTATCGCTTTTCGCTATCAACAATGGCCTGCTCAAACTTTATCTGCTCCTCAATGTTTCGGAACTCGGTTACCCGAACTACTTTACCCTTGTATGGTATTTGCTTTCCTCTAATCTCAAGGGGGTATTCCAATCCCGCTTTAGTCACGCCAACTGATCGGTATGGTTTTTCGTAGCCCGTGGTAATGTTATGAATTAATCTCTCCCTCTCCTGCGGGGCGATAAGTTGAATGCCATCCATCCCAATGAGCTCTTGCATAGAGAACCCAGTTAACCTTGCTAGCTCTTGGTTCGCTTCAATAATTCGGCCCATATCATGCATGGCTATACCTCCAAATGATGCTTCGGCTAGCCCCTTAAACCGCTCGTTACTTTCGTAAAGGTTTCGCTGCAGCTTGCTAGCCTGTTTGGCTTGCGTAAAAGCTATGACAATCCTTTGTGAGTCATCTTTACCCGAATCACTTAAGCCCTTAATCGATACCGAATACCACACCCAACTGCCATCGGGCTTTTTAAAACGAACCTCCCTGTTTACCGCAGATTTGACATCTTTAAGGCACTCATCTATATCATACCTATCGCTAGGGTTCACTAGGTCGAGCCATTTCTCTTCGTAAACTTCGTCAGTTGGATAGCCCAACTCGCTTACAATGCTTTGATTATTTGATATCACCTCTTGTTTTGAAGTATCCCAAATCATTGCAGTAGTTGGGAGCATGGCAAGTAAAGAGCGGTAGGTTGAAGATGGGCTATGCATAGTATTTTGCCATTAAGGGTAACGCTTATAAAACCTTAAATGTAGACAAAAAACCATAAAACCTAAACTTATTTTCTCCAATTTAAGGGCTATGTACACAAACAATAATATGAATAGCTAAGATTCTCGAAGCGGAGGATGATCAGCTTGCCAAGGGTATTGTGAAATAGATTGTAGTACCCTTACCCTCCTGACTCTCCACCCAAATATCACCTCCATGCTTCTCGATCAGCTCTTTGCAAAGGATGAGCCCAAGCCCGGTGCTGGGCTCATTGTTGGTTCCCAAACGAGACACCTTGGTACTGATGCTAAAGAGGTTATTCTTAATATGATCGGGCATACCAATCCCTGTGTCGATAACCGATATCACCACAAAACCCTTACTGTTTGGTTCCGCCCCAAGGGTTAGGGTTCCCCCATTGGGGGTGAATTTTATGGCATTGGATATAAGGTTTCGGAAAACCGTTCGAAGGGACTCCTTATCGGCAAGCACAAACAACTCCGAGGAAATGGTGTTGATAAGGCTTACCCCTTTTTGCTCTACCATATGGTCTACAATTGCCCTCACATCACCAAGCAGTGAAGCTAGGTGTAGGCGTTGTGGATCGAACTTTTTGTGACCTCGTTTTACGATTGCCCAATTCAATAGGTTATCGAGCAGCTCGTATAAGTTCTTTGCCGTTATGTTGATTGATTTAACAATGCTCTCCAATTCATCCTTATCAATCTCATCTATCCCGCCCGACATAAGTTCAGTAAGACCTATAAACCCCTGGAATGGCCCCTTTAGATCATGAGCTATGATTGAGAAAAACTTGTCCTTTTCAGCATTTACCTTTATCAACTCCTCATTCTGCCGTAGTATCTTAGCCTCAACCTGTTTCCTGTGATTAATGTTCTGGGTAATCCCTATGAAACGTAATGGCTTGCCCTGCTCATCGCGTTCCACAACCCTTGCGAAGGTTGCAACCCATTGGTAGCTCCCCTTTTTATCTCTAATTCTAAAATCCTTTGAGTATACTGGGGTAATTCCCTCAAAATGCTCCTCAAGACTCTTCAACACGTTGGGTAAATCATCGGGATGAATCATCCTGTATATCCCATCCATATCCTTAGGCACTTCATCATCGGTATACCCCAACTCTAAATAAACCCGATTACCTCCTACCCTAGAACCTGTAATCAGATTGTTTTCCCATGCATCTAACCCTGCTGCTTGTGATGCAAGTTCAAGCCTGTCGGTTGCTGCCCTTAGCTTTGCTTCCGAAAGTCTTTTGGCGGTTACATCCTTGAGTACTACGAGATACCCTACGCTTTGACCATACTCATTATTAATAACCGAATGAACAGACTCAACATAACGCTCGTTATGTTTTACCAAATGCATCTTATTGAGAGCTTTTGCATTGGTAAGGTTAACTTTGTATGGAAGAACATCATGAATACTTCGCATCAAAGGGTTTGAGTCTTTTAGCCCAAGAATTTCGATAGCCGAATGGTTTATGTCAACCACAACTTCCTTTACATCGGTAACAATTATACCATCGGGTAAGTTGTTGAATAGAGTATTTAGCGCGATGGGCTTTACGGTGAAGAAATTTTTGGAGTACAATCCCCAAAAAAACAGGATACCCGAAAACGCAAAAGTTAGAGGAGTGATATCAATATTTGTAAATGGCGTAAACCCACTGGCATACAGTATATTTGCCAACAGTGGAATTGTACTGCTTACCAAGATTAACCATATAGTGCCCCTTTGGTGTTTTGAGCTATGCAAAAGCATCCTCACAAAAACAACAATGGCAACTATAGTGAGAAAATACGAGTAAATTGTATGCACCCACCACCATACGCCATGGAGCGACCTGTAAGCCAAAAACGATTCCACAAGGCCCTCTACACTCCTAGCGTAAAACAGATGATGATACCTATTGGTTGCAAGAATTACAATGGAAAGGATTGGGATAATCCAAACCGGCCAGGTCATCCAACTCTTCACCTTATAAAGGCTCTGCGAATACTCCAACGCAAAGTAGAGCAGCCAAACTGGTACCGATACAATGCCAATGTAGCGAATTACATTAAAAACCTTCTGTTCCGCCTCGCTGGTCAGCTGAAGCTCCACCGCAGCGGCAAAGCACCAAACCGAAACCGAAAACAGTAGCCAAGCTAACGAAGGCGCCTCAAGCGACTTACGCTTAAGCCAAGCGTAAACAGCAAGTATTGCCGAAAGTACGCCGGCAAGCAATAGAGCTGTTATAAGTGCACCAATATTCATTATAAGTAGGCTAGGCAAAAAGGTTTGCAATCAATATTTACACAATATACATAATATTTACTTTACTATGGGCGATGATAATAAAAATGTTTTACGACACAATCTGCACAAACCCGATCACGTATCACCAATTGAGTCAACAACTTCCAAAATACTTGAATAGGACGATAAGAATAGCAGGCTTGCTAATTCGCACTAAAAAACATTACTTTGAGGTGATTGTAAAAGACCTCTGCAAATCAGCAGCTAGCAGAACGATATTACCAAACATTTAAATCACCTTTTTAATGAAAAAGATTCTCATACTGGGTGCCGGAATGGTATCGAAACCCATAGTTGTTTATCTACTTAACAAGGGATACCAAGTTACCCTTGGCGATTTGGATCAATCGAAAGCCCAATCCATAATTGGCAACAACCCCAATGGTAAGGCCATTCGTTTTGATGTTAAGAACGAAGAGTTGCTAAACCGAATTGTGCAGGACCACGATATTACCGTTAGCCTACTGCCCTGGATTTTCCACCCAACGGTAGCTAAATGCTGCTTGGCTCACAAAAAGAACATGGTAACCACATCGTACGTGAAGCCCCAGATGCAGGCCATGGACCAACAAGCCAAGGAAGCGGGGGTGATCTTCCTTAACGAAATTGGGCTCGACCCAGGTATCGACCATATGTCGGCCATGCGCATCATCGACCATATCCACAACAAGGGTGGTAAGGTTGACGAGTTCTACTCGTTCTGCGGTGCGCTGGTTGCACCCGAGGTGGAGAAAAATCCGTTTAACTACAAGTTCACCTGGGCGCCCAAGGGGGTTGTTATGGCGGGCAACAACGACGGCAAGTACCTTATGAAAGGACGAGTTGTAGAAGTTCCCACCGAGGATCTTTTTAAAAAACCCATTAAGATGCACTGTTGCGATGTGGGCGATATGGAGGTTTACCCTAATCGCGATTCGCTCCCCTACATAGAGCTATACGGCATACCCGAAGCACAAACCATGATGCGTGGCACATTTAGGTACCCCAAGTGGTGCGACGTGATTGATGCATTTAAAAAGATTGGGCTACTGGGTTCCGAAAAGATGGAAATGCAGCAGCTATCCTACGCCCAGATGCTAGCCAAGCTTATTGGTGCCGAAAATGCTGAAAGCATTCAGGAAAAAGTTGCCAACTTCCTAGGCAGACCCACCAACTCAGACCCAATGGTTGCCCTTGAGTGGCTGGGGCTTTTCAGCAGTACACCCATTGGCCGAGAGGAGGACTCGCCATTCGAAGTGGTTTCGGATATAATGATTGACAAGATGATGATAAAGGACAACGAGCGCGATATGGTGGTTATGCAGCACACCTTTGTGGCCAGCTACCCCAATGGGCAGAAGGAGGTAATCCGCTCGCGGATGCTTGATTTTGGCACACCCAAAACCGACACATCCATAGCCCGAACCGTTGCGCTACCAGCAGCCTGCGCGGTGGAGATGATCCTTGAGAATAAGATACAGGCAAAAGGGGTACATATACCCGTTATACCCGAAATTTACAACCCAATTCTCGACACCCTTGAGAAGCTAGGCATTAAGATGATTGAAGAGTTTGGATTGCCCCTAAGCGAGAATATTTGCTAAACCAGCTATAGCGCTCAAACTTGTGCCCTCAGCGAATACCCTGAGGGCATTTTTTTACCAGTACCAATGCAGAACCATAGTTTTTTTACTAATTTCGTGTACACAAATACCTTTTAGGCCTTGAAAATACTAGCAATACTCCTTACCCTGATCACTTTGCAGTCCTGCCTGTCGGGGTCGCAACCAAACCATAAGGATAGCCAAACCATGGTTTTAGGCCCAGAACGGTTAGACACCTACCTTCCTCTGCTAGCCGATAAAAGGGTAGGCATTGTTGCCAACCACTCCACCATGGTGGGGCAAACTCACCTGGTTGATACGTTGCTTACACACGGGGTTAGAATTGAGAAAATATTTAGCCCTGAGCATGGCTTCAGGGGCGATGGCGACGCCGGTGAGCTAATTAAGAACCACACCGATAAACGAACAGGGTTGCCCATAATATCGCTTTACGGCAATTCAAAAAAACCTTCGCATGACGATTTTAGCGGGCTCGACGTGGTTGTATTCGACATACAGGATGTGGGTGTTAGGTTTTACACCTATATCTCCACCATGCACTACGTTATGGAAACCTGTGCCGAGATGAACCTTCCGCTTATTGTTCTCGACCGACCAAACCCCAACGGGTTCTATGTTGATGGGCCAATCCTTGAACCTGGATACACCTCGTTTGTTGGGATACACCCCGTACCCATTGTGCACGGGATGACCATTGGCGAGTTTGCCCAAATGATAAATGGTGAGGGGTGGCTACCCGACTCTATGATGTGTCACCTTACTGTAATCCCTAACCTTAACTACACCCACGACTCAACCTATGTGCTACCCGTGGGGCCATCGCCAAACCTGCCAAACCAAACCTCCATATACCTGTACCCCTCGCTCGGATTCTTCGAGGGGACCCAGGTGAGCATTGGGCGTGGCACCGATTTCCCATTCCAAGTTTTTGGCCACCCAGCATTCTCCGAAATGCCCTTTGAGTTCACCCCAGAAAGTAGGCCGGGGGCAAGCACAAACCCTCCGCTAAAGGGTAAACCATGCCGTGGCGTTGATCTTAGGGATTACACTACCGATTACTTCTTTGGCCTGCGCCAGCTAAACCTGTCGTGGCTACTCTACGCCTACGCGTCGTTCCCCCATAAGGAAAAGTTCTTCAACTCGTTCTTTAAACTCCTAGCTGGGAACAGCACCATGCAGCAGCAAATTGAGCAGGGCATGGATGAGCAAACCATTAGGGAGGCGTGGCAAGATGATCTCAAAGCCTTTATGAAGATCAGGGAGAAATATCTACTTTACCCCGACTTTACTCCCGTTGAATAGATGAGTGACCACAACGACTGGAACAAAAGGTACGCAGATGCCCACTATGTTTATGGGCTTGATCCCAACGAGCACCTGAAGCAGGAACTAGCCAAGCTAACCCCCGGCAAGCTACTCATCCCCGGCGAGGGCGAGGGTAGAAATGCCCTGTGGGCAGCAAAACAGGGATGGGACGTTACAGCACTCGATGCCAGCGAGACCGCCCAAGCAAAGGCCAACAAGCTGTTTGCCGAGAACAATGTTCGGGTTCAGTACCACGTTTCCGATATACTACACTTTGCCTCAAACCATCAGTTCGATGCCATTGGCCTGGTGTACGTGCATCTACATAAAGATATTCAGCAGCAGGTAGCCGACAAGCTAACGAGCATACTAAAACCCAAAGGGGTATTAATTCTAGAGATGTTTCATCCTGAGCAGATACCACTTACATCGGGTGGCCCCAAAAATCCTGAAATGTTTGCAGAGCTAGGTGAGCTAGAAAATCAATATAAACACCTTTGCATTGAAGAGTTGAGAAAGGAAGAGGTTGTGCTAAACGAGGGATTGCTGCACAAGGGAAAAGCAATTGTGATAAGGATGCGCGCAACAAAACCATAAAGAAATATCAGCATAAAAATGGCCAAAAAGAAGTACTACGTAGTTTGGGAAGGGGTAAATCCTGGGATTTACGAGAGCTGGGACGAGTGCCAAAAGAATATAAAAGGGTATCAAAACGCCAAGTACAAATCGTTCCCCACAAGGCAAGCCGCGGAGGCAGCCCTGATGGGCAACTACCACGACTATACCACCAAGCCAACCAACGTGGCGATGCAGCTTGAAGGGCTGCAGGAAAATCAACCTAAACCAATATTCCCGGCACTTGCAGTTGATGCAGCGTGGAACACCGCCACAGGCGATATGGAGTACCAAGGAGTTGATGCCAAAACGGCACGCATAATATTTAGGCAGGGGCCCTACTTCGATGGAACCAACAACGTGGGCGAATTCTTAGCCATTGTGCATGGGCTGGCATACCTTAAGCAGAAGGGAAGTGATTTGCCCATCTACACCGATTCTATGACCGCCATTAGCTGGGTACGGAGGAAGAAAGCTAATACCACGCTGAAAAAAACCGGACGCAACGAAATACTTTTCGAGCTGATTGCCCGAGCCGAGAAGTGGCTCCATGAAAACACGTGGCAGAACAAAATACTAAAATGGGAGACCCAAATCTGGGGCGAAATTCCCGCTGACTTTGGAAGAAAATAGTATGGGGCTATACAAAGGAAATACTGGCTGGGTTAGGGTTCTAGTTATTGCATTCCCTTACATTATTGTGGTTGCGTTATTTCAACTGATTGCTTATGCCATTTTGGGTATAGATTTTAGCAAGATTGGCAAAGCAAGTATGTCAGGAAACTTGGCACATAAAGCTTTGATGATTTTATTCTCTCTACTTGGAACGGTATCGGTAGTTTGGTTGTTTGTTAAAACTATTGATAGGCGTAAGTTCATTAGCATTGGGTTGCAGCTAAAAGGTTTTAAACACTACCTAACGGGTGGCTTGCTGCTTGGGTTTATAACCATTGGGCTAGGATTCCTGATACTGCTAACGCTTGGGAATATCAAGGTTACATCCTTTGATTTTTCTACCATAGATATTTTTCTATCAATTGCCATTTTCACCCTCGTTTCTATTTCGGAGGAAATACTTTGCCGTGGTTATATCCTTCGAAACCTAATGATTTCGTTCAATCGGTATCTGGCGCTATTCATATCATCTCTTGTTTTTGCAGCATTACACTTGGCAAATTCCCATTTAGGGTGGATTGGTTTCACCAATCTTTTCCTAGCAGGAATTATTTTGGGCTTACCCTACATCTACACCAAGAATTTATGGCTCCCCATAGGTATGCACCTTACGTGGAACCTCGCCCAAGCACTACTTGGGTTTAATGTAAGCGGCAATGCATCATACTCAATGCTAAGCCTAAGCCACTCAGGTAACCCATATATGCATGGCGGAGAGTTTGGTTTTGAGGGCTCGATAATCTGCACCATAATATCGCTGGCAACCATTGGGATGCTTTGGAAGTATTATTCGGGCAAAGAGAAGGCTATGCGAATTGCCCACAGCGCACAGGCTGATCTGCTTTCCAAACCTTAACATACGAATGTGCCGATGACACCGCAAAAGGCCAAACAAATTTGCTAAATTTGCGCATCAACAAAAATTACCCGCATTTGAAAATCGAGAGTTTTATAGCCAATCGCCTAACCGATCCGAAGGAAGCCAAGGGGAGCCTATCGCGACCTTTCATTAAAATTGCCACCATTGCCGTTGCGCTTAGCCTAGCGGTAATGATTATTACCGTGGCGGTAATCACAGGGTTTAAGCATGAAATTAGCGAGAAAACCATTGGCTTTGGAAGCCATATCCAGATAGTAAACTACGACCGTAACCTATCGTACGAAACGGTTCCCATTAGCACCGAGGTGAACTTTTTGCCCGAAATAATGGAGATTAAGGGCATTCGCCATATCCAAAAGTTTGGACTAAAGCCCGGAATTATTAAAACCGATACCGATATGCAGGGGGTGGTGCTAAAGGGTATCGATACGGATTTCGACTGGAGTTTCTTTGAAAAAAACCTTACCGAGGGCAATATCCTTACCCTTAACGACTCTACATCAACCAATGGGGTAGTAATATCTCGAACCATTTCGCAGCTGCTAAGGCTAAACGTGGGCGACACCTTCGATATGTTCTTTGTGCAGGAACCCCCTCGCATCCGCCGATTTACAGTGGAGGGTATATACAACTCGCAAATGGCCGAGTTCGATAAGCTGTTCGTTATCTGCGACCTGAAGCATATCCAGCGCCTTAATGGGTGGGAGCCCACCCAAGCAACAGGGCTGGAGATACTGATTGATAACTTCCGTAGGATAAATGAGATTACCTGGGAGGTTGATGATATCGTTGCCTTCAACTTCCTTGAGGATGGCTCTAGGCTCCGCGTTATGAGTATTATCGAGAAGTATCCACAAATTTTCGATTGGCTAGGCTTACAGGATATCAATGTGGTTATTCTGCTCACGCTAATGCTGGCCGTTGCGGGAATCAATATGATTGCCGGACTGCTCATTATCATCCTTGAGCGCACCAACATGATTGGCGTGCTGAAAGCCCTTGGCGCCGATAATAGATTTATTCAAAAGATTTTCATAATCCAATCGGGGCACATTATTGCACGGGGACTTTTCTGGGGCAATCTAATAGGGATTGCTGTAGCATTAGTTCAGCTACATTTTGGTCTGTTTAAGCTCGACGAGGCCAGCTACTACCTATCTACGGTACCAATCAACCTCGATGTATTTCACATTCTGCTTCTCAATATCGGCACTTTTTTAGTTACCATCGCCATGCTGCTAATACCATCGCTGGTGATATCGCGCATTAGCCCCGATAAGACGATTAAGTTTGAGTAATTCCTTATACTAACTCAAATTCAGAACTCCTGACCTGACGCAATCTAAGTTGTCGTCATGAGGTTACCCAAAACTCCATCTTTCCTGAAAGGCATAACCGTTGGCGGCTGATATGCTTTTTCGCTAACCCGGCAAGATTACCGCGATGAACCTGAACGTGACCGTCCACGCAATACCCCTGCGACTCGGCTTCCGATATCCATCGGGATGAAAGGGCTTTCCCTCAATCATAGCTTTTACCGGCACAGGTAGGTTCACCGATCAGCCCACTTTGAAAAACAATTAGCTAACAAACTCCAAGTCAGTGGTTTTGATATTATCACACCCCATAGATTCAATTTTCGCTCAACAATATCACAGCATCTTTGTTCAATGTTTCATCAATGCACTCGACGGTCACCCCCGCCATGCTTTACGGCATAAACCCACGCTCTTCTGCATATTGGGCAAATTGTACCGATGGCGGATGAGTAGATAGTTATATCAAAAAAAATAAACACCCGGAGAGTAAATCAAATATAAAATAAATTGAATACTTTTGTATGTTTAAACCGATCCTTACACAAAGATTAATTTAGTAAAGAATCTATTTTGCGTGCAATACTACATATGACACAGCAACATTATCGAAATGGATGTAAAGGAAAATAGAACCAAAGATTACAGGTTTACCATTATCATACCTGTCTATAATGAAGAGGAGAACATCTACACGTTGGAAGAAAAACTGCGGCAATTTTTGCCGCATTCGCTTTTACCCGCATGCATTCTGTTTGTAAACGATGGGTCAAAAGACAACAGCTTACACAGAATCAACGAAATATGTGTCCGCAATACCCCATTCTTTTATATCAGTCTCGAAAAAAACGGAGGCCTGAGCGCCGCCCTGAAAGCCGGCATCGACCATACTTTTTCGGATTATGTGGGATACATGGATGCTGACCTGCAGACCGATCCGGAGGATTTTAATCTGTTACTACCAGATATTTCGAATTACGAGATGGTGACCGGTATAAGGGCCAACCGCAAAGACTCATTTTTCAAAAATCTGCAATCGAAAATCGCAAACGGATACCGGCGTATGATGACAAACGACGGAGTGTCGGATACCGGATGTCCGCTAAAAGTGATGCAAACAGATGCAGCCAGACGTATTCCCTTCTTCAACGGGATGCACCGGTTCCTGCCTGCATTGATACTGCTGCAAAACGGAAAGGTGAAGCAGACACCGGTACGCCACTATCCGCGAGTGGCAGGAACATCGAAATATCATTTATGGAATCGTTTATACGGACCGTTTATCGATTGTTTCGCCTATCGGTGGATGAAGAAACGTTACATCAACTATCACATCAACGAGCATAACCTCAACTAAAGCATGCAGGAAAGCAACATAGGAATCTTTGCCATCGGTTTCATGGCGCAAATTTTCTTCTCCGCCCGCATCCTTTACCAGTGGATTGCATCCGAAAAAGCAGGGAAAGTACTTTCTCCGCCTGCGTTCTGGATCCTAAGCGTTTTAGGCTCGTACCTGTTATTTATCTATGGCGTTCTGCGTCACGATTTTGCCATTATCCTCGGCCAGCTTGTCTCCTACTATATCTATCTGTGGAATCTGCACATGCAAGGCCAGTGGAAAAAAATAGCTGGTATCTTCAAAGTAGTTCTGATCGTTACTCCCTTGGTGGCTACAGGATTGATGCTTAGTGATTTCTCCGGATTTACCAGCACCTTTTTGAATAACAAAGATGTACCGTTGTGGCTTTTGATTTTCGGGTCTGCTGGTCAGATCATATTTGCCTTGCGATTCATTTATCAGTTTATCTACTCCGCTGCCCATCACCAATCAATGCTCCCCATCGGGTTCTGGATCATCAGCCTCTGGGGTTCTTCCATGATCATTGCATATGCTGTTTTCCGACGAGATCCGGTACTGCTTCTGGGGCAGGCGTTCGGATTTATTGCCTACATCCGGAATATCATGCTCAGTAGTAAAAATAATAAAATCAGTGTGTATGAACAATAAACATATTTATCTTCTTTTTTGGGTTATTGCTCTGTTGCCCGTTATGATTTTACGCGACTTCACGCCCAACAACGAGTTACGATACCTGAGCATAGTTGACGAAGCGCTGCGTAACGGAAATATCTTCACCTTTACCAACCAGGGAAAAATTTACGCGGATAAACCCCCACTCTTTTTCTGGTTGATGATGCTCGGGAAGCTGATACTCGGTGAACACCGGATGTGGTTTTATGCCTTGCTATCCTTTATTCCGGCACTTGTTATTGTTACCACGATGACGAAATGGATCCGTCGAGAAAACGGGGAAAACGAAACGACAGCCCCGTTGATGCTGATAACTGCCGGGTTATTTACTGGTGCTACCCTGATCGTTCGGATGGATATGCTGATGAACATGTTTATCGTTTTATCCCTGTACACCTTCTATAAAATATACCAGGGAGAAGGTCGGAAACGTGACGGCTGGCTATTCCCGCTGTATGTGTTTCTGGCGCTCTTCTCAAAAGGGCCGTTGGGTATTTTAATCCCTTTCGTTTCCACCACCCTGTTTTTACTTTATCGAAAGAGATTGTCAGATTTTAAAAAATACTGGGGATGGAAAAGCGTACTGATCATCCTGTCCGGGTGCATCATTTGGTTCACGGGAGTCTATCTTGAAGGTGGAAATACCTATCTAAACAATCTGCTTGTCCATCAGACGATAGGCAGAGGTATCAACTCCTTTCACCATAAAGAACCTTTTTACTACTACGCAATTTCCGTCTGGTACTCACTGGCACCCTGGTCACTGTTGGCTATCGGCCTCCTTTTTGCCGGTTTCTTGAAAAAAAGAATAAACAGTACGCTGGAACATTTTTTTGCCATCATCATTTTATCCACGCTGGTAATGCTGTCTCTCATCAGCTCCAAACTGGCTATCTACTCATTACCGGTGATTCCCTTCGTTATCTACCTCTCGGCATTGCTTCTGAATAAATTTAATCCACAAAACCGATGGATCGTCATCTCAGTGGCAATACCTGCCGTCGCACTACTGCTGGCGCTGCCGGCAACCATCTATCTTGGCGGAACAGATGAGATGCAGTACTTGGCGACTCCGTTCGTTTATGCCGGAGCCGGAATACTCACCATCACCGGGTTGCTTATCATCTACTTTTTATATGGAAAGAGAGATACGTACCGATCAATCAACACCCTGGCACTGGGCTTTTTATTGGCAGTCTTTGTCACCGGATGGTCTATGCCCCACCTGAACAGCTATATGGGATGGAGCAACCTGTGTACAAAAGCGAAGGAGCTATCGGAAGAACGCCGTATTGCCGACTATTGGGTATATCACATCTCACGCTCTGAAAATATGGATGTCTACCTGGGGAAAGATATCATCAAAGTCGACAGGGAAGATATTCTGAACGAACCGTCAGAAGACAAGTTGCTGATGCTCAAAATTAAAGATATAAAAAACGATCCAGAGATAGGTGCTGCCCTGCAAAACAGGGAGCAATATCAAATCGGGAGATATGCTGTTGTTGTCTTTTAATTTTCTTTTGCGATGAAACTGTTTAATCTCATCGTAAAACAGCCATGATTGCGTCATTCATTTTTTTCTCTGCGTGCTTTCCTGTCTCTCACAGTTGAAAATGATTACGGGTATTCTTCGGGTTATGGCCAGTGCCGCCTTCTGCGATTTCATACGCTTGGAAATACCTCAAATTTTATGTACTTGCGCAGAATAGTTTGAAAGAAAAAATGCAGAATCGCTGAGCATCGATGAAAAAAATTAACATCAAAATGATACTGGATAGATGGCCCGAAGAGAACACTAGTCGATTGAATCCCGGAATTACTAGAGAAGAAGCATTTGCACTGGTTGAAAAATACAACAAAGAACCCTTCCACATTCAGCATGCCGAAACGGTGGAAGCTATGACGCGCTAGCTTGCCGGCAAGCTGGGCTATGCCGATGAAGCAGATTTCTGGGGGTGGTGGGAATGCTGCATAACCTAGATTTTGAGCAGTTTCCCGATGAACACCGCATCAAGGTGCGTGAGATTTTTGATGCCGAAGAGATTGATCCTCCGATCAAACGTGCGGTGGTATCTCACGCCTATGGATTCACACAGACCGATGTGAAACCGGAGCATCAGATGGAAAAAGTGCTCTACGCTGCCGATGAGTTAACGGGTCTCACCGGTGCAGCCATCTTAATGCGACCGAGCAGAAGCACGCTCGATTTAACCGTTCAGTCACTGAAGAAAAAGAAATACAAGGCCAACAAGTTCGCCGCTGGTTGTTACTGCGAAGTGATAAGGAAAGAGGCCGAAATGTTGGGCTGGGAACTGAGATGCCTGAGGGAAGAAACCATTCCAGCCATGCAGGAAATGAAACGGGGCGAATCAGCGTGAATCATTTCAGCATTCCTGACCTGACGCGATCTAAATTGTGGTTATGAGGTTACCCAAAACACCATCTTTCCGGAAGGGCAAAACCGTTGGCGGCCGATATGCTTTTTCCCTAACCCGGCAAAATAACTGGGGTAAACCTGAACGTGCCCGTCCACGCAATACCACTGCGGCTCCGCTTCCGAAATCCATCGGGATGAAAGGGCTTTTCCCCAATCATAGCTTTTACCTGCACAGGTAAGCTCACCAATCAGCCCCCTTTGGAAAACAATTAGTTAACACACTACAGGTCAGGGGTTCTGTAATTAGGGTTGAAGATTTTCCTTTTTAGCGAAAAGCTTATCGCGATTGAAATATAATGTAACGAGTGCTCCAATCCACACAA
>Ga0334901_1002743_pt1 | contig 14427 bp, 14 predicted proteins | sample GraSluR3_MG_3_FD_207216 | JGI IMG/M metagenome (GOLD analysis project Ga0334901, IMG submission 207216) | Sludge microbial communities from methane-producing bioreactor in Wageningen University, Netherlands - Granular Sludge_15_08-R3 | ecosystem: Engineered > Bioreactor > Anaerobic >...
AGCTGGAAAGACCACCTTCTTGGAAGTAGTTACCTTAGAAGAGGACGATTGTCTGGCTGGTGCAGAAATGGCGAGAAGCTGTGGGTTCGATTATCTGCTGGGGACGGTGTACTATCCCTCAGTAGCAGCCTTTGTAAAAGAGCATCACATTAAGTATTTGCCCTTCTGCGGCACGGTAACGGGACATCCCAGCATTCTCTCAGGATCTGTAGAAGAGATTGTTGCTGACGGATTACGCCTGCAGGAATTAGGGGTACAGGGGACTGACATACTTGCCTACCGGCATAAGGATCATCCGGAAGAAGTGATGCGTGCTTTGTGTGAAGCATTGACGATGCCGGTGATAGCAGCAGGAAGTATAGGCAGTTTCGAACGCATCGATATAGTGGAAGAAATTAATCCATGGGCATATACCATTGGATCGGCTCTATTCGAACATAAGTTTAGTGATGCACCAAGCTTCAGAGGTCAGTTGGAAGCTGTGCTCAATCATCTGAATACCTAGAGAAAAGGGAGGGATATATGGACGTTGTTGTAGTACGAAAACAGGATGCAAAAGTATTTATGGAAGGTCCGGAAGTCTGTAGAGAGTACCTTGTTACACCAAAAATCACCTTTGGTACTTCACGACTGCTACCTGGCCAGCGAGGGGATATAGATCCAGGACACGCTAACTCACACGAGGTGTTCTTCGTGGTGAAAGGTCATGTGATGCTCTATACCGACAAACAAACCTATTATGAATTATTTGAACAGGACATGATTCTCATGCCGGAAGGGGTTCCACATACCCTCATAAATATTGGTGATTGTGAAGCTGTAATCTCGTGGAGCAAAGCTCCAAGCGAATTATGATTGAATAATGAGAGTAGCTGGAGGTAACCAAGTGGATAGATACATTTTAAGTTTAGATCTTGGAACTACTGCGATTAAGGTCGCTATCGTGGATGGAAAAGGGAAGTTAGTAGCAACCTCAACACAAGAGTACAAGTTGTTGACCCCCGATACCCTCTCCGTTGAACTGCCCGTTGAAACCTACTGGGATGCCTTTAAGAAGGGTGTCGTAGAGGTTATGAAAAAAAGCGGCATACACAAAGATGCTCTGGTGAGTATGGGAATATCGGCACAAGGCGAAACGCTCATACTGTTGGATAAGGCTCATAGACCATTGCGAAATGCCATAGTATGGATGGATAATCGGGCACAAAAAGAGGCCGATGAACTCGATAAAGCATTCCCTCCTGAGGCAATGCAGAAACATACCGGTCAGGTGAGTATGGTACCCACATGGCCTGCCGCGAAACTCTTGTGGGTGAAAAACCATGAGCCACAGGTGTTTGAACATATTCATAAAATTCTCCTTATTGAGGATTACTTCATCTTTAAGTTGACAGGGAAGTTCGCTTGTGAAGGTTCCCTCATCTGTTCCACAGCATATTGGGATATTCGAACCAAGCAGTGGTGGCCAGAGATGCTCCAGTACCTGGGAGTCGATGAGTCCCAGCTTCCAGAAATATTTGAACCCGGTACTGTGGTAAAGGCGGTGCTTACATCGGTAGCCCAGGAACTCGGTGTTGGTGAGGGTATGGTGGTTTGTACCGGAGCTCTCGATCAAGCTGCTGGAGCTATCGGTGTCGGTAATATTGCACCTGGACTCTTTTCTGAAAATACTGGTGCTGCACTCGCAATTTGTGCGTCGGTGGATGAACCGTTTATCGATGAAACGCAGCAGATGCCGTGTCACTACCATGGTATTCCCGATTTATATATGGCACACACCTTTACCACTGGCGGCATGGTGCTCAAGTGGTTCAGAGATGCCTTCTGTTCCTTGGAGATGATGCTTGGCGAAAGTACCGGACAGGATCCGTACTATCTCATGGATTTAGCTGCAAAACGAATTCCCGCGGGATCAGATGGACTGATTATGCTACCGCACCTTTCAGGAGCAATGGCACCGGAAGCTAATCCAAAAGCAAAAGGGGTCTTCTTTGGTCTCACCATGAAACACACCCGAGAGCACTTCATTCGAGCAATCATGGAAGCTGTGGGATTCATTGTTATGAGGAACATTGAAGCAGTTGAGGCTATGGGTATTCCCGTTAAGGAAATTCGGGTTCTTGGCGGTGGTTCAAAGAGTAAAGTATGGAATCAGATAAAGGCCGATATTACCGGAAGAACCATTTACACCACAGAGAACTCAGATGCAGCGTGCCTGGGTGCCGCAATAATCAGTGGTCTTGCCGTGGGAGAGTTCACAAATATTAAAGACGCTGTAGGCAGCATGGTTGTGCTCAAAGATAAGTTTGAACCGAATATGGAAAACCATGCAGTGTATCAGCGGCTATACGGCCAGTATAAGCAGTTATATGAAGATCTCTGTCCGCTCTTCGATAAAGCTGAGGAGTAAGTGATCTGCATAGTGCAAAGACTGAAAGAGGAGGAAAAGCAAGAATGAATAGGTTTGATAATAAGGTCGTTGTTGTTACCGGTGGAGCCTCTGGTTTGGGCAAAGAAAGTGCAAAAATGTTCGCAAAAGAGGGAGCAGCGGTTGCAATTTTAGATATTGATACTCGGGCAGGAGCAAAAGCAGAAAAAGAGATCAATGAATTCGGTGCACGAGCTCTCTTTGTTTCCTGCGATCTTACCGACCCAGTTCAAGTGGATCAGGCTTTTGCCACAGTAGTTGCCACCTACGGACGAGTCGACATACTCCACGCGAATGCTGGAATTATAGATGTACCCATGACGATTGATGAAATGCCGTTCGAATCATGGCAGAAAATGATCAACATAAACCTCCATGGCATGTTTCTCGCAGCAAAATACGGGATTTCTCAAATGCTGAAACAGGACAAAGGCGTTGTCGTCTTCACCGGATCAAACTGGGCTTACGTATGTGATCCCGGATTCAGCAGTTATGCTGCCAGCAAGGGGGCCGTGGTTTCATTTGCCCGTGCCTTGGCTTTGGATCATGCAAAGGACAACATTCGCATTAATGTGGTCTGCCCTGGAAATATGAGCACACCGCTTCTTGAACGCCAATTGAGTCTCGAAGAGGATCCTGAGGCGGCCTTGGAAAAGATGGGGCAAGTATCTACACCACAGGAAATTGCAAATCTGGTGTTGTTCCTTGCTAGTGATGATGCATCCGCAATGAAGGGTTCTGCTGTGATTATCGATCAGGGCGAGACTCTGGGGTACGGAATCGGTCTTCGCTCAATGAAGTAGCGAAGAGAGAGGAAGGAGGTTCAATTACATGCGAAGAAGTAAATGGGCAGGATGGAATGGTTGGATACTTCCAGCCAGTATACTGTGCTTTATCATAGCGCTCATTCCGTGGCTGATTATGATATACAATAGTTTCTTCAATCTGTCGTATACCAAAATCGGTACCGGTCAGTTTGTTGGACTCGACAACTACCGTAGAGCGTTCGAAGATCCCTCATTTTTAACCAGTTTCTGGATTACCATGAAAATACTCCTTATTGCACTCCCCGTTGAATTCCTGTTAGGACTCGCATTGGCAATCCTGGTGGCTCGGCACGTAAAAATGAGAAAGTTTGTGGTTCCCATTTTAACAATCCCTATGGTGATTGCTCCGGCAGTGGTTGGACTCATATGGAATTTGAATCTCAACCCGAACTTTGGCCCAATGGGAATATTTCTGAGGAACCTCGGCTTCTCCTCCGATGGGCTATTAGCAAATACAACTACAGCGTTATACACCATCATTGCTATAGATATTTGGCAGTGGACACCCTTTATGTTCCTGTTATTCCTATCGGGGCTTGTAGGGCAGCCAAAAGAACCATTAGAGGCAGCTCAGGTCGACGGTGCCACAGCATGGCAAACCTTTAAACGGGTCAGCGTTCCCGCACTGAAGCCAATCTTTATTGTTGGATTTCTCCTGCGGTTTACTGACGTGTACAAGCTGTTCGACACCATATGGACTACCACCGGTGGAGGACCTGGTATGTCTACCGAAGCATTAAGTGTCTTTGGTTATAGGGTTAACTTCGGGTATTGGCATATTGGCTATGGCAGTGCCGTAGTTATGTTGATCTTCATTATCAGCTATCTGGCATCACTTGTGTTCTTCCATACTGTAGTACCGCCAGAAAAAAAGATTAACTGATTGTGGTGAAGGAAAAGGAGATTAAGATGATTAAGAAAACTACGTACAATCAGTTTGTGAATGTTATCGGGATTATTCTTATTGTAATTGTCTGTATGATAGCCGTTGTTCCTTACTTGTGGACCTTCCTATCAGGATTCAAAGAGCGTACCGATATTCTATCGACCACACCAAAACTGTTCTTTACCCCTACGCTTAAAAACTTTCCTGAAGTATTCATAACCAATGGATTCCTCGTCTATCTACGGAATTCAGTTACCACTGCAGTATTTGCCGTGTTGCTCTGTCTTATTACCGGTGTACCGGCTGCTTATGCTTTCTCTCGTTACCACATCTATGGCAAAAAGCACCTCTATTTTTACTTCCTTACAACACGTATGTGCCCAGCTGTTGCTGAAGCTCTTCCGCTCTACATACTATTCAGTAAATTTGGACTTTTAGGAAAAACTCCGGGGTTGGTGCTCGCCCACTGTACCTTTATTGTGGCATTTGTCATTTATGTTATGAGAACCTTCTTCGATGACATTCCCGAAGAACTCGATAATGCCGCTCTTGTTGATGGATACACCGAGTGGGGTGCTTTCTGGCACGTTATTATTCCTATAGTGAAACCAGGAATCGCCTCTACGGCACTGCTATCATTCATCTTTTCCTGGAACGAAATGCTGTTCTCGCTGATTCTGGGCGGGCACAGTGCAAAGACGCTTCCTGCGAGCTTCAGTGGACTCATTACACCACACGGCACCTTCTGGGGGCAGTTGTGTGCTGCAGCAGGCGTAGTTACCGTTCCTATCATCATCTTGGCAGCAATCCTACAGAAGTATCTCATTCGAGGATTATCCCTCGGTGCGGTCAAGGGTTGAGAGGAGGAGCGAGTATGGCTAACAAAGGAAATAAGTTCACAAAATCGTTATTCAGATTTGTCTGGGGACCGGAAGTCGAGTTGGGTGATTGTATTTTCTACACCATTCTTACCCTGGTACTCATGGGTCTTGTCTGGCTTTTCACCTTCGAGCGGATAGGTATTCATGTGGGATTTGTGTTAATTCCCTGGGCTGGCGTTGTTTACGCAATCTGGAAACAGTATATCAAATACAACAGACCCAAAGATAACAAACATCGGGAGGAACACCATGGCTAAGGTTGAATTTGAGCAAATTGGGAAAATTTATCCAGGCAATGTCGAAGCAGTGAAGAATCTCAATCTCACAATCAACGATGGTGAATTCATGTGTCTTCTTGGGCCTTCTGGATGTGGAAAATCTACAACCATGCGTATGATTGCCGGTTTGGAAGAGATTACATCGGGAAAGATGTACATAGATGGTGAATGTGTAAATGATATGACCTCCCGTGACCGGGATGTCGCCATGGCATTTGAAAACTATGCACTCTACCCGAATATGACGGTTGGACAAAATATTGCTTTCCCATTGGAAATACGAAAAATGGACAAGCAGGTGATTGAGGAGAAAGTCCGAGAGGCAGCAGAGCTGCTCGGTATTGAAGACCTGCTTCACGAACCTATCAAAGGTCTCAGTGGGGGAGTTCAGCAACGAGTCGGTGTGGCGAGGGCTCTGGTACGTAATCCCCGCGTCCTCATTCTTGATGAGCCTATAAGTCACCTTGAAGAGGAACTAAAGGCTAAAATGCGTGAAGAGCTGCGTAAATTACAGCGTAAACTGCAGGTGACTACCCTCTATGTTACCCACGATCAGATTGAAGCAATGGTTATGGCAGATCGAATTGCGATTATGAATAAAGGTGAGTTACAGCAGGTAGATACGCCACAGGTTATCTATCATGATCCTGCAAATGTCTTTGTGGGTGGGTTTATTGGAGAACCTCCCATGAACTTTATCACCTGTGCCTTGAAAGAGGTGGGCGATGCCACATTGTTTAGTTTTCAAGGTGTCGATTTGCCCTGTCCTAGAGATTTATATGACAGGATTTTGGAAAAAACAAAGCGACCAGAGGTCATTATTGGTGTGCGTGATTCTCAGATTGAACTTTCAGGTGAGAAGCGAGAAGGGTTCGCACAGGGAAAGGTTTTCTTCATTGAGCCGAGAAGTGAGGAACTGCTCGTTACTATTGAACTTGGGAATGAGCGTATTCTTGCTAACACCGGTATACACACCAACGTTGCCATAGATGCTCCAGTCTGGGTTGCCTTTGCATACGACCGCTGTAGTTTCTTCGACACAGTGACCGAAAAAAATCTTTTTAGTTAGGGGAGTGAGTATGGCTACAATCAGATTTGAACAGGTACAGAAGAAATTTGGTCGGGTAGAGGTCTTTAACGATCTGACATTCGAGACGCAAGAGGGAGAATTTTCCTTCCTCCTTGGGCCGTCGGGAGCCGGAAAGACCACGATTCTAAGTATTATTGCCGGTATTACTCCCGTCTCAGATGGCAAGGTATACATCAACGATAAAGATATTACCAAACTAAAACCGCGCGAACGGGATGTAGCAATTGCCTTTGAATCATATGCACTCTATCCCAATAGAACGGTGATGGGGAACATGAGATTCCCTCTCGATGCCCCGTTGCGAAAAAAAGATCTCTCTGAGACCGAAAAAGTACAGAAGGTACATGAGATCGCCCGTATGTTGCAGATTGAGGAGTTACTCGAGCGGTTCCCCCGTGAATTATCGGGAGGTCAGCGTCAGCGTGTGGCACTCGGAAGAACATTGATTCGTAGACCCACATTTTTCCTACTCGACGAACCTATTGCACACCTCGATGCCAAATTGCGACACCAAATGCGCGGTGAACTCAAGAGGTTACAGCAGGAAATGGGAATTGCTACATTCTGTGCCAGTCCCGACCAGTCTGAAGCGGTCGCTATGGCGGATCGGATTTTCCTGTTGAACAAGGGGAAAATTGAACAAATTGGCAAACCGGATGAACTGTACTTCCACCCAGTAAATGAATTTGTTGCACTTATGCTTGGTGAACCAAAAATGTCGATATTTCCCGTCGAAATTATGCAGAAGGAGGGGGCTTGGTATGTAACGAATGATGACGTTCTCCTACAGGCTCCTGAAGGTTTTGGTGCGTTTGTAAAGGAGCATAAGGTACCAAAATCGGTAGATATCGGATTGCGACATACCGATATAGAAATTTCATTTGAATCTGCAGCAAAGGAGGACGGGTATCAGGAGTTCAGAGTTGATTTTTATCAAGTCAACGGAGAAAAGTTGATTATCACTGCAATACGTGGAGCCACTCGGATTGTTGTTGAAGCATTGTTCAGTCCTGGAATGTCCATTGAGTACGGCAATCCAATATGGTTGAAATGGTCATCAGATAATTTCTATCTCTTTGACACGATTTCAAAGATGTCACTTGTGTGACAACAAATAAGAGGAGGGGAATATGAGAAAATCAGTATCAGTACTCATTTTCTTGCTGTGTTTGGTCTTAGTTTCCACGAGTCTTTTCGCTCAAGGCGGTAAGGCAACTGCAAACAAGGTCGATCAGATTACTTTCAAAGGAGAATGGACACTCGCCGAAGCGGCTGCACCATGGAAAGGAGAAACCCTACGGTTTATTGGTGAATCACTCCCACCATTGGAAGCTCTCGCAGAGGTTAAGGGAGAGTTTGAACGAATTACGGGAGTCAAAGTTGAGATTGAACAATATGGACAGGCCGAAGTAATTCAGAAAACTATGGCAGATTTTGTTGGAAAAACACAAATCTATGACATGATTCTGAGCCCACATCGTCAGCTAGGTACCTACGTCGAAAACAACTGGCTATACCCACTCGATACTTTCCTGACCCACCCAAAATTGCACGATCCAAATTTTGACATTCAGGGTGGAGCTATTCTTGACGAGAAATACTGGCAGGAGGTTTCCTGGTATAACGACACCGTATATGGGCTGCCATTCCACTTTATTTCTATGTACATGTGGTACCGCTATGATGTGTTTGAAAACCCAGCTGAGCAGCAGGCATTCAAGCAAAAATATGGTTATGATCTGCCGTCACCTCCAGTCACCATGCAGCAGTTCTACGATACAGCTGAATTCTTTACTCGAAAGAAAGGTGAAAGACTTGCTGGAAAAGTACTTACAGACGATGTATATGGTGTAACACTCATGGGTAAGCGCCACGTATCTACATGGTATGACTTCCTGAATATCCTGTATGCCTTTGGTGCACGTGATTTGAATATTGACAAGGGTGCAGAGTATGGACCGGTTGTGCTTAATTCGCCACAAGCCGTTAAGGCACTTCAGTTCTATGCCGATATGGCTAAGTTCTGTCCTCCAGGATTACTCTCTGCCGGATGGGATGAATCACAAGCTGCTATGCAGCAGAATATTGCCGTAATGGGGTTAGAATGGGATGATGCTGTTGGAGCAGTTGAAAATCCTGCCGAATCACTCGTTGCCGGTAAGATTGCCTATAGTGGTATTCCAATTGAATCTGAGAAGGCCATACAGATTGAGGGATGGAACTATCACATTCCTGCAAGTTCCAAAAAGCCTGAGCTCGCATGGCTGTTTGTCCAGTGGGCAATGGGAACAGAGGTTCAGAAACAGCAGATGGAGCGTGGTGGCCAGTCAGCAATTCGTGCTGTCTATGATGATCCAGAAGTTGCAAACTTGCCATATGTCCCAACAGCCATCTATTTGAAGACTGGTGGAAAAGAAGTTCTGGCTATGAGAAAGACTGGAGCTCGAGATGGATTTGGAGTTCCCGAGACTTTCGTGAAGGCAATCAATCCAAAGACCAACGATACATCAGTCTCGCTTGTTCCTAAACCAACCTTCCCAGAACAGGAAGAGGTAATGCAGGAGATCCTGCTTGCAATTAGCAATACACTCTCTGGTACCATGACTGCAAAGCAGGCACTTGACGCTGCAGCAGCAAATATTGAAGCTATAATTAAATAGTTTCTCTTCGACTTTATATGTAAGTGGCCTTCGGCTTTGCCTAAGGTCACTTATTTTGTTATATTAAAGTAAATAATAGTAACAGTTCGTACAGGAGGTACACATGGACAAGGTAATAATTCCTACGAGTAAGAATCCACTTATGATGCCGGTAGTGGTAATTAGTACGGTTTCACCCGAAGGGGTAAAGAACTTTTGCAGCATTGCCTGGATCACTAAAGTGAATTCCAATCCACCGTTGGTGATGTTTGCTCTGGGTCCACACAAAAAGACCTATAAGAATATTATGGAATCTAAGGTGTATGGAATAAATATCCCAAATAGGAAATTGATAGATACCATAGATTATTGTGGATTGAACTCGGGAAATACAACGGTGAAGGACCATGTGTATACCACCTTTGAGGGATCAATTACCCATGCTCCATTAATTGAGGAATGCCCTGTAACAATTGAATGCGAACTTTGGAAAGTTGTAGAGACACCGAAAAATCATCTTGTTATTGGAGAAATGCGACAGATTTATGCCGATAACGATGTACTTGTCGATGGCAACATAGATATTGCTGCATTTGATCCGGTACTCCATGCAATGGCTGGTGATAATATCTACTTCGCCGCTGGCGAGAAGACTGATGATGCCTACCAGAAGAGGACGTTATCCTAGGGAGATATAACTATGGCTGATATAGGAAAAAAAGGGGAGCACATCTTACCATTCTTATCAAAGGGTGTAGCTAAGATTGCTCTGGTAGTTGAAGATGTTGAGGAGGCGGTTAAACAGTACTACAATCTGTTTGGCATTGGCCCTTGGCATTTTTATACATTTGGAGTTCCAATTCTCAGAAAAATGACACGATTTGGTAAGCCCTCTGAATTTCGCATTCGAGCAGCTTTATCGAATATGGGAGAGACTCGCATCGAACTTATTCAACAACTTGAGGGAGATACGGTTTATGCCGATTTCCTGAAGGAGCACGGGTTTGGAGTTCAGCATATCGGTGTGATTGTTGATGATATGAAAGAGGCTATAGCACTTGCTGAATCACGGGGAATTTCTGTGGTAATGGAAGGTGTTGGGTATGGACTTGATGGTGATGGCCACTTTGCCTATCTCGATACAGAAAAGCTGATTGGTGTCATGGTCGAGCTGATTGAGAGACCTAAGAGGAAACACCCGCCAGAAAAGATTTATCCATAACATCTTCTCTTTTCGTACAGCTTACAGCTGATTTAGGCCACTATCCAGCATGGATTTTACTTACTAAAAACATGCAGCGAGGGTGGCTTTTTTTGTATACAGACCCTGCACTATTGGATTGATAACCTTTCGACTGATAATAAAATGGTATTAATAGTTGTATATAAAAATTGATTAAACTTATAAATTGACATATAGAATGTGTAGCTACATAATGTGAGTGTTAATAAAAATGTTAACATGCAGAGGTGTGGACTAACTAGTTGAATTCCCGAGTTTATGCACAGATCAAGTACAAAAACTCAATACGAAATACTTATAGTGTAAAAGCTTGTAAAGAGGAAGAAAAGTATAGGAGGCAAGTTTCTAGGACGTGTTATTGCAATCGAAAGGTATTGTACGTGAAGTCCATCAGGTGAGGTGGTACTGTTGATATGCATCTCACAATAAAAATTAACCTGTACATAAGATGCAGGTGAGAAGGGGGAAGTATGAAAAAGAGATTTTTCGGAATGGTAATCTTAGTTGGCATCATGAGTATTGCTGCGTTATATGCAGGGGGGCAAGCTGAGAACACCATCGAGTTCGGAGTGAACTATGAGTTGACCGGTGGCTTTCCAATTATTGGAACTTCGGCGAAAGAGGGTGTTGCTCTTGCAGTTGAAGAAATTAACGCCGCAGGAGGAGTCAAAGTAGGCGATACTATGTATACACTCGTACCAAAGTATCTCGATAATGGATTTAATGAAAGTGAAGCAGCTGTCGTCACACAGAAATTTGCAGATGATGATGATATTGTTGCCATTATCGGACCGAATGATTCGGCTATGTGCTTAGCTTCTGCTCAGATTGTAAATGCACAGAAGATTCCTACCATTACACCTTGGGCGACAAATATCGATATAACAAAAACTGGCGATTATTTCTTTAGAGCCTGTTTTACTGACGATTTCCAGGGTGCCATATTAGCAAAATATGCGTATGATAAAGAGGGTTCAAGAACCGCAGCGTCACTGTATGACAAATCAAATCCATACAACGTTGGTATTGCAACAATTTTTGCGAAAACCTTTGAAGAGTTGGGTGGGAAGATTGCTGAGATGCAGACATATAGTGCTGGAGATACCGATTTTAATGCTCAGCTGACACGAATTATCAACAAGAAGCCAGATATCCTCATACTGCCGAATTTCTATGAGGAAGTAGTAAACCAAGCTTCTCAGGCAAGAAAGTTGGGGTACGCAGGTAAGTTTATCGGATCTGACACATGGGGAGATTCTTCAATTCTGGATGCCGATACAGAAGGCTTGTTGAATAATGCAGTTTGGGTTGGCCACTATCATGTGGATATTGCCTCTCCAAGTGCACTTAAGTTCATCGATTCCTATAAGAAAAAATTTGGAACCAGTAAAGTCCCTAACGACATTGTCGCTCTAAACTATGACACAGTATACCTTTTGAAACAGGCTATAGAAAATGGTAATAAGGTTGACCGAGCCTCTGTGCAGAAAGGGCTATCAATGATCAAGAAGTTTGAAGGAGTCACCGGAAGCATGCAGTTCGGAGGTGCTATCCTAGGCGATCCATTGAAATCTGCAGTAATGATTCAGATAAAGGATGGAGCATTCAAGTTCTTGACAATTGAAAAACCATAAATACAGTCTACGAGATCTTCGGTTGTGCATAGTTCGCTGTGTACAACCGTATTGCTAGCTACGCAATGAGGGAGTGTACAACGATGAGTATGTATCTGCAGCAACTAATTAACCTTATACAGCTGGGAAGTATTTATGCATTATTGGCAATAGGTTTTTCGATTGTATATGGAATCGCCCGACTTGTGAATTTTGCACATGGCCCAATTTTTATGGTATCGACCTATCTCATCTTCTACTTTGCAACGTTCATGTATACAGTAACGAGCAACAGTTGGGTTGTGTATGCGTGTTCGCTCCCATTTGCAATTATTTTCACTTCATTGTTAGCTGTGGTAATTGAAAAAATTGCTTACCGGCCTTTACGGGGCGGGCCTATTGTTGCCCTTGTTGTCTCTTCGGTCGGAGTCGGGATGATTCTCGAGTATGGAGTCTTACTCCTCATTGGCCCAGTGCCAAAACGAATGCCGGTACTGATAAAAGACATTCCCTTTATGATTGGGGATGCAAAGATTTCGCTTGCGAGTATTGTGATTATTATCGTGGCGATTATATCAATGATTCTTTTGAGCCTTTTCATTAATCACACAAGAACTGGTGTTGCACTACGTGCAGTATCGCAAGATCCAATAGCTGCCAGTTTTATGGGTATTTCACGAAGTCTGATTATCTCAGTAGCGTTTATACTCGGAGCCGTTATGGCAACTATCGGGGCATCGTTGTACACGACCATCTACTTTACTTTCGCTCCGTATATGGGTGATAGAGTGAACTGGTACAGCTTCATCGCAGCAGTTATTGGGGGTATCGGAAATATAAAAGGAGCCGTGCTTGGAGGATTTCTTTTAGCTGCGCTGAATGTAGTTGGAGCTATGGTACTTCCTGTGTCTACCTATAAAGATGTGCTTGTATTTGCAGTTCTGATTATTGTCCTCCTGTTAAAACCAACAGGTCTTTTGGGCAAGAAGATTATTGAAAAAGTATGAGTGGGGGACAGCTCAGATGAAAAAAGTAGTAAAAAAAGTTCTGTTCCTGTGCTTATGGTTAGCACTGCTTATGTTGTTGCAACAGACGAGTATATTGTCTAACACGCTCAAGTTGATTCTCCAGTATATTGCCATTTATTCAATTATGGTTCTCGGGATAAATATTATTAATGGGTATCTTGGAATTTTCTCTCTTGCTCATGCTGGTATTATGGCTATTGGGGGATACGCTTCGAGTCTCATTAGCATGTATTTGTTGAAGGCTCCCATCTTTTTCCCGATTAATCTATTGCTTGGCGGTTTTGTAGGAATGGGAGTCGGGTTAATTATTGCCCTTCCATCTTTTACGGTCAAAGGAGATTATCTGGCAATTATAACGCTGGGATTCTCCTTGCTCGTACAAAGTCTCCTTCAGAATATTGATGCGATTGGAGCGTCACGAGGTCTCAGGCCGATACCGAAGAACACAAATATTTTTTGGGTTGGTCTTACACTTTTCTTGGCAATTTTCCTTGTTAAGCGATTTATCGGTTCAAAGTACGGTCGATCTTTGTTGGCTATCAGAAGTGATTCTGTGGCTGCAGAATTAGTAAGTGTGGATGTAAAACGGACGAAGTTGATAGCGTTTGGGTTGTCATCATTTCTGATCAGTATTGCTGGTGGATTGATTTGCCATCTGTTGAGTTATACGAACCCGGGAGCTTATGGCTATAGTTTAATCATTGAAGGGCTTATCATGGTGTATCTTGGTGGAATCGGTTCGATTACCGGTTCGATTCTTGGAGCAACTATATGGCAAATCCTTGTGGAAACTCTTCGCTTCATTGGTATGTGGCGTTGGATTCTGGGAGCTGTCATTCTTATTTCTCTTATGATATTCAAGCCCACTGGGTTGTTCGGAAATAAAGAAATTTCTGTGAAATGGTTACGTACGATATATACCAATGTTGCACAGAAGCTTACACATAAAAAGGGTGGTCGAGTATGAATAAAAAACCACTCATAACTTTTGATTCGGTTAGTATGCACTTCGGAGGCATCAAGGCTGTTGATGATGTCTCCTTTAGTGTTCATGAGGGACAGATCTTTGGTATTATCGGGCCAAACGGTGCTGGAAAGACGACCATTTTTAATGTTATTTCGGGTGTGTATGTACCTACTAAAGGGGTTGTGTATGCCGAGTCGGTTCCCTTAAATAATCTGCCTCCACATAAGATTATCGGTACTACCGTGGGAAGGACTTTTCAGAATATCCGTTTGTTCAATGATCAGACAGTGCTCGATAATTTAAGAATTGCTCAGTATTGTAGGATTAGATATGGCCTTATGGATGCACTATTCGTAACTCAGAGATTCAAACAGGAAGAGGCGAGGATAAAATCTGATGCAATGGAGGTTTTGGAATTTCTTGGCTTGGCCGATAAAGCTTTGCTGAAAGCTGGGACTCTTCCTTACGGAGAGCAGCGACGGGTTGAAATTGCCCGTGCTCTGGTATCAAAACCAAAAATTCTCCTGCTTGATGAACCGGCCGCGGG
>Ga0334901_1002745_pt1 | contig 14407 bp, 10 predicted proteins | sample GraSluR3_MG_3_FD_207216 | JGI IMG/M metagenome (GOLD analysis project Ga0334901, IMG submission 207216) | Sludge microbial communities from methane-producing bioreactor in Wageningen University, Netherlands - Granular Sludge_15_08-R3 | ecosystem: Engineered > Bioreactor > Anaerobic >...
AAGAGACTTGTCAAACATCAATTCACTCCTTCACACTCAAGCATTTTGGAGACTTCTGGAACTTTCATCATCTACCCGCAAAGCTCCCGTTTTTTTGCTTCATTATTATTCAGAAGTAGTGAGAAGAAAGCCTGTTTTTGCGGGAGGCTCTCAAAGATGAAATCATCATTCTCACTTAATAACAGATATTGCACAGCAAGGAACAGTCTTAAGATTAATATAGCACTTGTTACATTGCAAGCAAAGAGTGGCCGCAATGGGAAAGAGTCAAACAGCTGCCTTGTTTTCTTCAAAGTGATGGTGATTTTGCCTGACAAGATATTTGCAAAGATTGGGCAGACTTAGGGTATTTGCTCTCGAAGCGCCGGATGCTCCTATCTCCTAAGAAAGGGAATCCCGGGGAGAATCATTTCCATGAGAACCCTAAGGGGTAATCTGGAGTGGAAAAAAGGAAATATCCCATGGGGCCTAAAAGTCATAGGGGCGTTTCCCATCGTTATTCTAGTAAAGCAGCAGCAAAAAGCCCCACCCGATATTTATCGCGTCTCGCCTTCGAGGTGTCCCCACAAGAACAATCCTCTCGCAATCTCCTTCTATTAATTTCAGCGCTTCTCTTCTCTCAATTCTCCAGCGTCACACGCATTACGGCTACTTCAGGATCCAGGATAACTACAGGGACTTTTCTGAGAGACTATACATAGCGCGCTCGAGATGTTGACTATAGGCTCCAACGGGATCGTAGTCGCCCCGGTCACGATGTCTACAATGTCTTCTAGTGACTGCAAGTCATAGCGTGATTTCTTCTGTGCTTAAGACTCTTCAGATTTTGTCTACTGCTCTCCAAAAGGCAACGTTCAAGTCCCACTTAGCTACAATATAAGAGAATCTGTCAGTTTCTCGCAGATTTTTTGAATACAAGGCAGCAACTTCTAGCCTGTTTCCGCTTCTGATTGATTTCTCAACGATCTTTTTTTGTTGTGGTCGCGGCAGTGAAAAATGGAGTCTGACCCTATTTATTTTATTTTTATGACCCTATTTATTTTTAAGCCTCGCGTCCAGCGATGTTTCTCGGCGCCTTGGGTCTTATTTCAGCAGTGACTGGCTCTTCACTTGCCTTCTCGCGAGCTCAGCGAACGTCTCGACAATGCTCTTTCTCGCTTGATGTTATCCAAGGACGGGTCCATGATCCGGGACGAGTCACGAAGGAGGGTTCTCCACAGAGAACAGCGGGTTCTTGTTCTTAAGCGAATAGCGGCTCTCAGGGCGAGATCCCGTGCAGACCCATCACGGGATGACGGAGTGGGGATATTACGGGATGACACTGAACAGAGGCCCCAAACAGGCGCATATTGGAGCAAGCTTTTCAGGGCAGGCTTACTGGTGATGAAGTAAGGAGTCTGTACGAGTGACATGGGATGATAGCCTTCTCTTGCATCACGTCATTCTGAGATGATCCTGCTCAGAATCTCGCTCTTCTCGTGAGTGAGCTAACTCTCGATAATGCTCTTTCTAAACGATTGATCTTATCTTATCGGTCTTCCCGAAGGACGGTGGACCGTCGACGTACAACGTTGTTTTCATGTGAACCATGTTGGCATATTCTCTTTGAATGGGGGTGTCCCCGTAGGCGTAGAGGAGAAAGGCTGTGCATAATTTCTCTTTTCCGTCCTTAGAAACACTCTCACAGACTTTTACCTTCGATTTCTCATTCAGTGTGAAAAATGGAGTCTGACCCTATTTATTACACAGTGTGAAAAATGGAGTCTGACCCTATTTATTACATGGTTGCGCTCATCGAGCTTGTATCTTTCCGATGGTTTCATTTCAACACTTCCCAATAGCCTTTTTTTGTTGCCCCTACATGGCGTATGCGATTCTGTTCTTTGAGCTTTCTCAGATGATATTTTATACCATCCTCGCTCAATGCCAGTTCTTGTGCCAGTTGACGACGGGTAATAGATGGTTTCTCCCTTAGCAAGAGAACGATTTTTTCTTGGGTAGTTTCTTGGGTAGTTTCTTGGGTAGCACTACCCTTGCTACTTACTTTTCCCCGCATTGTATCCAGATAATTATCGGAAAATGGGAATTCCACCCAGAGATCATGTCCTTCCAGTTGAATACTGGGAGGCGGCGAATCCGAACTACGGCAAGCTGAGAATATTCGTTCAATCCCCCGACCCCAGGATTCAATTTCCCCGGAGCGGAAAAAAGCGTTTGCCACATCCGGATTATAGGGATGGGATGCATGTGCGCCCAATAATGTTTTCAAACTCCACCCTTCAGGCAGTACTGCAGGATTCCAGATTTTCAGTTTGTTCTCATAGACCCGAATCTGTATTGGCGCAGGCACTGAATAATCCCTATGAACCAGCGCATTAAGTACGGCCTCGCGCAACGCCTCGTAAGGTACTGGGAACCGCTCGATTCTCTGAAGACCTTCATAGATGATGACGGCTTTCATGTATTTGGTTCGAAGTAGATCAATTACTGTATGTGCCTGTGAAAAAAGAGAGCCGTGAATTTCATCATGATAGGCAAGTTCAGACTCTGAAACAAAAAAGCCAATTTTGATAAAAGCCCCGGTGATAAACCGATCAGGATCTTCATGGAAGAGCAGTACAGCCGATCGTTTCAGGTATGAGCCTTCAGTTAATTTAAGCTTTTCAAGCAGCTCCGGATCTGCTGCCGATAAATCCGCATCACTTAAGCGTCCGCTGACGGTAGCCAGCTCACGAAATTTTTTGAGGCTCACCAAAGACAAATCATTTATTGCAACCCCTGGCAGGGGTACAGAATCCCATGTGCGTCCCTGTTTCTGCAGCAGAAAACGATCCAGCGCGGCGCCTTTGATTTCCTGCAGGGTACTGCCGCTACGAATGTAGTAATGACCCCGATAGCTAATCGGGTTGGTGTAGGCAGGCACATTAACTTCCAGCAATTCTGCTCCTTCTTCAGCAAGCAGGTTTACTTCGACAATTATTCCCAAAAGATCACGGATTTTATTGGGTAATTCCTCCATCAGCTTTGCACTTTCAGTAACACCGACTGCCTCACCTCGATCATTTTTGCCGATGATCAGAGTGCCTCCATGAGAATTGGCAAAACCACAGACCCAGCGCAGATAATCATCACGCCAGGATTCTTTAAATTCAACAGCTTGGTTTTCCTTGCTCATGTATTGATCTCCTTGTTTTGATGGTTTTTCATTATATCTCAACTTATGCACTCGATTTTAGCAAAAAAAGGAATCCCTATTTGTCCTGATAACGCAGGCCATAAAAGCTGCGTCGCAACTAATTTCCCGAATTATCGTTGCAGCTCAAAATGTACCTCTCTACTTCTGCAAAGTACTGTCTGATCCATTGACTGAATTGTTGCACTGCTATTCCAGTTGCTAGAAAGCTGTTGTAATACTTTGAACACAAACTACACTCACCCAGCGTCATTGCATAGAAGGCTATCCTGATATAGGAGCTACAGAACGAAACGTGATTACCTATTTCTGTAATTTGACGATCCGCTTCAGCGAGATACTTTCTCGATTTCTCAATGAGCTTATTCTGAATGGAACTCCCTCTTTGATGATCGATTGTAGCTAATACCTCATCAACAAGATTCAGCTTGGCCTCTATAGATAAGAGAACTGCGTCGTTATCGTCAAGTTCTTGTATTAGGTCTTCCATATGATCAACGACTTTCGTCAAATATCCGGGCCATTCAGCCTGATTCATCTCTTTCTGAAAGAATCGTGCAGCAAACAATCTGTTGTTCTCCCATTGCCATCTCTCATAGACGAAAGGTTCACCGAGACTTAGAACTTTCCGATCGATAGAATCAATAGAGTCGCGAAAAAACGAGCACAGCTCACCGTATATTTGTCTGAAAGGCTCAATGAGATTTGAATCTGCTAATCGGGTAAGTATGTAGAATAGTTCTTTGTTCAACTCGAATAGTTTTTCAAATGGCAACATACTAATTTCTTCCCATTTCTGCCTAACTGCATACAAAAGTGTCAATAGTTGAGTCAAGTTATCATGAACGTCTGGCATAGTTACCGTTAACGAATTGATTGTCAGCATTGGCGTGATTGGGCTCAGATCGTACACAGCTTTTAGTGTTGAAACAAGCATAATCAGTTGACTCTTTTTCGGAAGACTTGGAATAACATCTATTAGGATCGCCGCAATTGAATCAAGAATCAGGCTTCTGTTTCCTATTTGTCTTCCATAGACCATTTGGTAGCTGAAGAATCTTGCTTTGTCATAAATGCCTCCGTTTGAGAATTCAGTTTTGAATTTCTCAAACGTCCTTGAAGCTTTCTCAAGTTCCCCGTTTCTGACATAAAGGTCTATGAGGTTTTGAAACGCAATGCTCTTGCTCCTTTTCTTAACCTTATCCCCAGCTGAAAAAAGCGCTTTCTCATAGTACCTCATGGCTTCGAGATCATTCCCTCTCATATACTTCAACCTTCCCAAGTTATTGATAACTACGGTGCCTGCCTTGTCTTCGTTTTCTTTTAATGCCTCGCTCAGCAGATCAGACGCTTCTTCTAGGTTTCCTTTGCTTTCAGCCAGCAGAGAAGAAGAAATAAGGAATGATGTCTTGAGTTCTGGGTAATGAGAGATATCCATTTTTGAAAGAATCAACTCGGCTCCCTTGATATTTCCAGCTAAGCAGAACAGCTGTGCTTTGATAATGTTGAGCCTCGTCCTTTCCGAATCGAAAAGAGAAAAGCTCTCGATTCTCTTATAGACTCTATAGGCACCGTGTAGATCATCATTGTCCAGCAAATAGCTTGCAAGAATATGGAGATACTCGATTTTGAAAGGTACAGATAAGCCAAAAAAGATCTTTTTGTCAGGAAAGTTTTGACCCTCGTTAAAATCCAGAGCTTCATACTTCCGTTTAGTCCATCTCAGCAGACAATTCTCTGGGAAGATCATGTATTCTCTAAATAATAGGCCAATGAATGCAATAACAGCTGCGGAAGAATAACCAAGAACTGTGAAAATGAGATTCTTCTTGAAGAAAACCACTGTTGCCAGACAAATAAGCACGGAGAATAAGATTCTCAAGAGGACTCTCCAGTTGACCAGCCACCGAAATTTCTCATTAGTTACTCCAGTCACAATCGCAAATACGATCAGGAAAAGTGAGAGCAATGAGATTCTCAACATATCTCCAGAAACCAGTGCCTCAATGTAATCATTTACCTGATTCACGCCCTTAACTCCTTCACAGTGATTTACCGCTCTTGTTTCATCTCATAACACACTGTATTATTGCTTCACAGTACAGTTGATAACTCCCTAAGTGCCTATTCCTGCTGCTATGGCCATTGCTGAGTACTAACCATCTCATGTTCTATTTTTAATCTCCCATTGGCGCTTACTCAAAAAACTCTCAACCCCTAGTATGAGAATGCCCTTTCTCAAATGTAAACCGCAATTGGTAGAACTACGACAAGTGGTGCGTCAATTTCATCTTTCAAGCTAGGAATTCTAAACCCATTCTTTGCTAACCCCTCAAAGGATCGCAGAAATCCTTGAATCATTTGCTCGTCAAGGATGCCCAAAATCGTAGAAGACTCTAGTGTACTAATATGACCTTCATCAATCTTCTTCACTACTTTCCCGAGTAGTTTGTAGTTACCTTTCGGAATAATCTCTCTTGACCCATCTTGCAGATGATTTTTGGACAGTTGGGATAATGCTTTGTGGTCTTGCATATCCACAAGGTTTATTAGATAGAACCTTGATTCTGATTTGTCTATGTCGCCGATTAGTGAATTCATAATATCCTTCATTACCTTGAACCCAAGTTGATTGTCACCTATATTTGGTGTAAACACCGGTTCGAAAATCTTCAGTACTTCCAATAGTCTCTCTATAGAAGAGGAAATCGGATTTGGTGAGAAATTTCCGATGATCTCCACAAAGCTACCTTCTGTAAGAGCATTCCAGTCCTCAATAGTTTCGATTCTTCTAATATCTGACTTTTAATTAGCTTCGTTCTCACTTTGTTGAACAGTGAGCCAGGCGTTTGAACTCTTTCAGACTGGCTTTCGGAACTCAAAGCCTTGCTTTTTGACAAGCCTCCGCTGGCAGAGATATCTACAAATGGCAATACTTTAGATAGCGGAATCCCGACACTGCCTTCCCTTTCAGAAAGCTCTCCACTTGTGATCTTGATTTTTTCACTGAGAGATAATCCATTATCAAGAGTTGCAAGGATGTCAAGCATGATTTCTGCATCAAGATAGACTGGAACGACAATGTCCGTTGGTTCCAAAATCCCTGAGGCATCTTCAGATGCCTTTCTCTTTCTGAACATAAATTACCTCCTGAGCTAATTAGTGATCCTGTTTTTCACTGGTTGCATCACTCACAGTCTCCTTTTTTGACTTCAAGTATCTGTCAAACAGGAAGTCAAGGAGCGTGCTGGCAAAGTCTTGGTCGTCGTTTATCTTCTTGTAGAATTTGATATTCGAGTCGATCATGTCCTGGATTATGTCGTTGGCGATGTTGTCGAATGTAAGTCTGGCACTGGAAGGGGGATTTACCTGCACGCTGTTTCTGAGCGCTTCGTTCTTCTCCAGTCTTTCTTGAAGCTGACTGAGGAACACTTTGTCTTCTTCGGTGAATTCGGTGCCGAATCTTTCGTTCAAATCTTCTATGATCTTGGATAGAAGTTCTTGTTCGTTGACAAATGTCCCTGTTTCAGCACTACCATTTGTAGGCTTCAACTCGCCCGGACCTCTTTCCAATTGGATTTTACCTTTTGAGGTCTTCTGAATTCGCAGAGATTCCATATCTATATCCTCAAGCACTTCCAAGGGGAGCTGCCCTCTGGGAATTGGAAGTCTTCTTAGAAGGAATCTCGCAAAGTGATACAGCTTCTCCAGTCCCGGATCGGAGAAAGTGATGATTCTGGAAAGGAAAGAGTATAGATGAACGAATCGAGTAAGTGTCTTACGAAAGTCAAGCTTGACATCTTCCTCAACCTCTTCAAAACTCGATATTACAGGCTTGAGGCAATTATAGTAATCAGAGTGTTTTGACTTCTCAGAAAAATAGACTTCTGCAAATCTGTCCACGTCATCTTGACTGTATAGCTGAAATTGCTCCAAAACTGTCTCCAGATCGTACAAAGTGTCGGGATCGGTTCCTTCAGTGAGCAATGTCTTTTCATAGTATGGCAGGAAAGACTTTTCGATTTCTTCGGCTTCATTCACGAAATCAAGAATCATAGTATCTTTCTTGTCAGGGTGAATTCTGTTTAGCCGGCTTAGTGTTTGAACCGCATGTACCCCGTTAAGTCTCTTATCGACATACATTGTATGCAGAAGCGGTTGGTCAAAGCCTGTCAGAAACTTATTTGCAACTATCAGAAATCGGAATTTGTCGGTGTTGAACTCCCCAGCCGTTTGTGATTCAGAGAAGCCGTTCATTTTCGCTTCGGTGTATTCCATACCACCGTCACGAACAGTCCCTGAAAATGCGACGAGAGCCTTTATCGTGTCGTAGCCCTTCTCCTTCACGTATCTATCGAATGCCTGACGATATCTCACAGCGTGGAGCCTTGAGCTCGTCACGATCATTGCCTTAGCTCGACCTTTGATTCTGTCCATAGTGAACTGCCTGAAGTGCTCAATGATTATCTCTATCTTCTTCGAGATAGTGTATTCGCTTTCTCTGACGAATTTCTGCAGAAGGTAAGAGGCTTTGGCTTTTTCGAATTGCGGATCCTCTTCGATCTTCTTGAGCAGTCTGAAATAGGTCTTGAAGGTCGTGTAATTCTCGAGAACATCCATTATAAAGCCTTCCTCTATCGCCTGTCTCATGGAATATAGACTGAAAGGTTCGAATTTGCCGTCGGCTCTTTTGACCCCGAAGGTTTCCAGTGTTTTGTTCTTTGGAGTTGCCGTGAATGCGAAGTAGCTCACATTCGGCAATCTTCCTCTTTTCTGCATCTGATCCGTTATCTTGTCTTCGAGATCTTCTGATTCAGCTCCGTCCTTGATCTCGGCTTCTTCAAGTGTCTCCACCGAGAGAACCTCGTTCATGTCCCTGACAGTCTCGCCGCTCTGAGAGGAATGAGCTTCGTCTATTATTACTGCGAATCTATCACTCTTCAGTTCCCCTATCTGATCCACAATGACAGGGAACTTCTGAAGGGTCGTGACAATTATGTCTCTTCCGTTTTCGAGCGCCTCTCGCAACTGACGAGAGGTCTTGTCGATATTCTCAAGCTTTCCCTTCACATCTTCGAACTGCCCTATAGTGTTCTGAAGCTGTCTATCTAAGACTCTTCTGTCGGTTACCACTATCACAGAATCAAAGAGCCTTCTATCATCAACGTGTAAATTGGAAAGATGGTAGGCTAGCCAGGCTATCGTGAAGCTTTTCCCGCTGCCTGCGCTGTGTTGCACTAGGTAACTGTTCCCAGTTCCGCTAGCTTTCGAATCCTCTATTAAGCGGTGAACTGCGTCCAGCTGATGGTACCTGGGGAAGATCATTGCCTTCTTTCCAGTTGGCCTTCCATCTTCATCTAGAATATCTATTACCTGAATGAAGTTCTGTATGAGGTCGAGTATCCCGTCTCTCGACCAGACCTCTTCCCAGAGATAAGAAGTGGCATATTTGTTGTAGCCAGAAGGGGGATTTCCAGCACCGGTGCCATCACCCCTGTTGAAAGGGAGAAAACGTGTCGCGTCCTTCTTCAACTCAGTCGTCATGTAAACCAGTTCGGGATCAACGGCAAAATGGGCGAGGCACCTGCCAAATCTGAACAGCGGTTCGATGGGATCGCGGTCTTTTCTGTACTGGCGCATAGCATCTTCAACAGTCTGACCGGTAAGATGGTTCTTCAACTCGGCAGTGAACACCGGAAGGCCGTTGACAAAAACCACCATATCCAGACTATTTTCATTTTTCATGCTGTATTTCAGCTGTCTCACTACCGAGAAGATGTTAGCTCTGTACAGCTCTTGAAGGGTCTCGTTCATGCCGGTTACTGGCTTGTAAAAAGCGAGTGTGAAGTGCGAGCCGAGAGACTTAATCCCTTTTCGAAGGACATGGAGTGTTCCATAATCGTCCACGGCTTTCTTTACTCGTTGGAGAAGGCTATCCTTGGCCTTATTACCAGCCGCTTTCTGGTATTTCTCCCATTCTTTTGGCTGGGTGGCATAAATGAACTGGAGAAGATCGGAGGGGATAAGGCAGAGTTCCTTCTCATATTCATCCGGTCTCCGGCTTGAGAAACCGCCGCTGACGAAAGCCGTCTGCTTTGCCTTCTGACCGTATAGCGATTCGACAGGAGCTTCCTTCAGCAAAGAGTTTTCAATAGCCTCTTCGAAGCTCTTCTCGTCGTAAGTCTTGCTCACTACGGTACCTCCTCCCGAACGTCTATCTTGCCCGTAACGGCCGCTGTGATAAGAGCGGAGCGATATTCCTTCAGAAGCTCTATGCTTTTTTCGATCTTTGAGATGAAGGAGTTCATTCGCGAGGTTTCTTTGTCCAAGTAATTAGCTATTTTCAGTTGTTCTGTCATATCAGGATAAACAATTCTTAGTCCCTTCACTTTTTCTGCGGTGAAATGAGATATCGTTGCACGATTGCAGAGGAAATCAATGAAACCACTTCTTTTTGATGCTTTAAGCAAGTAGAAAAGGTATCTGACACTATTTGTCTTGCTACGAATTCTGTTTATCGAATTCTGAAATCTGCAATTGCTCACTTGATTACTCCAAATTGCCGCCCTGCCTACATCTCCTCCTTCACAAACAAGTAGATCTCCTTCTTCAAGAAGCAAATGATCTTCGGATTTGTTGAAGTACATTGTCTTTATCTCGGAAGTGTCTACGAAACCATCTTGAATGTTCGCGCTTCTTAAGTATGGCGCTTCGAAATCATTTTCTGATCTTTTGTTCGGCTGAAGCATCTTCCCAAGAGTAACTTGATAGCCTTGTTTTATCAGACCTATATTCCAGTGTTTGGGCATTTCCCCGATCCATTCGACTCCCGAGTCTTTCATGGGAGCGCTGGGATTGAGACCTTTAGTCACGGCTCGCGCAATTATCGCCGCGCGCTTTTCCTTCAAGAGTTCTATCAGACGCTGCTTCTTAGTGATTAGGGAATCTACTCTCTTTAGCGTTTCATCCAGAAAGCCCACTATTTGACTTTGTTCTTCAGGTTTAGGTAAGGCTACAGGATAGTTGTTGATGAAGTCAACTGTTATCCTCTTCTGACCAGCAGCTCCGTGCATTATTTTGCTTCCAGTTTCTCTAAAAGCTTTGGAAATCGAAACATAAAAAAGGTACCTAGAGTCAGACCGTTCATTTGGCCTTAGTACAAACAATTCGGTTGTACCAAATCCTATACCGTTTACAAGATCTGAGGCTATTGCTCCTTTATAGTTTTCAAAGCAAGGAGTTATCTTCGCTACGATCAGATCACCTTCTGCGAAATACGTATAACCTTGCTTAACATCCAAGAGTTTCTTCGCTTCTGCTCCGGAAATCCCCCCGTATTCTCCAATAGATTCCATTGGAACAAAACTCACCTCCAGATCATCTGGAAGATGATTCTTTTCAGTCTTTGAAGGATTTATCTTTGCAAGTTCTTTCAGTCTATATACTCTCCAGTTGGTCGGTATCTCACCGATCCATTCAACTCCCGAGTCTTTGTAACGAGGGTATCTCTTCCAGCGTTTCGGAGCGATTCTCTTGAAATCCTTCGTGATCTCCTCGCTCATTCGATCACATCCTTAAGAAGATCGAGAATCTCTCTTTCCACTTCGTTTAGGTCGGCCTGTATCTCTTCAAGGGATCTGGGAGGTTTGTACTCGTAGAAGTATCTGTTGAAGTTTATTTCATAGCCCACTTTGCCTGTCTTGCCGTCTTTAGGGTCTTTTATCTTCTTGTTTATCCAGGCGTCGGGCACGAAGGGTTTTACCTCTCTTTCAAAGTATTTCTGTATATCTTCTCCAAGTGGGACTGTCTCTGTATCTCTAAGCTCGGAGTCCGGTTCGGGTTTGCCCTTTGAATCGAGACAAATGTCAGCCGTTTCGTCCCTCTCTGAGAGCGCGTCAAGTATCGCTTTTCTTAGCTGGGCATTGAGCTTAACTGTCGAGCTCTCGAATGCTTTGTCAAGATCGGTTTCGAATTCGGCCTTGTTTCTATAAAGATGTTGAGGAAGTGTTTTTAGGACTCTCTTTATCTCTTTTTGCTGTTCCTTTCCTTGAGCCTCTTCGAGAGAGATTTGTTCGACACTTTTCTTCTTTTTGCTCTTGGCAAGGTTAACAAATGCCGTCTGATCATCCAGTCTTGAAATGCGCTCATCATTTGCAAGGAAGTTAAGTCTCAGAGGTCTTTCAATCGTTATCTTCCTGAAGCCGAAGTATTCGTTGGGGAAGATCTTCGACTGCTCCTCGTTCTTGAAGTCGTTATACAGCTCGGTTATCTTGCGAATATGTTCTTCCGTGAGCTCTCTACGTTTGTTGCCGAGGCTTTTTCTCATGGGAGACCAGAGAGAGGTAGCGTCTATTAGCTGCACTTTCCCTTTTCGCCTCTCTTCTTTCTTGTTGGTGATCAGCCATATGTATGTAGCTATTCCTGTGTTATAGAAGAGCTGTTCTGGCATCGCGATGATCGCTTCAAGCCAGTCATTCTCTATTATCCAGCGCCTTATTTCGCTCTCTCCGCTTCCGGCATCACCAGTGAAAAGAGGAGATCCGTTCATGATTATTGCTATGCGGCTTCCACCTTCTTCAATGGGGCGCATCTTTGAGATCATGTGCTGAAGGAAGAGGAGTTGCCCGTCGCTTTTTCGCGGAAGTCCGGCCGAGAATCGACCGGCGGTTCCTCTTGAGGCTTCGTATCTTACGGTCTTTTCGTCCTGACTCCAGTCTTTCCCATAAGGCGGATTGGCAAGTATTATGTCGAATCTGTCGTTCGGGAACTTGTCTTTGGATAGTGTCGATTCATCTCTTATATTTTCGGCATCTCTCCCATCAACACTCTTTATTAGCATATCTGACTTACAGAGCGCGTAGGTTTCAGGGTTGACCTCCTGACCGTAGAGATAGACCTCCGTTTCCGCATTTATTTCCATGATTCTTTCCTTGGCGATTGAGAGCATTCCACCGGATCCACAGCAAGGGTCGTATATCGTTCTCACAATGTGATTTTTCTCGCGGATCTCCTTGTCGTTGTTCACCGAGAGATTGACCATAACTTTAATGACTTCTCTAGGGGTGAAATGTTCCCCGGGGTTTTCGTTGAGCGCTTCGTTGAATCTGCGGATGAGGTCCTCAAATACATAGCCCATTGTAAGATTGTCAACTTTGTCGGGATGAAGATCTAGATGGCTGTCGTTGAATCTTTGCATAACAAGATACAAGAGACCAGATTGATCGAGCTTTTCAATAGTTCTGAAGAAGTCGAATTTCTCCATTATTTCCCTAACATTTGGACTGAAGGAGTTTATGTAGGCAGTCAGATTATCTCTCAGATTTTGAGCGTCATCCAGAAGGGTTCTAAATGTGTAACGAGATGTATTATAAAAAGCATAGCCCGAAGCCTTTCTCAGCTGGGGATCTCGATTTTCTATACCCTTTTCGCTTAGCTGCTTTGCCGTCTCGATAACAACTTTCTTTGTGCCTTCAAGAACAGAATCCAGGCGCTTTAGCGTGGTGAATGGAAGAATGACATCCTGATACTTCCCTCGCTTGAAGACATCTCTTATTAGGTCAGCTATACTCCAGATGAAGTTGGATATTTCGTTGAAGTTGGTCATGTTATCCTCCGTTGATTCATTGTGATGGATCGGTACCAATGTATTGTTCTCTATACCCTAACGGTTCGCTTTCTGCGTCTGTTTTATCCGAAACTTTTCTCTGAGATACTTCAGAGAAATGGATTACTTATCTTCGCTTTACAATTTCTCAATCTGCCTCTTGAATCACTATCTGAATACCTGAACCTTAGAAAACTGCTCTCGCTTCCTGTGCTCGTTCTTCGCATGTGTGTTGTTTACAGTATATGTCTATTCGGCTGCTTCTTGCGACGTGTGTAATGGACGTAACTGCCAGAAGTAGAGCTCAGAGTTGCGAAGTTGATCAGATGCGTCTGTTGACTATTATATTCATTGTTACAAAGAAAACCAAATGCAATGGTTTACGTATCAAAAAACCCCGGTCATTTCCGGGGTTTCTCATGGCTTTTGTGTGTGTTCTTAAGGTTTCAGAACAGTCTTAGTCAATTTCGCAACAAAGGCTGTTCTTTCATTTCCGATCTAACGCACAGCTACTTTACCAGCACCTTCATCGCCGTCTTCCAAAGGCCCTTATTAAGGAACATGACGACAAGGTCGATCAAGACGTCCAGGATGAAGTCGAAGAATTCTGGATCGATCTTCCACTCTTCATCTGGAAGCGCGTCCTTTATCATCTGCTTCACTTTCTCTTTCTTCTCAGCCCCGTTGCCGGGAGATTCTACGTAGCTAGCGAAAATTGTGATTAGGGATATTAACTCTCTTATCCAATTCAAATGGATTACCTCCTTGTAGATAGTAGTTCTGGCGCTTCGCGCCTAGGTTCCTCGTTCCGACGCTACGCGTCCATGTTCTTGGTTCAGAAGAGCAAAGAGCAGTTCTTCGTTCCGGAGCTAAGAGCTTTGTTCCTAGTTCAGAAGAGCGATGAGAACAGTTCTTTGTTCCGGCACTTCGTGTCCAGGTTCTTCGTCAGAGCGGAGTTGATCAAAGACGCCGATTCTTTTAGAATTCTCTCGGAGGTGAATGATGTGTCTACAAGTTACAAAGATTTGCATGTATGGCAGCTCAGCATGGATTACGTTATGGAAATCTACAGATTAACCAGAGACTTTCCTGAGTATGAGAAATACGGTCTCGGTTCTCAGCTCCAAAGATCTGCTGTATCCATTCCTTCCAATATCGCCGAAGGTTCTGGAAGGCAACATAGAAAGGAGTTCATTCAATTCCTCTACCTCGCGAGAGGTTCTCTTCTTGAATCGCTAACTCAACTTGCCATAGCCAATAGGCTTGGCTACATTAACGACAGCTGTCTTGAATCAATCGAAGCCGTCGGAACAAAGATCAACATGATGATCAACAAACTGATCAGTTCTCTAAAGAAACCCGGGCAGTAAGCCCGGGCATCCAAGAACGAAGAACAGATCCTCGCTCTGGAACGAACAACTAATGTGGTCAGATCAGATTAAACAACTCATTCTTCTGGGTATCGATCACTGCCGCGTAGTCCACCGCATAGCTTGAAGGGATTGCCTTCAGAGTTATGAGGTTTCCCATCACAGTCTCGACTTCAGACTGAGTGAGACTCTCCTTGGGCTCCTTTATGTAGAAGCCCTTGGACTTCTTCGCGGTTGAAT
>Ga0334901_1002748_pt1 | contig 14401 bp, 10 predicted proteins | sample GraSluR3_MG_3_FD_207216 | JGI IMG/M metagenome (GOLD analysis project Ga0334901, IMG submission 207216) | Sludge microbial communities from methane-producing bioreactor in Wageningen University, Netherlands - Granular Sludge_15_08-R3 | ecosystem: Engineered > Bioreactor > Anaerobic >...
ACCGAATCGGGAATAAGCATGGGGGCATTTTCGCTGGTGGGGTCTACTGTAACCTCAACAAACACAAAAAGGCTATCCTTTCCTCTTAGTAATATATCGCTTGCATGGTTAGTGGCCTCTCCGTCAATGTTTAAACGATAGTCCGATGAGCTCCCGCCTGCCAATCGAACGGAAGAAATGCTAATATCGCTGCGATTACGGTTGTACACCTTAAAACTCCGAGTAGCCGAGCCAACGGTTGTAAAAACCGTATCGAAAAGTAAGGTATCGGTACTAAACGATAACTTAAGCGATGGACTTGATGAGATATGCTCCTTTTGGCATGATGAGAACCAGCCTCCTAGCACAGCTATAATTAGAAAACCAACTATTCTATTCATTAAACTAAAATCTATACTAATAACAAAATCCTTTCTGACAATAACTGCCAAAGATACTAAATATTGCATTGGCATATCAACAGTAAAAACGAGGAAAACCTTTGACTTTGTTTCAACGAGAAAATTATAGCTAAAATTATAGCTTTTTAACAATGAAAACTTTTTTGCATTTAATAGTTTTCTACCTTTGCGGCTCATTTTTAAGAAAACACAAAATGGATACTAGAGACAAGATACTTGAAGGCGCTGGCCAACTATTCGTAAAAGAAGGGATTAGGATTGTCACCATGGATTCTATAGCCCAGTCGCTCGGCATGTCGAAAAGGACGATATACGAAAACTTCAAGGACAAGGAAGATCTAATCAGCAACTTTCTGATCAAAAGTATAATCTCTCACAAAAGCGGCCTTCTTGAGATTGTTAACAAATCGGGTAATGTAATTGAAGCGTTGCTTCAGTTCGGTTATTACAACAAAGAGGTTTTTTCAAGAATTAACCCCAAGTACTTTGACGACCTAAAAAAATACTACGCTAAGCTTTTCGACAGTATTATAGGGAGCGAAAGGGTTAAAAACAATGAGATATCATACCTAATTCTTAAAAAGGGAGTTAATGAAGGCACTTTTATAAAAACCATTGATATTGACCTTGCCAATAAGTTTATCCACAAAACCATGGATTACTTCTTTAGAATGGATCAGGACGAATGTGTTCCACACTATAAGATATGGCAAACTATCTTTTTACCCTACATTAAAGGAATTTGCACTGATAAAGGCCTTGAAATACTAAATACGGTTTTAAAGAAAAATGAAAACTTAATAAACGATCAAAGTTTTTAAACCTAATTATTTTTTAAAGTCATACTGATTGCAAAAAATTGATAACAAGAAAACAAACAAATACAAATTCCATGAGATACAAAACAATTCTTCTTCTGCTCACAATAGTAATAAGCTGGTCTACACATGCTCAACAATCGTATAACCTTTCGCTAAAAGAAGCACAAGACCACGCCATAGAGCATAATCGAATGCTAAAAAACGCATCGCTCGAAGTAAAAAAGGCTGAAGCCAGTCGCTGGCAGGCCATAGCAAGCATGTTACCACAAGCTAATGTAAACTTAGATTACACCAACCATTGCGGATATGAGCTACAGTTTGGGCTCCAAACAATACCGATGAACCCACAGGGAAATTTAACCGCTCAGGTTGCCGTTGCCCTTAGCGGAGCCCAGCTTGTTGGTGTACAGCTTAGCAATATTGCAAAATCAATGGCAGAGCTTAACCAGCAAAAGTCGTTTCAGCAAATTACAAATAATGTTAAATCAATCTACTACTCCATACTTGTAATGAGCGAAACGGTATCACTGCTCGAACAGAATTTAGAGAACATGAAAAAACTTCTCGCCTTTACCGAAAACTCCGTTAAGGTTGGTGTTGCTGAGCAAACCGATGCCGATCAGCTGATGGTACAAATCTCCTCTTTGGAAACAAACATTAGCTCAACCAAGCGTTCTCTCGAAATGCTATACAATTCGCTTCGTTTGCAGCTAGGAATTGATGTTAACGCTGAAATTGTACTATCTCAAAGCATTGACGAATTACTAAACGTTGAGAAAGCATTGCAGCTTTTAGAAACTGATTTTTACGTTGAGAATAACTTCGATTATCAGCTAATAGAAAAATCAGCCGATTTGTCAAAAAAACAAATTGCGCTTAGCGCATGGAACTACGGGCCAACAATAAGCGGATTTTACCAATACACAAACAAGACCTATTTTGGTAAAGACGAAGGTTTTAACATGACTCCCCCAAATTTGGTAGGAGCAACGGTAAAAATCCCAATCTTTTCGAGCGGCGTAAACTATGCCAAAGTTCGAGAGGCCAAAATAAACCACGAAACTCAACTTAACAACCTAGCCGACACCGAGGATGCTCTTAAAATTCAGCACCGACAGCTCAAGTACAACCTCTCATCAGCTTTTGAGAGCTTTGAAAACCAGAAAAAGAATATTGAAGTAAACCAACGATTACTGGACAATATATCAAAAAAGTATGAACAGGGCATGGCTTCAAGCCTCGACCTTACAAACTCAGGAACAAACTTAATATCGGCTCAAAGTAGCTATGTTCAAGCGCTAATGGAGGTTGTTAGCGCCCAAATTGCGCTCGAAGAGCTTTTAAATATGAGTACAATAAGCAAACAATAACAGCATAACTAACTACGAATATGAACAAGCTACAACAAATTTTACTATTAAGCTCTTTGGCTATTGCCATTGCCAGCTGCGGAAAAAAAGCGTCGGAACAACAAGTCGCTGAGGAAAGAGCAGAAAAAGTTAAGGTTACAGCCTTAAAAAAAACCACTATTGCCCGTCAAATTGAACTTTCAGCAACGCTACAAGGATACGAAACTATGAACATTGCACCTGCGGTTACTGGTCGCATTGAGCATATTTACGTTGAGGTTGGGTCACGAGTAAAGGAAGGCGATTTGCTAGTGCGAATGGACCAAAACCAGCTAAACACTACAAAGCTAACTCTTGCAAATCTTGAAGTTGAATTTCAGAGAGTTAAAACTCTTTACGAAACGGGAACGCTTCCAAAGCAAACATACGATCAAACAAAGCTTAGCTACGAGCAAACCAAGCAAAATCTCGATTTTTTAGCTGAGAATACCTTCGTTAAAGCTCGTATACCAGGCGTAATTGCTGCAAAAAACTACGAAGATGGTGAGCTATATGCTGGTACCCCAATTCTTATACTAACTCAAATTAACCAGCTAAAAACGCTAGTTAGCATACCCGAATCATTTTTCCCGTTGGTAAAAGAAGGAATGAAGCTTAGCTTACGCTCCGACATATACCCAGATAAAGCATTCGAAGCAACCATCGAAACCATTTACCCAACCATTGATGCTGCCACGCATACATTTCAGGCTAAGCTGAAAATACCAAACCAGAATGAACTTTTACGGCCTGGCATGTTTGTTCGAACCACTCTTGAGCTAGGCGAAATTGAGGGAATCCTTGTTCCTTATCAATCAGTCTTAAAGCTTACCGGATCAAACAATCGCTACGTATTTATTAACGATAATGGCGTTGCAAAACGTGTTGACGTAACCCTAGGCCAACGATACGATGAGCTAATAGAAATTCGAACCAACGGCATTAAAGAGGGGGACCAAATTATTACCGTTGGACAAGGTAAACTGGTTGATGGGGTTAAGCTTGATATTATAAAGTAGGCGGCTTATGCCTCTAAACCAATCCTCTTCTCAAAAAAAAACAGACTAAATACTTTGCAATGAGCATTTATAAAACAGCAATTGATAAACCCGTTACGACCCTGCTAATATTTGTGGCCGTAATTGTAATTGGCCTCTTCTCGTTATTGAGGTTACCAATTGATCAGTTCCCCGAAATTGAACCTCCGTTCATATCGGTAATGACCACCTATCCGGGTGCCAGCGCCAACGAGATTGAAACAAACGTAACGCGGCTTCTCGAAAACAGCCTAAACTCCGTTGATGGGTTAAAAGAGCTAAACTCATCATCAAGAGATAACATGTCGATGGTTTTTCTTGAGTTTGAGTGGGGAACTAACCTCGACGAGGCAATTAACGATGTTCGCTCGTATATTGACATGACCAAGGATAACTTGCCAGCGGGTGCTTCAAACCCATTCATCTTCAAGTTTAGCTCAAGCGCAATGCCAATTATACAGTTTGCCGTAACGGCAAATGAGAGCTACGCCGGACTCGATAAAATACTAAACGATGTGGTTGTTCCCCAGCTAAACCGTGTTGATGGAATTGGCAACATATCCATCTCTGGAGCACCCGAACGTTACGTTTACGTTGATATTGATCAGGAAAAACTCGACGCATATGGCATTCCTCTCGAAATGGTTGGAAGCGCAGTGAGCAACAACAACCTTAACCTGTCATCGGGAACGGTAAAAATGGAAAAAGAGCAATACCAGCTACAGGTACGTTCCGAGTACATTGAGAGCCCTGAGATAAACAACCTAGTTGTTACCACAACACCCGATGGTAAAACTGTTTACGTACGCGATATCGCTACAGTTCGTGACACCATTAAGGATTTAACACTCGACGAAAAAATAAATGGCCGCGAAGGCGTTCGCATAATCATTTCAAAGCAATCGGGGGCCAATACGGTTCAAATTTGCGAAGATGTTAACATTGAAATGGAAAGAGTAAAAAAACTTCTACCTAGCGACATTGAAATAGAGGTTATTTACGATTCATCGCTCGATATACAGAACTCAATAAACAGCTTGCAAAAATCAATTTTTTACGCTTTGATCTTTGTTGTTTTGGTTGTTCTATTCTTTTTGGGCAAATGGAGAGCAACCCTAATTATTGCAATTACCATTCCCATTGCCCTAATTGTTTCGTTTGTATACCTTGCCTTTGTTGGCAGTTCGCTTAACATGATTTCGCTTAGCTCGCTTACCGTTGCAATTGGCATGGTGGTCGACGATGCCATTGTTGTACTCGAAAATATTACTCGACACATTGAACGGGGTTCGAGCCCACGCGAAGCGGCAAAATATGCAACTAACGAGGTTTGGGTATCGGTAATAGCAACCACACTGGTTATTGTTGCCGTATTTGTTCCGTTAACCATGCTAGGCGGAATGGCAGGCATCATGTTTAAAGAGCTTGGATGGATTGTAACCATTGTAGTAAGCACATCTACTATTGTGGCCATTTCGCTTACACCAATGCTTGCTTCAAAACTTCTGAAATCGAAAAAGGTTAAGGTTGATGAGTTTGGCCATATTGTAGAGATAAAATCGACTAAAACTTGGTACGATAAGTATGCTATTAGGCTTATGGACAACCTAGATAACTGGTACGCAAAAGCGTTACGTTACTGCCTTCATCACAAAAGGGTTACAATAGCAGTTGTAGTCCTACTATTTTTAGGTTCACTTGTTCCCATGGGCTTAGGGATGATCGGAACCGATTTTATGCAGCAAACCGACAGCGGTAGAGTTACCGTTACAGTTGAGCTTAACCGTGGTACTCGTATTGAGGAAACGCTTAAAACTGCTCGTAAACTCGAAGAAAGGTTCATGGTGCTCGTTCCCGAAATTCAAATCTTATCAACATCGGCAGGCTCAAATGATGAAGCGGGCATTTCAGCACTTTTCACTTCAACTACAAACAACACCATAAGTATGAACGTTGTTTGCAACAAAAAAGACCAGCGTGAACGCTCAATCTTTGATATTGCCGAAGTGCTTAGGAAAGAGCTTGAGCTGTACCCCGAAATTATCGACTATCAGGCTCAGGTTGCCAGCTTTGGTGCTGGTGCAAATTCAACAGTTAACGTAGAAATTTATGGATACGACTTTGATGTAACCAGTGTACTAGCTGAAAATATAAAGCAAACCATTAAGGATAACGTAAAGGGTGCGCGCGATATAATCATTAGCCGCGAAGAGGAACGCGCTGAGCTAAAGGTTGTTGTTGACAAAGAAAAACTTGCCTTACATGGCCTAAACTCAGCAACTGTTGCAACTTACGTTCGCAACAGAGTTTCAGGTATGCCCGCCGGATTTTTAAAAGAGGATGGCGATGAGTACAACATACTGGTTCGCATGGAAGAGCAAAACCGCAGCTCCATTACTGCAATCGAAGATCTATCAATACCAACTCCTGCAGGCGGTAAAATTAAGCTTCGCGAAATTGCTTCAGTTGAAGAATACTGGTCGCTACCCACAATTTCACGAAAAAGCAGACAACGAATCGTTTCTGTTCAGGTTACTCCATACCAAACCTCACTGGGTGAACTCGCTGTTGAAATAGAAAAAGCCATTCAGAATGTAGATATTCCCCAAGGTGCAACTATTAGGCTAGCTGGCGAGTATGAAGACCAACAGGAAACATTTGCCGACATGGGCCTTTTTATGCTTCTAATTATCATGCTAGTATACATTGTAATGGCATCGCAGTTTGAGTCGTTCAACAAACCACTCATTATTATGATGGCGGTTCCCTTTGCCATTACCGGGGTAATTATTGCGCTGCTAATAACAGGCACAACCCTCGATATGATTGGTGCTTTAGGAGCAATTATGCTAGTGGGGATAGTTGTTAAAAACGGTATAGTACTGGTTGACTACATTAACCTTATGCGCGATCGGGGCTACGAACTATACGAAGCCATTGCCCTAGCAGGTGCTTCGCGTTTACGCCCTGTTCTAATGACAGCCTTCACCACAATACTCGGTATGCTCCCAATGGCACTTAGCCAAGGCGAGGGATCGGAAATTTGGCGACCAATGGGTATAGTTGTTATTGGCGGTTTGCTAGTTTCAACATTTATTACGCTAATTGTGGTACCAGTACTTTACGGTATCCTTTCCCGACATGGTGAGCGCGATAAAGAGGAAAGGACCCGTAAGGAGTTTATCTTCCTCCAATTGTCCGATAAAAACAACAGCAAGTAAAAAAGGAATAGTATGAAAGCAGTATTTATTGTATTTAACCAAGCAAATACCGAGCGTGTTGAGTATATGCTCGAGGTGCTAAAAGTTCGAGGATTTACCTTTTTCGAGCAGGTTCAGGGCAGGGGTAGTGAAACTGGAGAACCTCGCCGCGGTACTCACACTTGGCCCGAAATGAACTCAGCTATTATAACAATGGTTGATGATTCGAAAGTTGATGAACTACTCGAAACAGTTCACAAACTCGATTTGCGAAATAAGGAGATTGGCGTTAGAGCTTTTGTTTGGAATATTGAAAAAACGGTTTAACCCAGCTGATGAATACTAAAAAGCTGTACGTTACATTGCGTACAGCTTTTTTTTGCGATATACAAAATAGTAATTCGTACCTTCTAGTTAGCGGGAACATTCTCGCTTGCAGCAATTGCTCTATTTAACCGTTTAATACCCCACACCAAAAATGAGAAAGAGATTAACCCTGCTATAAAATCGGAGATTGGCGATGCATACCAAACTCCATCTAACCCCCATACAGTTGGTAAAAACAATAGAATTGGGATTAGCACAATAACCTGACGGAGCAACGAAATAAGTGCCGATATTGCTGCTTTTCCTGTTGATTGGAAATAGTTTCCCACAATTATCTGGAAACCAACAACTGGCAAACCAAGCATAAAAATTCTTAATCCTTTAGTACCAATTTCATACAGTTCAGGATCTGAAGTATTGAAAATTTTAATAATTAACCCTGGGAAAGCCTCCATTAAAATAAAACCTGCAAATGATGCCAGCACTGCAGCCTTTAAGCATACAAATAGTGTTTGCTTTACTCTAACAAAATTTCCGGCACCATAGTTAAAACCAAATATGGGTTGTGCTGCCATGTTAATGGCAATAATCGACATTACAACCATCATTGCAACGCTCATAATTATGCCCATTGCACCAACGGCTAAATCACCTCCATACTTAATTAGCTGTATATTGAATATGGCATGTACAAAACTCGATGCGAATTGCATGGAGAATGGCGAAAATCCAATGGCAAGTATCGAAAGAATAATACTCCATTTTAGCCTCAAGTGTTTTCGCCTAAGACGAATTACAGATGAAGCTGAACGGAAATGCCTAATTACCCATACACACAAAATTAGCTGAGAAATAATTGTTGCAATTGCCACACCTTTAACTCCCATGTCGAAAACAAAAATAAAAATTGGATCAAGCACTATGTTTGTCCCTGCAGTAATAAGCATTGAGTACATGGCAATTTTTGCATTCCCCTCGGAGCGAATAATATTATTAAGCGAAAACCCAACCATATTAAAGGTTGTACCTAAGAGGATTATGCTCAGATAGTCGTTTGCATACTCAATCGTATCGGCTCCGGCACCGAATAGCTTTAGTAATGGTTCTTTTATTAAAAAGCCAACAATTGTAATAGCCAACGAAATAGTAATAAGGAGAATAAAAGCATTACCCAAAACATGCTCAGCATCATTGTAGCTTTTTTTCCCTAAATGTATTGATACCCGAACTCCAGCCCCCATGCCTATTAGCATACCAAAGGCCATTATAATAATCATTATTGGAAAAACAACGCTTAATCCACTAAGTGCAAGTGCTCCAACTCCCTGACCTACAAATATTCTATCAACTATATTGTATAACGAGTTTATAACCACACCCGCAAAAGCAGGTGTAAAGAATTTCCAAAGCACCTTTTTAATTGGTGCCTCGGCTAAAAGCTGAATGTTCTGATGCTGTTCTCTCAAAGCAAACAATGGAATAAGATTGCAAAATTAGCAAACATGATTTCAATCTAGCTAATTTCGCTAATAAAGAGTCCAATTATTTTTCCACTCTAACCAACAGCGAATATCGACACCAAATTGGTATATTTGTACTTAATCAACAAAACACGCTAAACTCATGTTAACTAATTGGAGAATTATTTCAGTAACAATTCTAATAAGCGTTATTACCATGTCGTGTACACAAAAAAAGAAAGCAGATTTAATTATTGCTAATGCAAAAATATATTCCGTTGATAATGACTTTGCTATACACCAAAGCATGGCCATTGAAAATGGGCAAATTGTTGGTATTGGATCCGACAACGATATTCAAGCCCAGTTCAGCGCTCATGAAATAATCGATCTTCAAGGGAAACCCGTATATCCTGGTTTTATCGATCCGCACAGCCATTTTTTAGGCTATGGCCTAGGGTTAAGCCAGGCTTGGTTAGCAGGAGCATCATCATGGAATGAGGTGGTTGAAAGGCTAATCGATCATCATTCACAATTTCAAACCGATTGGGTTATAGGCAGAGGATGGAACCAAAACGAATGGGATGTAAAAGAGTTCCCCACAAAAGAACTATTGGACAAAACCTTTCCAAACAATCCGGTTCTGCTTACTCGAATTGATGGCCACGCAGCAATAGCCAATACTAAGGCATTACAAATGGCCAGTTTTTCCCCCGACACAACAATTGCTGGTGGGCAGCTACTAGCTAAAAATGGTGAGCTAACAGGTGTACTTATCGACAATGCTATAAATCTGGTTCGCGATATAATTCCCCCTCAAACCAAGCAGGAAAAACAGGAAGCCTTGCTACTAGCACAGCAAAACTGCTTTTCCGTTGGATTAACCTCGGTAAACGATGCAGGGTTAGATAAAGAAGATGTGCTAATTATTGACGAAATGCAAAAGCAGGGTAAGCTCCAAATGAAGGTTAACGTTATGCTAAATCCAACCGAGGATAATTACGAGCATTTCCTTAATAATGGCGTTTACGTTACACCAAGCCTAACGGTAAGAACGGTTAAACTTTTTGCTGATGGTGCACTTGGGTCACGAGGAGCATTGCTTCTTGAGCCTTATAGCGACGATCAATCTACAAGAGGGCTACAACTCGAAACTACCGAAAAGCTCACTGAGGTTTGCCAAAAAGCTTTCGATGCAGGGTATCAGGTTGCAACACATTGCATTGGCGATGCTGCCGTAAGGCTCATGCTCGATGTGTACGAACCGTTTCTAACTCCTCAAAACGATTTGCGCTGGCGAATTGAACATGCTCAAACCGTACATCCTATCGATTTAAATCGATTTGGTCAGCTAGCCGTTGTACCCTCAGTACAAACAACCCATGCAACTTCGGATATGTTTTGGGCAGTAAACAGGCTTGGAGAACGCATTAAAACAGCCTATGTATACAACGATCTGCTTAAGCAAAACGGATGGCTACCCAACGGAAGCGATTTCCCCATTGAGCATATAAATCCGCTCTACGGATTTTACGCAGGCGTAGTGCGAAAAAACCTATCGGGAAATCCACCCAATGGTTTCCAAATGGAGAATGCACTAACCCGCGAACAAGCGCTAAGAGCCATGACCATTTGGGCGGCAAAAGCAGCATTTGAGGAGGATGTTAAAGGGAGCCTCGAGGTTGGAAAAGCAGCCGATTTTGTGGTGCTTGCAACTGATATTATGACCGCTCAGGAACCTGAGCTGCCAAACATTCAAGCTGAAAGGACATATGTAAACGGAAAAATTGTATATTTAGATCATAAACAATAACATGTAAGGTAACACCCCTAAGCAATTCAACCTTTAAAAACCTATGGAAATACTTAAAGCCAAGGATTCGCAACTACTTGAAATACTCTACATCATTAGGGAGTGCGCTCAGCAGCTAAAAGACAAGGGAGTGAAGTACTGGCATAATACCCATGCCGATTACGCACAAATATCTAAGGACATTGAGCAAGGATATGTATTTATTCTCACCATAAAAAAAGGGCCAGTAGGAACAATAACCGTAAAACCCGACCCCGAAGTTGAGAATACATCACACCTTGACAGGTTGGCAATTTTCCCTCATTTCCAGCGCAGAGGACTAGCTAAAATAATGATTGACTTTGCGGAGAAACATTCGCTCGAAAATGGCTATTCATCGCTAAGAGGTACAATTCCCGTTGATGATAAATCGTTATGCAAGCTTTTAGAGGAAAAAGGATTTGTTAATAAAGGTATTATTCACCATGTGCCAAACGAGCTGGTTAAAATAGTTTTTGAAAAGAAGCTTGTTTAGCAATTCAAGTTAGAACTCTTCGGCTATTAAGCTACTTAACAAACCTAATAAGCCTATCATTCTGGTCAAAGGCTGCAAAATCGAATTCTTTAGCTATGTACTCAACCGAATTAGGATGGTAGAAAAACACATGAGTGGGATCGTTTTTGTAGTACCACTTCTCGAAATTTACCTTCTCGGTATATAAATCGGTCATACAAATTAACTCACCTCCTGGATTAAGCATGCTTCTCAGCTGATAAAACTCTTTGCGAGGATTATTGAAATGCTCAATTACCTCGCAGCAAACAATAAAATCGTAGCTATTTACAAGAAGTTCGGGATAGTTGTGAAAATAGGGATCGTACTCAAACATTGTATAACCTTTCTCCCTCAAAATTTTTGAGATTACAGGGCCAGTGCCTGCACCAAAATCGAGCCCAACGCATGGACTAGTAAAGCGGTTTGTAACGACGTCAATTATTGGTTTTACAAAATTCTGATAACCAGCATCGTTAACATCATTATTATGCTCAAGGTACCTTTCTCGTTCCTCATCGTAGTCGAGATAATTTGATTTATCAATATATACCGATGAGCAATTAGTACACTTAAAATACGTTTTATTGGATTTTTGGTAGTGCAATGTACCTGTCCCATTGCACAGTGGACAATTAGTGGACATACTATAACGATGTTAAGAAACACACAAAAGGCAAAGGTAAAAAATAAGGGGTGGATTACCACCCCTTACCAAGCTATTATTAAAATTAATACCTCTGACGCTCTTTGTAGTGCGTATGAAGTAATTCGTGCGATTTATGGCCAAGTGGCTCCTTAAGAAAATCTTCGTAAATCTTAATAATCTCAGGATTTTCATGCGACTTACGGATAGGCTTACCAGAATCCTCAGCATAAATTGCCTCGGCACGTTTAGCCCTAATCTCAGCATTAGTTGGAATTGGCTGACCGCCACCACCCAAACATCCACCGGGACAAGCCATAATTTCGATGAAATGATAGCTGGCTTTGCCATCTCTAACGGCATCCATTACCTTTTTGGCATTAGTTAATCCGTGGGCTACTACAGTTTTGAGTTCGGCGCCCTCTAGGAAACTCCATTCAGGTTTTACATCCTCAATTTTAACTGCAGCCTCCTTAACACCTTCCATACCCCTAACAGGTGTAATATTTAGTCCATCGAAAGGAACTTCGCGACCAGTAACCACCTCGTAGGCTGTACGTAAGGCAGCCTCCATAACTCCACCAGTTGCTCCAAATATTACAGCAGCACCAGTTGATTCGCCCATTATGCTATCGTACTTGCTATCCTCAAGATGATCGAACTCTAAACCTGCCTGCTTGATCATAATTGCTAGCTCGCGGGTGGTTAGCACATAGTCAACATCCTTAAACCCACTTGATGTCATTTCGGGTCTATCTGCCTCAAACTTCTTAGCAGTACATGGCATTATAGATACTGAAATGATATTTGCAGGATCGATACCACGTTTCTGTGCATAGTATGTTTTTGCCAAGGCTCCAAACATCTGCTGTGGCGATTTGCAGGTTGAGACATTATCAAGATACTCAGGATACGTGTGCTCAATAAACTTAATCCATCCGGGAGAGCAGCTAGTTGTCATTGGTAATTTTACACTAGGATCTTTGTCTACCAACGCTTTCTTTAAGCGCGAAAGCAGCTCATGCCCTTCCTCTATAATGGTAAGGTCGGCGGTAAAGTCGGTGTCGAGAACCGAATCGAAGCCTAAGCGGCGTAAGGCCGATACCATTTTGCCAGTTACGAGCGAACCTGCTGGCATTTCCAAATCTTCGCCAAGAGCGACCCTAACTGCTGGAGCAGTTTGAACTACTACATGCTTTTTCTCATCGTAAATAGCATCCCAAACCTCATCAACATAGTTGCGCTCAACTAGTGCTCCTGTTGGGCAACGGTTTATACACTGACCACAATTGGTACAAATTACCTCAAGCATTGGGTGTTCGAAGAAAGTGGAAATCTTCATATGCTCGCCTTTATAGGCTACGCCAAGTGCACTAACGTGCTGAAGTTCTTCACAAGTACGCACACAACGCTGACAACGAATACACTTGCTATCGTCCTTAATAATTGAGGGCGAGTATGCATCAATGGTATAGTTTTTATGAGGAACAAGATCGATAAAAGTTTCCTCACCAATTTTATACTCCGATGCAAGATTTTGAAGTTCGCACTTTCCGTTTTTATAACAAGTTGTACACTTTGCATTATGCTCAGAAAGAAGCAAATCAATAATATGCTTACGAGCGGTGCGAACCTTAAGAGTGTTAGTTTCAATTTCCATACCCTCAGAAACCGGCATTGCACATGAGGCTGGAAGTGTACGAGCGCCTTTCATCTCTACCACACAAACCCTACAATTACCTGCAACGCACAAATCATCGTGATAACAAAGAGTTGGAATATGGATATTTAGCTGTTCGGCAGCCTTAAGAATGGTTGTGCCCTCATCAACGGTGATGGGCATTCCATCTATTTTTAAATTTATCTTTTTTGCCATTTTAGTTTTATTTTCTGGTTCAACACCTAGTATATCATCTCTTCCCTAAAATTATCTACTATGGACGAAAATGAGTTAGCAACACTTTGTCCTAAACCACACTTAGCAGTAATTTTCATTGTTTGGGTAAGCTTCATTAGCTGATCGAGATAAGCGGCATGTTTCTCACCCTTCTTAACAGCCTCGATACCAAGTTTGAGCTGCTGGCAACCAACACGGCATGGGGTACATTGCCCACACGATTCTTCCTCAAAAAACTCAATGTAATTTTTTAGAACGTTATACATTGAACGCGAGCTGTTAAAAATCATCATTGAACCTCCAGTTGGTACACCTTCAAAGCCGATAATGGTATCTTTGAACTTTTTACGGGGAACACAGAAACCTGATGCGCCACCTACTTGGACAGCTTTAGTATCACCATCTCCAAATTCTTCAACAAATTCGCCAACAGTCATACCAAGTTCTAGTTCGTAAATACCTGGAATTGGGGTGTCACCAGAAATGGAAAAAACTTTTGATCCTCGAGAATCGGCAGTACCTAAATCTTTAAACCTTTGCGCCCCGTGCTTGCTAATCATAAATGCGTAAACCAATGTTTCAACATTATTTATAACTGTTGGTTTACTCCTAAAACCAGCAATAGTTGGATATGGTGGTTTATTTCGGGGTTCTCCACGCTTACCCTCCATACTTTCGAAAAGAGCGCTCTCCTCACCGCAAATGTATGCTCCACTACCCATAATTACTTTAATGCGGAATGGTATATTTAGCTCATCTAGTACTGAATGGAAAGCATCAATCTTTTTCTCTAACTCTGGAAGCAAAAACTTGTACTCGCCTCTGAGGTAGATAAAACCTTCTTTAGCCTCAATTACCTTAGCACACACGGTCATCCCA
>Ga0334901_1002754_pt1 | contig 14379 bp, 13 predicted proteins | sample GraSluR3_MG_3_FD_207216 | JGI IMG/M metagenome (GOLD analysis project Ga0334901, IMG submission 207216) | Sludge microbial communities from methane-producing bioreactor in Wageningen University, Netherlands - Granular Sludge_15_08-R3 | ecosystem: Engineered > Bioreactor > Anaerobic >...
ACGATGTGGACTTCTTCTATGTATCCCTGTCCAGTAAGGAGGCTGTTGGCGCTTCGAGGAAGCAGGAGGATCAGCAGCTGAGATCTACTGATCATTCAGGCGAGGACTTGCTTGGTTCTTACGAGGACTTGCTTTGACTATCGAGGATGCTAGTGAATCAAGCGCCTTTTGATTCACTGAGAGGTTTCTTTTTGCTTTATTGCGTTAACGCTTCGCTTTACCTCCTTGTTTTCATAATACTAAATTTTTCTATAAATAGGAATATTTATTTTCAAAAAATTAGATAATTAATACCTATCTGTTCACAATTCCGACAAAATAATACGATAAGACTAAGTCTATATAATTATTTATATGGATGCTTAGGGTTATAAGAAATCCAGACAACATAATGGTTGTTTTGGTTTCGACTATATCCTTAAGAGAATACTTATTATAGATGAATTCGTCCACTGGAAAGCCATTTGGTTTGTTTCTCGTGTACAAAATGCGGCCGATTGATGAACACGGCCGAAACTCCTAAAAAAGCATTGAATTTTTATCAGGAGACGATCTATCGACAGTATTATTCGACAACGAATTCCTTGCCGTAAGACTAGGGGGCTCAACACATAAAAAATCGACCGGCTCAGCATTGTTTTTCTGAACCGATCGATTTTTTTTACTGCTTATTTGCGTTTTTTCAATTCATCTCTCAACGGTGCCAACTTTTTACGTAAGCTTTTTTTCCAGGAGCGGACGGTGTGTTCGGAGACAAGAGTGGCTTCGGCAATTTGTTGGGTGCTCCAATCATGAAAGACGGAAAGCTTGATGTAGAGGGCCTCACGCGGGGTGAGGGTGGGGAGCTGATCTTGGAGGATGCGCAGCATTTGCATGTTCAGTGACTCGGCTGATTCATCAGGAATGCCATAGGCCGAGCCTTCGCGATCGTATACTTCGCGACTTTTGTTCTTGTAGTGTTTTCGGAGGTAGTCGGAGAGTCGGCCTTCCATCGTTCGAGCAGCGAAGGCGATGAAGACATGTTCCGCATTTTTGTCCGAGGCGACTTTTGTGATGTCGAATTTGTCATTGGCTTCTGAGAATGCATACTGCGCGATTTGCAGCAGATCATCATAATCGGCGGAACACAAATACTGCTTGTACATGTCTTTATAGTGTTTGACGGTTTTTCGGATCTTCGGTTCATACTTTTTCATCAGCCTCTCGAAGGCATAGCACTCAGGTTCAAACGGGGCGGCAAAATAGTCGGTAAATGGCATAAATGTGGGGCTCCTTTCGGGGATTCAGTTTTTTTGGTGTAGCTGAATGTGTGGTGCGTGGATGAATGAGGCGGTGACGGGGGGATGCAGCAGATCTTGGTGTATTTTGGCTCTATGTTGTCTATATAGGGAGCATGTTTTTAAAATGGTGGGGAGGATTGAAAAAATTTTTAGAAGATTTTTTTGTTTGAATGGTGGCAAATCTGTTGATTTGGAATGGATGGCAGGTAGCTAACCAAATCCCCTGCACATCAGTCTCTCGAAGGCATAGCACTCAGGTTCGAACGGGGCGGCAAAATAGTCGGTAAATGGCATAAATGTGGGGCTCCTTTCGGGGATTCAGTTTTTTGGTGCAGCTGAATGTGTGTTACGTGGATGAAAGAGGCGGTGACGGGGGATGAAGCAAATCTTGGTGTATTTTTGCTCTATGTTTTCTATATAGGAGGCATGGTTTCAAAATGGTGGGGGAGGATTGAAAAAATTTATAAATAAAATAATAGATTTTAAGATTACAGCAGAATTGTTAAGAAAATAGTAGTACGGTGCAGAGTCAGAAGGAGTCGTAACCGTTGATTCAGAAATGAAAAGGACATCTCTTAGTCGTGCAATGGAATTGACACGGAGATGTCCTTCTTGCATCAGTATTGGATTGTTCGACCAAAAGAAAAGCAAGCCTGGATTGGAATACCGTTCGTCGACATGCCAGCTCGCATGCGGCCACGGCGTTAAAGGGGATTTCATTAGACTATGGTTTCTGTTCAGCTAGAGCTGAGCTTAGAAGCCGTATTCTTCGTCTTTATTGTTGAACGCCTTCAAAAAGTTTTGTAACTCTTGGTGGAGCCAAATTCGTCCATGCTCTGCATGGTTGTTGATGTAATCATGGTACGTACGGATAAAAGCTGGATTTAACATGCCGATTAATTGGGCAAGGGAGCCGTCCTTATTATAAATAGAAAGGTGGCTGGGCTGCGCGCGATAAACATGTTCTCCGGTTTTTAATTCAAACAAGTAGTGGGTATTGCTCGTGTCACATTGACAAATGGCCTCCATGCACGCATTCAAAAAAGTTCTCTTGCCATTGTTCATCAATACGCCTCCAATAATAGTAGATTTGTCATGCTCACACCAGACTGTATATCTGATCGAACACTAAAGTTGATGTACTATTTCCCAATTCCCCGGGGTTAGATTCATCACCCATATTCTTATTATGCAGGAAAATAAGCAAGATACAATCGCTAAATATGAGAAAAATATGAAAATACAGTGAATAACATTTTAATTGTGAACGAAACGCTTAGAAATGGTGAAATAGGAGAGATGCTCATGGTTTTAGCGAGAGGATTGAGTTGTACATTGGCTTGTTATTATTGGTACAATCGTCGACATACTGTGGTAATAAAATCAATGAAAATAAGAATTTTAGCAGGATATTGTCTTGTATTGTAGAATAAGATAACTTAATTTAATCAGCTCTAAAGGAATCAATGAATGATTTTTCCAATGTGATTAGAAAATCAAGGAGGAATCTTGCAAATGCCAGAACATAATCATCATTTCAAAGAAATTTTTGAGAAAAAATCCATTGTTATGAGGAAGGGACACGTTTTGATAAAAAAATATTTGCACATAAAATAGGAGAATTAGATTACTGGGGAACTTACGCAACGTATGTTTCAATAGCAGGATTGTTAGTTACTATACTAGGGTACATTTTTCTAAAGGTCGGATGGCCTACACTAAGCAACATTGGCGACTATGTTGGAGGGATAACCTCCGGAACGTTTGGTTTCGCCACAGTTCTTTTTTTAATTTCAACCACAATAACTTCGCAGAAGGCTCTCAAGGAACAGCGTACACATACTCAAATGCAACAATTTGAATCCACATTTTTCAATTTAATTCAATTACACAATCATTTAACAGAACAGTAATTTAATAATCAATTTACAAAGTCATTGGATGATAAAATTAAACAAAGAAACACAGGCTTTCATGGGTGTTAAATGAAAATTCCACACCAAAGGAAGAATTGAATCGTTTTTTTAATGACGATTCGGAATTAATGGACTATTTTAGAAACCTTTCTGGAATTTTAATTTATATCGTCAACGAATCAGATAACATAGATATTAAACAAAAAACTCAATTTAAAAATAAATATTTTGAAATTACAAAAAACAATCTAATGCTCGTTGAGTTGATATTGTTTTTTTATTATGTTGCTTATAACGAAAAAGGCAAATTACTAAAGGATCAAATTAAGGATGTCAATTTTTTTGATGGCTTAAATAAAAAATCATCTTTATTTAATTTAGATGAAAAGAAAATTCTAGAAGAGATTAATAATGGGTAAGCAACACTTTCAAAACCACTGAGTTTAATTATTCAACGCGACATCAATAAATTAATTAGCAGTTGTTCTTTAAGACAGCTAACCAATCAACGTTCTGCACTCTAGTATTTCTTGATTATTTACTAGGAGAGCTTAGCTTGCCGCATAAAAGATGAGATAAACAAATCGGGCTACCCATGGTCCAACTTAAGAGGGATAGAAGATGAACGAGCATCTAAATTCAAAGCTTAATAATCATTCAGATAATACGATCATTGATATTTCTTATAAAGATATTTATGACTTGTATAATGAAAATGTTCAAGATGAAAAAGAGTGTGAAAAAGTAACACAAAGTACATATAGGAATGAAAGTTATTTTGATGGCTTTGGTGATAGTAACCCTAGATTTGCTTTATATAAGGAAACCTTATATAGGGATAAGAAGACGTCAGGATTTACTATGCGATATCCACATGGGACCATAATAACCCAAGCAGAAAGAAGTAATTATTATCGTGGTGAAAATCAAATTTATTCGTGCAGTATTCCAACCCTTACAAGAAAGCTAAGACAATTTAAAACAGAGGAAGATAAAGAAATATACAAATTCATCGCAAATATGCGTATAGGTGAATTTGGTATATTCCTATTTTTGTTTGATTATGTATGTGAATGGGAAAGTAAATACGGAACTGTTCTATTTGATGCATTAGCTCAACATTATGGTTTGGAGACAAATTGGCTTGACATTACCAATGATTTTAATGTGGCATTATTTTTTGCAACGTGTTTCTTTGACCAGAATGAAAAAATATGGAAACCGTTAACCAAAAGCGAAACCGAAAAAGATGATCAAACAAAATATGGTATGATATTTCAGCGCTTTCAGTGGCAAAATGATATATGTACTAGTATGGATATTAGCGGACTATATTTGGAAAAGGAAAAAAATCAAATTCTAAATAACGTCATTTTGCCCATTGGATTTCAACCATTTATGCGGTGTCATATGCAGCATGGCTATGGAATAAAAATGGAAATGGAATGTCCACTGCAGCATGATGATACATTTAATAAACTAAGATTTCGGCAAAGTGAAAAACTCTCAAAAGAAGTATTTGAGATGATGGATCAAGGCAATAAGATATACCCTCACGAAGGTTTAATGGATTTTCAAGATATTATTAATCAAATTAGAGCAGCCACAGTTTTTTCAGATGAAGCTTTTGATTATGCATTTGAAATGAGCATCTATTTTACAAATAAAGAATCTTGTCGGGCTAAAATACTTGCTACAGAAATATGTGGAAAGCGAATCACGATTGAAAAAAATATACATCCAATTCATATGTCACGTCAGAGACGCAGACAACTTGATAGACAATATGCTGAATTTTCAATAGAAAAAGAGTACGGTATAAAATTATTTACAAGGTATATAGCACACCCTGAATAAAGAGATACATATAAAGGAGAGCACTTTGATCGAATCACTGAACCATACCGGTTATTTTGTGGTTGGATATTATTCTCGGTTTCAGAAAACCTCAAGATCAGCTTGAAAATTGAACTGGAAATTTTGATGCTAAATCTGTGCCAAAGAGTCAAAAACTCTTTCAGTGGCTTCTTTTTCTTCCAAAGTACAGATTATTGATCAAGAAACAAGAGACAAATTTGCTGGGGCTAAGCAGCGCCCCTAATTAGATGGTGGTAAAAAAATGCTTAGATACAGTGTATTAGTTGGAAATGGCTTAACTTTAGATTTGGTTAGTTCTTTAGGAATAGATACATCATCACCGTTGCAACACTTTAATCATAGTAAAATCAATTATAGTAACTTTATAGATCATTTGCCTGCAATCAAATCTGAGCTTATGGTAGCATCATCATTAACTGATTTTGACGCTATAACATATTATGTTCAGAAGAATAAAGATAACCCAGATAAAGATTGTCAGCTTAGAAGGTTCTTATCAATATCTTATTCTCAATTACAGAATGTTGTAGATAACTTTGAGGATAAGATAAAGAAATGGAAGTGGACACAATGGTTTAAAGAGAATAAAAAATCCTGTCAATTAGCAATATCATTAAATTATGACTTAGCTCTTGAACGTTCTTTATATTATGCCAATATATCATATAGACGAATTGGGACAGATGAACCACTTGGAAAAGTGCCTATTCTGAAACCACATGGATCAATAGATTTTGATCTGCCGGACTATGCAATTTACTGTCCTATAGAACAACGGTGGGGAGTAACAACCTCGCTTAATGATGCTCAATATGTAAAAACTATACCGAAAGCTGATTGGTTGTTACCAAGAATGGAGGCGGACCTTATACCACCTTCCATGCATAATATTCAACGAGGTTTAAGTTGGATTAATGAAATGTTTAACATATATACTATGCAGGCAGGAAAAATTAATGCTTTAATTATTGTTGGAATCTCTTATTGGGAAGTTGATAGGCCTGAAATAGATTTTTTCTTGCGCAGACTCAATAGCAAAGCAAAAATATTCATTATGAATAAAACCCCTAACCCTAAACTATTGCAAAAGATTGAATCCTTAGGACATGCTTATGAATTACTAGGCTTTAATGATCTCCCTTGGTGATGACGATAGTGATTTTTATACAGTGAGACTAAGAAATTTGAAAAAATAGCTGAAAATTTCTTTTTAGATGCAGAGTGTTTTGTTTATAATACCAAAAAATATTGAATGATCACTCTACTCAAGTTTTAGTACTAATTGTTTTTGTCAATATGAAATTGAGCCACTTCATTATGTAATACCCCAAACTATAGGATATATGGGTGTTGGAAGAAATCGGAACTGGGATGGCAAGTTTCCCGTAACACTTGCGTTGACACTATTATTGTTCCGCAATTTCCTTTCTTTCCATGCTCTGCCTAACTCGGTAAGATTCGTATTTAAGAAGATAGATGTGACAGCGATGCGTAAGCCAGTCAAGCAGTGCAGTCGGCATCTTTTCATCGCCGAACAAGCTCGTCCATTCGCTGAATTTAAGAGTCGTTGTCAGAATAAGACTGGTCCGCTCATATCAGATTGAAAATAATGAAATAGGAATTCTGCTCCGCTTCTGGAGAATGGTTACTGTCTCATCCAAACAGCTAAGTAAAACGGTTTGATCCAGGTCCAATACCTTAGCTATTTATTTGACCAGTTGCCTAATTTTGAAGACCATACTAATGAGACGCTTGATATCCCTGATCATATACCAAGACAAAGAGGAGTACAATTTTCTCATTAATACGATTCACAGCTACGTTGAGACATTAAAAGGAACTGCTCTGCTTGGCAAGGGCGATAAAAACAAATCCTATCTTAAAAATGGCATCTATTCCTATCATCTCTGTCCGCATGGTAACCCAACTACCATTAACAAGGCACATTTTTATAAATTATGAGACGGCCGATTTATTAAAGATAACTTATCAACAGAATTTAATATTTCTTATTAGAGGCCCTAGAATAAACTACTAGTATAATAGGAAGAAGATTATTTCCAATCTAATGCATACGAGTAACGGATATATATGGGGCAAAGATATTAAAGCCTTTACACACTATAAGGTGGATTCCAGACACTGGATAAATTTTAAACACCTGTCAGAAATCGAATTGAGAAACTTACTAAATGAAGTTTTAAGTTATAGACACAGTTGAGTTAATCTAAATTTCAACTATGAATCTTCAGCCAATTCAAGAACAAGATCCATGTTTTGTAAAGCTCGTGAAGGATATGATCTCTTGAAAACAATCGCTTATTACATATCGGAGTATGGGTTTGGCCATGCGACAAGAAGTATTGCGGTAATTAGAAGGCTATGCGAGAAGAATGAAATTCGAATTATTGTTTGCAACGATTTTGCCTATGACTTTTTGAATCAATCATTGAATGATTTGATTACTGAAGAAAGAGTTGCACTTCGCAAGATAAGTAATGACATAGGTTATGTCTTGCAGCCTCATTCACTCACCCCGGATTGTGACCAATTCAAAATAAGCTATCAAAAATTTATTGGTAAACTCCCATTAGCAATCCAAATAGAAACGGAATTCCTAAGCGATCAACATGTGAATCTTGTGATCGGTGATATTCCGCCTGCCCCCTTTAAAGCTGCGCAGACATTATCTATTCCATCAATTGGCATATCCAATTTTACATGGTATACAGCCTATAAAGAGCTTTTACCCGATGCAGATCTCAAGCCCTTGTATAATTGCTATACGAGTATGGATTACTTCTTTGCTTTAGCGGGAAGCCGTGAGCGGGTATGGGGAAGAATGGGCAGCAAATCATTCGGTTTCTTTTCACGAAGCCCACAGGTTGAAGTCGTCCATAAAATAAGAAAGACTGTGAATCCAACCGGAGACAAAACCATCGTCTTCTTTGGACTGGGCATGAAAATTGATGCAGGGAATCTCGCTGCATACAAACTGTGGAGCAGCCTAAATTGTGTTTTTCTTGTCTCAAGCAACACGAACATAGAAGGGGACAACATCTATAAAATCCCCATTGACGATACGGAATCACAGAACTATATTGCGGCATGTGACATCGTCATCTCAAAGCCAGGCTGGGGCACAGTGTCCGAAGCCGTATCATTTAACAAACCATTAATACTGGTTACCCCCCAAAAGATGCAAGAAGACAGAAATACGATTGAGTATTTGAAGACTAACGACGGATGCGAATTAGTTGAGTGGAAGGCAATGAAAGAGTTTGAAGTTACGGCGGACGTGTTAGAGAAGCTGAATAAACAGAAGCAAAGGGCAGGTGTGGATTCAGAGGAAGTTTTAAATGTGATTGTTGAAGAGGTATGCGGGATTTTAGGCGAGTAACATTGTTGGCGAATGATGTGACGGATTATTGGTGTGATTGTCATCAGAGGCATTGAATGAAATGATAATTCATAAAAAATTTGTCATTCATGAAGGATACTCTGATGTTTTTGTCGAAATGTGCTTTTAGTGCTTTATTCATAAGCATTTAACACTAGTATAAATTTAATAACTGAAAAATTAGACATACGTCTCATGTTCAATTCGGGAAGGGGGACGCTAGATGAGCAAACATATAAATTCGAATTTAAAAAATGAGGCAGATAATAATACAAATGAGGCAGATAATAATACAATTGATATTTCTTATAAAGATATTTATGACTTGTATAATAAAAATGTTCAAGATGAAAAAGAATGTGAAAAAGTAACACAAAGTACATATCGCAATGAGAATTATTATGATGAACATGATGATAGCAACTCAAGATTAGCTTTTTATAAGGAAATCCTATACAGGGATAAGAAGACATCAGGATTTATGATGAAGTATCCACATGGTACTATAATAACTCAAGCAGAAAGAAGTAATTATTACCGTGGAGAAAATCAGATTTATTCGTGTAGTATTCCAACGCTTACAAGAAAGCTAAGACAATTTAAAACAGAGGAAGATAAAGAAATATACAAATTTATTGCAAATATGCGCGTAGGCGAATTTGAAATATTTCTAATTCTGTTTGATTATGTGTGGGAATGGGAAAGAAAATACGGAACTGTTCTATTTGAAGCGTTAGCTCAACATTATGGATTGGAGACAAATTGGCTTGACATTACAAATGATTTTAATGTGGCATTATTCTTTGCAACGTGTTTCTTTGATCCGAATGAAAAAAGGTGGAAACCGTTAACTAAAAACGAAACCGAAAAAGATGATCAAACAAAATATGGTATGATATTTCAGCGCTTTCAGTGGCAAAATGATATATGTTCGAGTATGGATATTGGTGGACTTTATTTGGAAAAGGAGAAAAGCCAAATTCCAAATAACGTCATTTTGCCCATTGGATTTCAACCATTTATGCGGTGTCATATGCAGCATGGCTATGGAATAAAAATGGAAATGGAATATCCACTGCAGCATGATGATACATTTAATAAACTAAGATTTCGGCAAAGCGAAAAACTGTCAAAAGAAGTATTTGAGATGATGGATCAAGGAAGAAAGATATATCCTCATGAAGGTTTAATGGATTTTCAAGATATTATTAATCAAATTAGAGCAGCAACAGTTTTTTCAGATGAAGCTTTTGATTATGCATTTGAAATGAGCAACTATTTTACAAATAAAGAAGCTTGTCGGACAAAAATACTAGCTACAGAAATATATGGAAAGAGAATCATGATCGAAAAAAATACTCATCCATTTCATGTGTCACGTCAAAGACGCAGACAGCTTGATAGACAATACGCTGAATTTTCAATAGAAAAAGAGTATGGAATAAAATTAGTTACAAGGCCAGTTGCATACCCTGAATAAAGAGACAAATATAAAGGAGAGCGCTTTGATCGAATCACTGAACCATACCGGTTATTTTGTAGTTGGATATTATTCTCGGTTTCAGAAAACCTCAACCTCAGGCTTGACAAGGAACGGACATATAGGCAGAAAGAAGCAAGGTGCAACATTGCCTTTATTAAATGCCAATACAAAGATCGGTGGTTGACAAATGTCATCTTAAAGTATACATCCTATAACGTACACGCTATAATTTAACTAGTAACTGCATATACTGATACTGCTTCTACTATTAGGTGGTGTTTGTGTATGCGTGATAAAAAGGGGGAGAATAAAAAGATGGCTACCGAACTCGAGACGCGAGATCATGACTTTACGATTAGTGTCGATGCGATAAGAAGATTAGAATCTATGACACCAAAACATTTTCCACGAACAGGTACGAAAAGCCTGAACGATATGTCCCCTGAAGAACGTAATGATCATATTGCACGAATTAGGAAGGCATGGAGTGAGAACTAATGCTGGTTGTCAGTTTGTCTGAAGCATGTTCATTAATTGAGGAAGGGAGGGTTAAAAGCGCCCTCTCTTCTTTTACATGCTTTGATAAGCGCTATCCGAGCACTCAAGAAGTACAAGATTTTATTAGAATTAATGCATTTAAAACGGATGCCCAGAGTTTCTCAAGAACCCATTTGTTTCTCGACAATGATTATCAAATAGCAGGCTTTTTTACGCTGATGATCAAGACCTTTCAGATTGCTGTTCAACGTGATCAGAGGCAAGATTTTGTGAGCTTATCTATTTCTAGGAGAAAATCATTAGGCATCCGCAAAGTCGATGATACTTATGCTTTGCATAGTTATTTGATTGCACAGCTTGCTCGAAATTTTTCCGTGAGATCTGATGTATCGGGGAAAATGATTCTGAATCAGGCACTTCAGTATATTCAGGATGCATACTACCGGATTGGTGGAATATGTTGCGCAACGGTAGAATACTGTCCAACAACTAAATTACATGATTTCTATAGTGAAGCGGGGTTTGAATCTATCTCTGATCATCCAACGACAAAGAATGTTTTGGGCGCACTGACACTAAGATAAAATTCATTTGAAGGGCTGGCTTCTAGTTCACCATATTTTTCTGATAGGTTCTAATTTATTTCTTCAATACTGATTTCTCAAATCCCTAGTTCTTTATTGCCCTTCGTTTGGGAAGATCAATACTCCATTCTGCGTTTTCTTAATATTCTGTGATGTTTTCGTTGAAATTATCTTTTATAAAAATGCAGACCTTTTACATAAAAAATCGATCGGCTCAGCATTGTTTATGCTTCCAGTCGATTTTTTTAACTGCTTATTTACGTTTTTTCAATTCATCTCTCAACGGTGCCAACTTTTTACGCAACGTCTTTTTCCAGGAGCGAACGGTGTGTTCGGAGACATGGGCTGCTTCGGCGATTTGCCCAGTGCTTCAATCACGAAAGACGGAAAGCTTGATGTAGAGGGGCTCACGTGGGGTGAGGGTAGGAAGGTGGTCTTTGAGGATGCGCAGCATTTGCATGTTCAGGGGTGCGGTAGCTTCATCGGGGATGTCATAAGAGGAGTCGTTGCTGTCGTAGGATTCGCGGTTTGCGTTTTTGGAAAGTTTTCGAAGGTAGTCGGAGAGTCGGCCTTCCATCGTTCGAGCAGAGAAGGCGATGAACACATTTTCCGGATCTTTGCCGGCGTCGACTTTTGTGATGTCGAATTTGTCGTTGGCTTCCGAGAATGCATAACGCGCGATTTGCAGTAAGTCTTCGCGATCTGCGTGGCAGTAGAGATAGCGGGCATACCGGTTGGCATATTGAGCGGTGGTTTTCAGGATTTTCGGTTCATACTTTCGCATCAGTCTTTCGAAGGCATAACACTCAGGTTCGAACGGGGCGGCAAAATAGTCGGTAAATGGCATAAAGGTGGGGCTCCTTTCGGGGATTCAGTTTTTTTGTGTAGCTGAATGTGTGGTGCGTGGATTAACGAGGCGTGGACGGGGATGATGCAGTTCGTGGTGTTTCTTGCTCTATGTTATTTATGTAGGGGGCAGGGTTCGGAAATGGTTAGAAGAATCGGGAAAAATATGTATTGTTGCGAAAGGATCCTTCTGGGGCAGGGTATTGTTCATTAATTGATCTGTTCCTGTTTAGTGGTCACGGAGCAGATGAGGGGAGGGAACTTGTCTGATTGTCGATCCGATCAATTATGTATTGATAATTTGCGGTGAAGTGGGTAAACGAAAAAAATGAGCAGTCGTCTCATAACAAGGGACGGCTGCTCTATTATGATTGATCAGTCGAACAAAATGTTCGCTTGAGACATGCGTGACGTGCGTACGTTTTAATTAAATCATTTTGGTATCGAATCCGTTGAGAGGTGCGACAGTGATAAATACGGTATGACTGACTAGATGAATAAAAGCGATGTGGACTTCTTCTATGTATCCCTGTCCGGTAAGGAGGCTGGTGGCGCTTCGAGGAGTTGGCGGGGTCAGCAGATGAGGGCTACTGATCGTTGACGCGAGAAACTGCTTTGGTTTTTGCGAGGACATGCTTTGACCATGCGAGGATGCTCGTGAATCAAGCGCCTTATGATTCACCGGGGATCTTTTACTACTTTATTACGTTAACGCTTCACTCACCTCCTTGTTTTCATAATACCAATTATTTCAATAAATAGGAATATTTATTTTCTGAAAATTAGATAATTAATATCTGTTCACAAATTGGACAAAACAATACGATAAGACCATGACTAAACGACTGTTAATTAGGGCGCATGCTGTTATAGCCCTGTGATTTTGATCAGAAGTTGACCGTATTGCCCGTCCAGCAACTGTTTTGAAAAATAAAAAGGACATCTCTTTACCGTGCAATCTGATTGACACGGAGATGTCCTTTTTGCAACTGTATTGGATTGTTCAACAAAAGAAAGGTAAGACTGATTGGAACGCCTTTTGCCGAAATGCCTGTTCGCATTCGGTCTCGGTGTAAAATGATGAGGACTCGATTAGTCTATGTTTTCTGCTCATCGTTGAGGTGAAGAATTAATCAAATTCTGCGTCTTTATTGTTGAATACGTTCAGAAACTCTTGTAATTGTCTATGAATCCAGATTCTTCCACGCGCTGAATAACTGACCAAATTCGCGTGGTAGGTGCGAATAAATGCGGGATTTAACATGCCAATTAATTTGGCGGGCGAACCATCTTCATTATAAATGGAGATGAGATCGGGGTATGCTTGATAAACATGTTCGCCCGTGTTCAATTCAAACAGATAGTGAGTGCGGCTCGTGTCACGATTACAAATTGCGTCCGTACACGCATACATAAATGCTCTCTTGCCTTTGTCCATTCCTATGCCTCCAATAATATAAGATTAATAACTGATAATTTTATTATGCGGACAAAAATAAGATGGATACAATACTGAATAGTTAGAAAATATGAACAACTGATGAACAAAGCGAAATTTTGATATGAAATACTCCGCAACTTCATCAATGAGTTAATTATTAGTAAAAGTGGAGGATTTTTCAGTGACTCTCATGGGGACTTTTGGATTGCTATAAACAAAGAACCGGGGTGACTAGCAACATGTTTTAAAATCTCATCGAAACCGCAAAAGAAAATGGCATAATCCCACTTTATAGTATAAGTGAAATTACTAACAAGTAAACGTCAAAAACCCCACCTTTTGGATAAGTGTGAGGTTTTGTGCTATTGAAAAATTCAAATAAGCCAGTATTAGTAACTTTATCAACGAAATACTTTTAGTTCTTCATGAATAAATTGCCAATAGCGGTTTAAAGCCGTCACATTCTTTTCAGGATTTGCAACCAGTTCAGAAAAAAACTCCGGGTACTTTTTAAGTTCCTCTAGTAACTTCTTATCCTTCTTAGATTGATTGTTCTTGTAATCATATGAAGAGGAAGAATTTGTTTTTTCATCGGATTGTCCAATTAAATAGTCAATACTTGTATCAAATAATAGAGATAACGCAAGTAGCGCCTCTAGCGAAGGTTCATTTCTTCCTTGTTCATAGTAGCCATAAGCACTTGTGCTGATGCGGAGCTTTTTTGCCACATCTTCCTGCTTCAATTGTGCTTCTTCTCTTAAATCTTTTAAGCGCTCTGAAAAGGTAGCCAATGGGCAACACTCCTTATTGATGCGTGAATTATACAATAACAAATTGTGAAATAATTAAAATACAACAAAATATCTGAAAATATATTTACATACAACAAAATGTTGTTTATAATTGCTCTTGTAAGTAAAGCTTACATAAAAGCCAGGTCAATCATATTACATGAGGAGTTGATATCAGGCCAGCTAACTAAAAAATATAATATTAGATGGAGGGATGTTAAATAGCTCGCTACAGTTTTGGGGGAGATGAGTATGTTTTTGC
>Ga0334901_1002759_pt1 | contig 14352 bp, 27 predicted proteins | sample GraSluR3_MG_3_FD_207216 | JGI IMG/M metagenome (GOLD analysis project Ga0334901, IMG submission 207216) | Sludge microbial communities from methane-producing bioreactor in Wageningen University, Netherlands - Granular Sludge_15_08-R3 | ecosystem: Engineered > Bioreactor > Anaerobic >...
TCGATAAAGGCGATGTTACCGGTATTAATCCGGTTATCAGTAAAGAGGTAAAACGTACGGCTAATGTGGAAGAACCGCTGGCAGCACTTGCGTTTAAAATTGCCACCGATCCTTTTGTGGGCCGTCTGGCCTATATGCGTGTTTATTCCGGCAAAATTGAAGCCGGTTCGCAGGTGTTAAATTCCCGTACAGGAAAAAAAGAACGCATTTCGCGCCTTTACCAGATGCACTCCAACAAGCAAAATCCGAAAGATGTAATCGAAGCAGGTGATATTTGTGCAGCAGTAGGATTTAAAGACATCCGTACCGGTGACACCCTTTGCGATATAAAACATCCGATTGAGCTGGAAAGTATGGATTTTCCAGAGCCTGTTATCGGTATTGCCGTTGAACCGAAATCGCAAAAAGATCTCGACCGGTTGTCCAACGGACTTTCGAAACTGGCCGAAGAAGATCCCACATTTCAGGTGCATACCGACCACGAATCGGGTCAAACCGTAATTCGGGGAATGGGTGAATTACACCTCGAAATTATTATCGACCGCCTGAGAAGGGAGTTTAAAGTGGAATGCAATCAGGGCGCTCCGCAGGTGGCCTACAAAGAAGCCATCAGCCAACTGGTTGAATTGCGCGAAGTGTTTAAGAAACAAACCGGTGGCCGCGGTAAATTTGCCGATATTTCCGTAAAAATAGAACCGGCCGAAGACGGAAAAGCCGGGCTGGAATTTATCGATCAGGTAAAAGGCGGAAACATCCCGCGCGAATATATTCCGTCGGTTCAAAAAGGATTTACCGACGCTATGTCGAACGGTCCGCTTGCCGGATTCCCGTTAGACAGTTTGAAGGTTACGCTGCTCGATGGTTCTTTCCACGCAGTGGACTCCGACCAGTTGTCTTTCGAAATTTGTGCGCGGCAGGCATTCCGTCATGCCGCATCTAAAGCCGGCCCAAAATTGCTCGAACCCATTATGAAACTGGAGATTGTAACTCCTGAAGAGTATATGGGCGACATCATCGGCGATCTGAACCGTCGTCGCGGCGATGTTACAGGCATGATGAGCAAGGGAAATGCCCGCGTTATTCATGCCAATGTACCGCTGGCCGAGCAGTTTGGTTATGTTACCGTGTTGCGGACTTTATCGTCGGGAAGGGCTACTTCATCTATGGAGTTCAGCCACTACCAGGAAGTTCCGCAAAATCTGGCCGTCAAAGTGCTGGAAAATGTACAGGGAAAAGTTGATTTATTATAAATAATTTTAACAGAGTTCTCAAAATGAGCCAAAAGATCAGAATTAAGCTGAAATCGTACGATCATAATTTGGTTGACAAATCGGCTGAGAAGATTGTTAAAACGGTGAAAACCACCGGTGCTGTGGTAAGTGGTCCTATTCCGCTTCCAACACACAAACGGGTATTCACAGTTTTGCGTTCTACCTTCGTGAATAAAAAATCGAGGGAACAGTTTCAGTTGTCATCTTATAAACGTTTGATCGACATCTACAGCTCAACGGCAAAAACAATCGACGCCTTAATGAAGCTGGAATTACCCAGTGGCGTTGAAGTAGAAATTAAAGTTTGATAATTAAAAAGTAGTCGAAATGGCTGGAATTATTGGAAAAAAAATCGGAATGACATCCGTATTCAGTGTTGAGGGGAAAAATATCCCATGCACTGTGATTGAAGCCGGTCCATGTGTGGTTACACAGGTGAAGACCGCCGAAAAAGAAGGCTACGACGCGTTACAGCTTGCTTATGGCGACAAAAAAGAAAAAAGAGCCACCAAAGCAGAATTCGGGCATTTTAAAAAAGCCGGAATTACGCCGAAACGCCGGGTAGTCGAGTTTAAAAACACCTACCAGGAAGAATACAAACTGGGAGATTCCGTTACCGTTAATATTTTCCACGAACTGGACTATGTTGACGTGGTTGGCGTTTCGAAAGGTAAAGGTTTTCAGGGGGTAGTAAAACGTCACAATTTCCGTGGGGTTAACGATCAAACCCACGGTCAGCACAACAGGTTGCGTGCACCAGGTTCTATTGGTGCTTCGTCGTGGCCAAGCCGCGTATTTAAAGGAATGCGTATGGCCGGAAGGACCGGTAACGAAACAGTTACCATTGAAAACCTTATGGTGATGAAAGTGATTCCTGAAAAGAATTTGATAGTGGTGAAAGGTTCGGTGCCTGGCGCCAAAGGTTCATACTTAATTATTAGGAAACAATGGAACTAAGTGTACTGAATAGAGAAGGAAAAGAAACCGGACGCAAGGTAACCTTGAACGACCGGATTTTTGGCGTTGAGCCCAGCGACCATGCCATTTATCTCGATGTTAAACAATTTATGGCAAACAAACGACAGGGAACGCACAAAACGAAGGAACGCTCGGAAGTAACCGGAAGTACCCGGAAAATAAAAAGGCAAAAAGGAACCGGTACAGCCCGTGCCGGTGATATTAAATCACCCATTTTCAAAGGTGGGGGTACCGTTTTCGGCCCACGTCCAAGAAGTTACGGGTTTAAACTGAATAAAAAAGTAAAGCAGCTGGCCCGGAAATCGGCACTGACTTACAAAGCCCGTGAGAACAGCATTCTGGTTTTGGAAGATTTTTCTTTGGAAGCTCCAAAAACAAAAGAAATGGTGGCATTAAAAAGTAGTTTGCAAATTGCTGATAAAAAGTCACTTTTCGTTTTACCAGCCGAAAATAATAACATATATTTGTCGTCCAGAAATTTACAGGATGTTTCAGTCGTAATTGCTTCTGAATTAAATACTTATCAAATTTTGAACGCAAATACTATCATTCTTCTCGAAGGTTCTGTGAAGAAAATAGAAGAAGCATTTAAACTTTAAGGCGATTTAAAGATGGATATTTTAATAAAACCATTGGTTACCGAAAAAATGAATGAGCAGGCCGAACGGTTTAACCGTTACGGGTTTATTGTTGTAAAATCGGCCACAAAACCGCAAATTAAAAAAGCGATTGAAGGCCTTTACAATGTGAAGGTAGATTCCGTTAATACCATGGTATATGGCGGGAAAATGAAATCACGCTACACCAAATCGGGAATCATTACCGGAAAAACCACTGCTTACAAAAAGGCCGTTGTTACGTTGGCCGAAGGAGACAGTATAGATTTTTACAGTAATATTTAATAACAGAAATGGCAGTAAGAAAATTAAAACCAGTAACTCCGGGTCAGAGGCACAAAATAATTGGCGCCTTTGATACCATTACTGCATCTACACCTGAAAAATCATTGTTGGAGCCCCTGCGGAAATCTGGAGGTAGGAATAACCAGGGCCGCATGACGATGAGGTATATAGGTGGGGGACACAAACGCAAATACCGTGTTATCGATTTTAAGCGCGATAAAGACGGTGTTGCTGCTGTTGTCGATTCCATTCAGTACGATCCGAACCGCTCTGCCCGCATCGCCCTGCTTCAGTACGAAGACGGCGAAAAAAGGTACATCGTAGCACCCAACGGATTACAAGTTGGGCAAACGTTAAAAAGCGGTCCCGGTGTCGAACCTGAAATAGGAAATGCACTCCCCTTATCCGATATTCCTCTCGGAACATTGGTTCACAACATTGAGCTCCGTCCCGGACAGGGCGGAATTATGGCACGTAGTGCAGGCGCTTATGCGCAATTGACCTCTCGCGAAGGTAAATACGCAGTATTGAAATTGCCTTCAGGCGAATCTCGTATGGTACTTACATCCTGCAGGGCTACTGTTGGAACTGTTGGAAATGCAGAGCACAACCTCGAACGTTCGGGTAAAGCCGGCCGTTCACGTTGGTTGGGAAGACGGCCACGGGTTCGTGGCGTAGTGATGAACCCGGTGGATCACCCGATGGGTGGCGGCGAAGGTCGTGCATCAGGCGGACATCCCCGCTCACGTAAAGGATTGCTCGCGAAAGGGTATAAAACCCGTTCCAAAAAGAAAGCTTCCGGCAAGTATATTATTGAACGTAGGAAAAAATAGTTAAAGGGAAAGAATTATGAGTCGTTCGTTAAAAAAAGGGCCTTTTATCGATTTTAAGCTGGAAAAGAAAATTCTGACCATGAATGATGGCGGAAAAAAATCGGTAGTAAAAACATGGGCCAGAGCTTCAGTAATTTCTCCTGACTTTGTAGGCCATACCATCGCCGTGCATAACGGAAATAAATTTATTCCGGTTTATATTACCGAGAATATGGTGGGCCACCGTTTAGGTGAATTTGCACCTACACGCACATTCAGGGGTCATGCTGGTAACAAAAGGTAGGCATTATGTCAGTTAATTTTAAAAAGAAAGAAGAATGGGTGCCAGAAAAAGATTAGCAGCAGAAAAACGAAAAGAAGATAAAAAGCAACAATATTTTGCTGTATTAAAAAATTGCCCTACATCACCAAGAAAGATGAGGCTTGTAGCCGATTCTATCCGCGGCATGGAGGTGAATAAAGCGTTGGATGTTTTAAAGTTTTCCTCGAAAGAAGCATCGCGCAGGGTAGAAAAACTCCTGCTTTCAGCTATTGCCAACTGGCAGGCTAAAAACGAAGGAGTACGTTTAGAGGAAAGTGATTTGTACGTGAAAACAGTAATGGTTGATTCAGGCCGAATTCTGAAAAGGTTACGTCCGGCTCCCCAGGGTCGTGCTCACCGCATCAGAAAACGCTCGAACCATGTTACCGTTTACGTTGACCGGAAAGAAAGTGTTGTTGAAGAAAACTTTAATCAGTAGTAGTACATGGGACAAAAAGTAAATCCAATTTCAAATCGTTTGGGATTCATTAAAGGATGGGATTCCAATTGGTTCGGTGGTGACGATTACGGCGATAAGCTGGCCGAAGACCACAAAATACGGGAATATTTGAATGCCCGTTTGGCCAAAGCCAGTATTTCAAGAATCGTAATTGAACGTACCTTGAAGCTTATCACCATCACCGTGCATACTTCACGCCCGGGTATTATTATTGGGAAAGGCGGACAGGAAGTTGACAAGTTGAAGGAAGAGCTGAAAAAAATTACCAGCAAAGAAGTCCAGATCAACATTTTCGAAATTAAACGCCCTGAACTCGATGCCAAAATTGTTGCCAACAACATTGCAAGGCAAATCGAGGGTAAGGTAGCTTACCGCAGGGCTGTGAAAATGGCTATCGCTTCAACCATGAGAATGGGAGCCGAAGGCATTAAAGTATTGGTTTCAGGCAGGCTGAACGGCGCCGAAATGGCCCGCTCGGAAATGTACAAGGACGGTCGTACTCCGTTACATACCCTGAGAGCCGATATCGACTATGCACTGGGCGAAGCGCTTACCAAAACCGGACTTATCGGAGTTAAAGTCTGGATTTGTAAAGGTATGGTTTACGGAAACCGCGACCTTTCACCAAACGTGGGGCAGAAACAAGCCCGTCCGGGAGGTAAAGGCGTTGGTGGCGGCGGCCGCAGAGGTAGAAGAAAATAGTGGTATAACACTTAGAAAGAAGTAAGGATGTTACAGCCAAAAAAAGTAAAATTCAGAAGAGTACAAAAGGGCCGGATGAAGGGAAATTCCCAGCGCGGGAATCAACTGGCTTTCGGTTCATTTGGAATAAAATCGTTGGAAGAAGCGTGGATCACTGGCCGCCAGATTGAAGCTGCCAGGGTTGCGGTTACACGCCACATGCAACGTCAGGGTCAAATTTGGATTCGAATTTTCCCCGATAAACCCATTACCAAAAAACCCGCCGAAGTGCGTATGGGTAAAGGTAAAGGGGCTCCTGAAGCATTTGTTGCACCGATTACGCCGGGCAGGATTATTATTGAAGCCGACGGCGTACCGTTTGAACTGGCTAAAGAAGCGCTGCGCCTTGCAGCACAAAAATTGCCGGTTACAACAAAGTTTGTGGTAAGGCGTGATTTTGTTGAAGAATAAAATAGGTGAATAAATATGAAAACGTCTGAAATCAGAGAATTGACGACCAAAGAAATCGTCGAGAAAATACAGGTGGAAAAAGAAAATTTAGTTCGCCTCCGTTTAAACCATGCAGTGTCTCCGCTGGATAACCCGATGAAAATCAAAGCATCCAAACGAAATATTGCACGGCTCAAAACTATTCTTCGTCAAAGAGAATTAAGTGATAATCAGAATTAATTCAGCGATGGAAGAAAATAAAGTGAGAAATCTCAGGAAAGAGCGCGTCGGGGTGGTTGTTTCCAGTAAAATGGACAAAACCATTGTGGTGGCTGCAAAACGTAAAGTGAAGCACCCCATTTATGGAAAGTTTGTGAATAAAACAACAAAATTTTATGCCCACGATGAGAAAAATGACTGCAACATTGGCGATTTGGTCAAAATTATGGAAACACGTCCGTTGAGCAAAAACAAATGTTGGAGATTAGTTGAAATAATTGAAAGAGCGAAGTAATCATGATACAACAAGAAACCAGATGTGCGGTTGCCGATAACAGCGGAGCAAAAGAAGTTTTGTGTATCCGTGTTTTGGGCGGTACCCGTAAACGTTATGCCTCAATAGGCGATATGATTGTGGTGTCAGTGAAAAGTGCTATCCCTGGCAGCGATGTCAAAAAAGGAATCGTTTCCAAAGCAATTGTTGTGCGTACCCGTAAGGAAGTCCGTCGTGCCGACGGTTCTTACATCAGGTTCGACGACAATGCCGTTGTTTTATTAAACAACGCCGGCGAAATGCGCGGAACCCGTATCTTCGGGCCCGTAGCCCGCGAATTGAGGGATAAGAACATGAAGATTATTTCGCTTGCACCAGAAGTACTGTAAATTGAAAAATGCTCGAAAATGCAGAAAAAGTTACACATAAAAAAAGGTGACACTGTGGTGGTGATTACCGGCAATTACAGAGGTCAGAAAGGCCGCGTACTTGAGGTAATCAGAAAAACCGACAGGGCAATTGTGGAAGGTGTGAACCTGGTTAAAAAACATACCAAGCCCAATGCGAAAAATCCGCAGGGAGGTATCGTGGAGCAGGAAGCACCCATTCATATCTCGAACCTGATGCTGGTCGATCCGAAAACCGGAGAACGCACCCGTATCGGTCGCAGAGTGGATGAAAGTAAAGGTAAATTGATTCGTTATTCGAAAAAATCTGGAGAGGAGATTAAGTAATGGCATACGTACCAACTCTTAAAAAGAAATATCAGGAAGAAGTAATACCTGCGCTGAAAAAAGAGTTTAACTACTCTTCAGTAATGCAAGTTCCGAAATTGGAGAAAATAGTGCTCAACCAGGGAGTGGGAGCTGCTATTGCCGACAAAAAAATCATTGAAGTAGCCACTACCGAAATGACTATGATTGCAGGGCAAAAAGCCGTTCAAACCGTTTCCAAAAAAGACATCTCCAATTTCAAACTGAGAAGGAAAATGCCAATCGGGGTACGCGTAACTTTACGCCGCGAACGCATGTACGAATTCCTCGACCGTCTGATTGCTGCCGCACTGCCGCGTATTCGCGACTTTCGCGGTATTGAAAGCAAAATGGACGGGCGCGGAAATTACACGCTGGGTGTGCCCGAACAGATTGTTTTCCCCGAGATTGTACTTGACAAAGTCAGCAAAATCAACGGGATGAATATTACCTTTGTTACTTCGGCAGAAACCGACGAAGAAGGTTTTGCCCTGTTGAAACACTTAGGTTTACCATTTAAAAATGTAAAAAAGAATTAAGCTATGGCCAAAGAATCAATGAAAGCCCGCGAAATTAAACGGGCAAAACTGGTTGAAAAATACGCCGAGAAAAGGGCCAGGCTGAAAGCCGAAGGTGACTGGGAAGGACTGCAAAAGTTGCCAAAGAACTCTTCCAGAGTTCGTTTGCACAACCGGTGTAAACTTACCGGAAGACCAAAAGGGTATATGCGCCAATTTGGTATCAGCAGGATTAATTTCCGCGAAATGGCTTCGTCTGGTTTAATCCCAGGAGTTAAAAAGGCTAGTTGGTAATTGTTAAACACTTGAATAATGAGTAAAGTATCAGATCCAATAGCAGATTATCTGACAAGAGTACGCAACGCTATTCTTGCCAAACACCGGGTGGTAGATATTCCTTCATCGAACGTGAAAAAAGAAATAACCAAAATCCTTATGGATAAAGGGTATATTTTAAATTACAAGTTTGAAGAAGAAAAAGAATACCAGGGCAATATTAAAATTGCGCTGAAATACAACCCCGAAACGAAAGTATCTGCAATTAAAGGTTTAAAAAGAATCAGTAAACCAGGGCTGCGCAAGTATTGCAACGGCGATAACATTCCGCGCGTGCTCAATGGTTTGGGAATTGCTATTATTTCTACCTCGAAAGGAGTGATTACCGACAAAGAAGCCCGCGAACAGCATGTTGGCGGTGAAGTTATATGTTACGTGTATTAAAAAAAGGAACAGGTCATGTCAAGAATAGGTAGATTACCAATTGAAATACCATCAGGAGTTGAAATTAAAGTTGCCGAAAACAATGTTGTTTCGGTAAAAGGACCTCTTGGTGAGTTAAAACAACAGATAGCACCTGAAATTGAAATGGAAATAAAAGACAACCAAATCAGTTTCAGCAGGCCGGCAGAAACCAAAAGACTTAAATCGTTACACGGGCTTTCACGTGCGTTGGTCAACAACATGGTGGAAGGTGTTTCGAAAGGGTTTGAAATTAAACTGGAACTCGTAGGTGTAGGTTTTCGTGCCGAAGTGTTACCCGATAATGTCCTCGACCTTGTTTTGGGATATTCGCACCATACATATCTTCAACTTCCTCCTGAAGTTAAAGTGGAAGCCAAATCTGACAAACGCAGCAATCCGATTATTACCCTGCAATGCATCGATAAGCAGTTGATTGGGCAGGTAGCTGCAAAAATCAGGTCATTCCGTAAACCAGAGCCCTACAAAGGCAAAGGGATTAAATTTGTGGGCGAAGTATTGAGGCGTAAAGCCGGTAAAGCCGCCGCTAAATAAATTTTGAAAATTTAGGTATTATGGCATTAACAAAAACAGAAAGGCGAAAAAGAATAAAAACCCGGGTACGAAAAATTGTAACCGGTTCGGCCGAACGTCCGCGTTTGAGCGTTTTCAGAAGCAACAAGCAAATTTATGCTCAATTAATTGACGACAATAATGCAACCACGCTTATTGCAGCTTCTTCTACCGAAAAAGAAGTAGCTGCCGAAGATGGTAACAAAAAAGAGAAAGCAGCTTTGGTGGGTAAACTCATTGCCAGAAAAGCTTTAGCTGCAGGCATTGAAAATGTCGTTTTCGACAGAAATGGTTATTTATACCATGGGAGAGTTAAACAGTTAGCTGACGCGGCCCGCGAGGGTGGCCTTAAATTCTAAAATTATGGCGACATTAAGTAATAAAGTTAAAACAAGCGACCTCGATTTAAAAGACAGGTTGGTAGCCATTAACCGTGTTACCAAAGTAACCAAAGGTGGCCGTACCTTTAGCTTTTCGGCAATTGTAGTTGTTGGAAACGAAGACGGCATTGTGGGCTGGGGGCTTGGAAAAGCAAGCGAAGTTACCACGGCCATTGCAAAGGGCGTTGAAGCAGCCAAAAAGAACCTGGTGAAAATTCCGGTTGTTCACGGAACTATTCCGCACGAACAGGCTGCCCGGTATGGTGGTGCCGATGTATTGATTAAACCCGCTACTCCAGGTACCGGTGTGGTTGCAGGAGGCGCTATGCGTGCTGTGCTCGAAAGCGTTGGAATTCACGACATTCTGGCAAAATCCAAAGGCTCTTCCAATCCACATAACCTGGTAAAAGCTACGATGGAAGCCCTGCTCGAACTCCGGGATGCCCGTACAGTAGCCCAGCACAGAGGTGTTTCACTGGAAAAAGTTTTTAAAGGATAACACAGTTATGGCTAAAATAAAAATTACACAGGTAAAAAGCAGCATCGGTTCAACAAAAAGGCAGAAAGCTACACTCGAAGCACTTGGTTTGCGTAAGCTGAACCAAACCGTTGAACACGAAGCATCCTCACAAGTGGTCGGTATGGCCCAAAAAGTGGGACATTTAGTAAGCGTTGAAGAAGTATAACAATATTTCAAACAAATGAAATTATGGATTTAAGTAAATTAAAGCCTGCATCGGGTTCTACCAAAAAAACCAGGCGTATCGGACGCGGACAAGGCTCCGGATACGGAGGTACATCCACACGTGGGCACAAAGGCCAGAAGTCAAGGTCTGGTTATTCCAAAAAAATAGGTTTTGAAGGTGGACAGATGCCATTACAGCGGGTAGTTCCAAAGTCGGGTTTTAAAAATTTTAACCGCGTTGAATATAAAGCCATCAACCTCGATGTTTTACAAAAACTGGCGGAAAAAGAAAACCTCACATCAATCGACGTAGCCGCTTTGGTTAACGCCGGAATTGCTTCGAAAAACGATAAAATTAAAATTCTTGGCGGCGGTACTTTAGATAAAAAGCTCGATGTAAAAGCACACGCTTTTTCTAAAACAGCCAAAGAAGCTATCGAAAAACTGGAAGGAACAACTGAAATACTTTAAACTGTAATGAAACGATTTATAGAGACCCTAAAGAATATTTACAAGATTGAAGATTTGAGGATTCGAATCGGAACAACCTTGTTCTTTATTTTGATTTACAGGTTAGGTTCGTTTGTATCTCTACCCGGTGTTGACCCGGCTCAATTGCAGAACCTGAAGAGTCAAACTTCTGACGGGTTGCTTGGGCTGATAAACATGTTTTCGGGAGGGGCGTTTGCTCAGGCTTCTATTTTCGCTTTAGGAATTATGCCGTACATTTCCGCCTCCATTGTAATTCAGTTACTTGGTATTGCGGTACCCTATTTCCAGAGGTTGCAGAAAGAGGGGGAGTCGGGAAGAAGGAAAATTAACCAGATTACCCGGTATTTGACCGTGATTATTCTGGTTTTCCAGTCGCCGGCATATTTAACTAACCTGCATTATCAATTGCCCGAAACGGCTTTTGCAATGAAAGGCGCCCTGTTTACAGTGTCGTCTGTCATTATTCTTACAGCCGGTTCCATGTTTGTGATGTGGCTGGGCGAGCGGATTACCGATAAAGGAATCGGTAACGGTATTTCGCTCATCATCATGATTGGGATTATTGCGCAGTTGCCAATGGCGGTTGTACAGGAATTTGCTTCCCGTATCAGCCAACAGGGCGGAGGTCTTGTAATGTTTCTTATCGAGTTTGTTATTCTTTTTCTGGTATTTATGGCATCCATCCTGCTGGTTCAGGGAACCCGCAGAATTCCGGTGCAATATGCCAAACGGATTGTGGGTAACAAACAATACGGCGGTGTACGTCAGTACATCCCGCTGAAAGTTAACGCTGCAGGTGTTATGCCCATTATTTTTGCCCAGGCAATTATGATGGTGCCCATTACCCTTGTGGGCGTGGCAAATTCTGAAAACCTGAGTGGTGTTGCGGCTGCATTATCAAACATTACCGGGTTTTGGTACAACTTTGTGCAGTTTTTGCTGGTAGTTGCGTTTACCTATTTTTATACGGCAATTACCATCAACCCTACACAAATGGCCGAAGACATGAAGAAAAACGGTGGCTTTATCCCCGGCGTTAAACCGGGAAAAAAGACAGTGGAATTCCTCGACACAATTATGTCGCGAATTACACTGCCCGGATCTGTTTTCCTCGGCATTATTACCATTCTTCCGGCATTTGCCATGCTTATGGGAATCAACCAGTCGTTCGCCTATTTTTATGGAGGAACCTCGTTGCTTATCCTTGTTGGGGTAGTACTCGACACATTGCAGCAAATTGAAAGTCACCTGTTAATGCGCCATTACGACGGACTGACCAAGTCGGGCCGGATAAAGGGCCGCGCAGGTGGAGGTATTTAATGAGAATGAAGTCTTTTTAAGTCATTGTTAAGGAGATGCAACAGTAATTGTGCAAAATGAAATGCTTCTGTTATCTTTGCAGAAAATTTCTGAAGAGTAACAGGAAATTACAACAACTTTTAGAATTGTAAAATTTAAAAACAGGTTATTTTTTATGGCAAAACAGCCTTCGATTGAACAAGACGGAACAATTATAGAAGCATTGTCGAATGCAATGTTTCGTGTTGAACTGGAAAACGGGCACGTTATAACAGCCCATATTTCAGGGAAAATGCGAATGCACTACATAAAAATATTACCGGGAGATAAAGTAAAAGTCGAAATGTCTCCTTACGATTTGACAAAAGGCAGAATTACATTCAGGTATAAAAATTAAATCATTTTATAATGAAAACGCGAGTTTCAGTTAAAAAGCGCAGCGCAGAATGTAAAATCGTTCGCCGGAAAGGGCGCTTGTATGTTATTAATAAAAAGAACCCGAAGTTTAAACAACGGCAGGGGTAAATTTAATTTGAAAAGTGAATTAATATGGCACGTATAGTAGGTGTTGATATTCCGAATAATAAAAGAGGTGAGGTAGCTCTCACCTATATTTACGGCATTGGCCGCAGCAGGGCAAACACTATCCTTAAAGAAGCCGGAGTTGATCCGGATGTGAAAGTACAGGACTGGAACGATGACCAGTTTGGGGCAATCCGTAACGTAATCAACAACCAGTTTAAAGTGGAAGGCGAATTGCGTTCCGAGGTACAGATGAACATTAAACGATTGATGGACATTGGTTGCTACCGTGGTATCCGGCATCGTATTGGTTTACCGGTTCGGGGGCAAAGTACAAAAAACAATGCCCGTACCCGGAAAGGGAAACGTAAAACTGTTGCGAACAAAAAAATGGCCACTAAATAAGGGTTTTGAGTTATGGCAAAAAAAACAGGATCAAGTAAAAAGAGAGTGGTTGTTGTGGAAGCCAATGGTATGGCCCACGTGCACTCCTCTTTCAATAACATTATCGTTACGCTGACCAACATGAACGGCGAAGTGATTTCGTGGTCGTCGGCTGGGAAAAAAGGTTTTCGCGGGTCGAAAAAGAACACACCTTATGCTGCTCAGGTAGCATCGGAAGAGTGTGCAAAAACCGCTTACGACCTTGGTTTGCGCAAAGTGAAAGTGTTTGTGAAAGGCCCGGGTAACGGCCGCGAGTCGGCTATCAGGGCGCTTGCCACAGTTGGACTTCAGGTAACCGAAATTGTTGATGTTACCCCGCTGCCACATAACGGTTGCAGGCCACCTAAAAGACGTCGTGTTTAATTTTTAAAGCAAAAGGTAATGGCTAGATACAGAGGACCAAAATCTAAAATTGCCCGTAAATTCGGTGAACCCATTTTCGGACCCGATAAAGTTTTCGAGCACAAAAATTATCCGCCGGGAATGCACGGTATGTCGGCCCGCCGGAGAAAAGTGTCGGAATACGGACAACAGTTAAAAGAAAAGCAAAAAGCAAAATATACTTATGGCGTTTTGGAAAGACAATTCCGGAACCTCTTCGAAAAAGCAAACTCATCCAAAGGTATTACCGGCGAGGTGTTGCTGCAGTTACTCGAATCGAGGCTCGATAACGTAGTTTTTCGCCTGGGTATTGCAAAAACACGGGATGCTGCCCGTCAGTTTGTTACACACAAACATATTGTAGTGAACGGAAAAGTAGTAAACATTCCTTCGTACCAGGTAAAACCGGGCGACCTTGTTGGAGTCAGGGAAAAATCGAAAGCGATGGAAGAAATTACCGACTCTTTACATTCGCGCCGGAGTACCCGCTATGAATGGCTGGAATGGGATAATGACCAAATGATTGGAAAATTCCTGAATATACCCGAGCGTGATGAAATACCTGAAAACATCAAAGAACAACTTATCGTAGAGTTGTATTCAAAATAAAATTTTACTAAGGTTATTATGGCAATATTAGCATTCCAAAAGCCCGACAAGGTGATAATGATTGAGTCCGATGATAAATTCGGAAAATTCGAATTTCGTCCGTTGGAACCCGGTTACGGTATTACAATTGGTAACGCCCTGCGCCGAATTCTGTTATCATCGCTCGAGGGGTATGCAATCACCAGCGTGAAAATAGAAGGTGTTGACCATGAGTTTTCTACGATTAAGGGAGTTATTGAAGATGTTACCGATATTATCCTTAATCTCAAGCAAATTCGGTTCAAAAATGAAGTGGAAGATTTCGAAGGAGAAAAAGTAACGGTTTCCGTTTCCGGACAGGAAGAATTTACAGCCGGCGACATTAACAAGTTTATGACCGGTTTCAGGGTGTTAAATCCTGATCTGGTAATTTGCAGAATGGAGCCCGATGTGAAACTTCAGTTTGAACTAAACATCGGTAAAGGCAGGGGTTACGTTCCTGCCGTTGAAAATAAACCTGCAGAAACCGAATTTGGCTTAATCCCGGTCGATTCCATTTACACGCCAATTAAAAAAGTGAAGTACGCGGTTGAAAACTTCAGGGTAGAGCA
>Ga0334901_1002761_pt1 | contig 14339 bp, 13 predicted proteins | sample GraSluR3_MG_3_FD_207216 | JGI IMG/M metagenome (GOLD analysis project Ga0334901, IMG submission 207216) | Sludge microbial communities from methane-producing bioreactor in Wageningen University, Netherlands - Granular Sludge_15_08-R3 | ecosystem: Engineered > Bioreactor > Anaerobic >...
ACCGTGAACTTCCAGAAATTTTAGACCTAAAACCTATTATATCCATTTTTGAATGAACTACAGGAAGTTGGAAATCTATCTATCCGCGTCAACTGAAGAGTCATACAATAGTCGATATAAAATAATCCGCCTCACGAATTTTACATAAAGAAGGATTCCTCGAGTCGGTAACTTTAACTTGCCCATACTCATATTTTATCATAACGCTGGAGCCATCGTTTCGATAAATTGTCATATTTTCCGCAGGTCGTTCAAAAACTTCTATTGGATTTTTCATATTTTTTAGGCGCTTATACTCCGACATCGGAATAAAGAATTCTAGTTCAGAGATAATCCTTGCTTTCTTTAGAGGCTTAGTTCTCTGAGATCCATTTATGTTAATCCATCGGTCTATATAGCGAACCATTTCAGTCATTTTTTCAACAGTTTTAGAAATGTCATCGATCTCTTCGATTCGTTTCCCCTCCAAAACACCTAGAATAATTTTCTTATACTCATCCATAGTTATCGGAACGCTCATCACATGTGGCCGATCATAGAATTGGCCGTTTCCATACGTGATTCGATATTGAAATTGAAATTCCATTATTTTACACCTCTCAGTCTTAATTATTCTTCACTATCACTTGAGTTAATATAATTGATGATATCCTCATATCTCCGATTGCTTTTTGCAATCGCTACCATGACTTCTTCAGCTCGCAAAGCCTGTCTTTTATCCAATAGTTGCTTTAGCATTGATGTAGAAGCATCATATTTTTTCTTGGCTTTTACCACATCTTCTTGTGCTTTTTCAATTCTTTCTTCCAACACGTCTTTTCCAATTTTTCTTGCCATTGCTTATTTCCTCCCGTTTTTATTTCTTGTTTTTTTGCAGTACACCACTTATTTCAGTTACTCTGCTTTTTATATGATTTTCGTTTAATCCGAAGGCTCCAAGGATTATTTTTTGCCTCGCCGTCACGGCATGATCAAGTCGATATACATTGTCCGTCTGTCTGACCATCTCTATTTTCTCCAATTCCCTTATTGCCGCAGGTACGGTCATATAATTCGATTTCTTGTTCATTTTTTTCATCTCATCCAATAGGTTTGTATACATTCTACTTCGTACAATCAGCGCTACGAACTCAATAAAGATTTTAGCCGATGCTGATTCGTCCGAATGCACACGAATACTTTTATTACCCAGATATGTTTTGTCTCCACTGAACAATTTTTCTGATGCATCTCTGCTTTTATATAGACTTATTGCTTCTTTGGCCGTCATTTTATCTGATGTGACAATAACGAAATATCCGCAAAGCTCTATTTCCTTCTCAGTTACATCTGTACGCTCTTCGGGATATACGTAGACCTTTCCACTTTCTTCATAGTGTATGTAATAGTAATGTTGAAAGATTGGTCCAAAATTCACTTCTTCATTGACATGCTCCAGAAGATACGTTCTCATTTTTCTTAGTTTTTCTTCGAACGCCGTTCTTTCTGCAGCTTCTTTGGTAACACTATGATAGATGTGAAAATATCTTTCTTTTTCATCGGATTCATACAGTTTTTTTTTGATTGTTTTTCCATACAAACCGAAGCCATCCATATCACAGGCTCTCTTGTTTTCAAAACTCCCACGGTGGTCTAGAACTAATTGGTTCACAAAAGACGCCATCCCTTTTACCATGATTACAAAACTGTAGCCACATTTATCCATGTATTCTATATTCTTTTTGCTGAAATATCCACGGTCTAATATGAATCCAATCTTTTTATATCCGTAGCCTACAGCTTTATCTAATGTCAACTGGAGTTGTGAAACGTCATTGATGCTTCCAGGATACTTTTCATAAAACAAGGGCTCCCTGTTGTTGGTATCATAGGCTATTGCATAATTAAAAATGGGTGCACCCATATCAACTTTGGCTTTTCCGAATTCCACCATCTCGATGTCACCAGCCTGACAATTCTTGTTTGTGGAATCATATGAAATATATATTTTTTCTCTATGATTACGAACTCCATTCCATTCATTTAAAAATCCCACACTTTGATCTGCTGTGATTGATTGCAAAAAATCCGAAACCGTCGAATCGCTGTATATCTTCATCTTATCGGTAAAGAGCGGATGACTATAGGCATACATAGGATAATACTGACCGGCATTGTTTTCTGCGATAATCGAATACGTTACCAGATCTAAAAACAAACCAAGATTCTTTTGTTTAAAATAAAGTCCCAGCATTTCATTTAGCTCATAGTCTCTAATTATTTTATTAATTACAGTATAAGCACCGATACGCAAGCTGCTGCTTCGATCTGTTCTACTTTCATAGACTGGAAGTTCCGATTCAGGAAAGTACTTTAGAAAGTTTTGATTCGGCTGCATCATCGTCTCATCCGCTTTTGATTTCTTTCCTATAGTCGCTCTCAGCGGTAGTGTGTACTGACGTTTCTGATCATAAGTGCGGTCATATTCATATTTAATATAGGTTGTATCACCACGTTTTTCATATAAAAGTTTCCCTCTTGCTTCCGGTATTTTCACTAAAAAATCAAGATACATAGGCCCTCCTTTTTGGGAGCAATGATTTAGGTCTAAAATTTATTGGAAGTTCACAATAAAGCCCAGAAACAAGCAAGCGGAAACCGCGTTTTTCTGGGCTTTATTGTGATTTTTATTATGATATTTTTTAGTTAGGTGTAAAAATCACAGAAAGTTCAGACTTGTGGTTTCCCACAAGATAAGTTTCAGACAAAATCAACTGATTTTGTTCAGTAGCTTTGTATCACATTGTATTTCGAGTTTTACTTTGATGCATTCATTACATTGCGATTCTTGGTTTACTTCTAGAACAGTACATGAATACTTACCATTCTTTTTCATATATTCTAAAACACTTTCACAATAATATCTGGGTAAATATCCAACATGATTACCTTCTTTATCAAGTATCTTGATCGCATTTTTGTCATAGATATTTGAAGGTTCCGGTTTAAGAATCAATTGATCTCCTTTAAGTAATTCAAGCGCCTCTTCACAAATCTCTCCATCACATCCAATATAATGTCTTGCCCCTGCAACATAAAAAACTCGTTCAATCTCTCCATCGTTCGTATTTAAAATTGGGTCAACAAACTCCAAAGTATCAATTGGTAATCTGGCTCCACTTCTTTTTAATAGTTTATAATCATCAAATGCTTCTAAACCATATTTGTAAAGAATTCGTTCAATGTCCCTTCTTTTACGATCGGGTAATCTACTTGAAAATGTTGGAAATAAAGTGTCGCTTTTGTAAACTTTATTGATATCTTGAAAAGATATTAGTAGTTCAAACCCTTTCTCAATAGCCTTTTGAACTTCATAGCCATAACAAAATTCATATTGACCATTTTTCGATAATTGTCCTACTACATAATTACGTCTTGTAATCGGTTCTTTCCAAATTAAATAAAGGTAGTCTTTCCCTTCTTTTTTTGACACATTTACTCCTCCTTTCTTTTCTCAAGTTCCTGTTTAATTAAAGCAATTTTTCCCATTAAAAATTTTCGAATCAAATCCATTCTTTTCTCACTCATTAAACGTAAGCGATTAATCGCTTACAATTTATCTATTATTTCGTTATAAGTATGATTTAACTGCTTTCTTACTTCTAACTTATATTTCATAGGAGCATTTTTATAATTTTTAGAAGCAACAAGATTTTTGAATTCATAAAATTGTGCATTGTTATCAGCAAAGCTTGGATCAGCAATTTCACACAGAGGAAGTAACTTAATGATGCTATTCACAATTGCAAGTTCATTATTTTTAGCACTCGTATTTACCATTATTGCATCATACAGTTGATACATTGGGCTTATTAATGTTATCTTATCTCCATACAAAGCCGCAACCTTTAGCAAGGCAACTTCACTAAGTTTGTTTTCAATATCCGGATAGCCTCCAACTACAAAATCCATAACACACCTCCTCAACGCTTTAAATCTGACTGATGCTTATCTTACTCATCTTCTCCTCGATGCTCCACATTCATAGCATCAACCCAATCTTCCTCAACGTACACCATACCGTTTCGACCTTCCACCTTCCGGTTAGGACCAGCCTTATAAAGCTTACAATTAAGCGGACCATAACAGAATGTTTCAAACCTATACTTCTTCCGACCTCTAGGATTCCAGTTATCAATAATTATCTCAACAGGCATTCTGCAGCCCCACATGCAGCTGCTACACTTCGTGTCATAAGTCCTGGTTGCCAGTCTTCGGTGTCCTCTTTCTCGGTAAACTTCCAGCTCCGGCGGCACCAGTTCCCAGGGGGGTGAGCTGTGAACGATGGTAGTGCTTCGGGTGATGAGTTTCAATTTAGAGACTTTGTAAAATTGTGTAGGTTCAAGATAAGAATCCGGCACAGGGACGCACTCTCCCGAGATAACGTCATTCACTTTGAATTGATGTTTGGCATGGGCTGCTTTGCCGATGCCTATGGAGAAGGTATTATGTTGGTAATCGATATCTCCCTCTAAAGTGATGGCATAGCCCAGGTATGTATGGGAGGCTTCATCGAAGGATCTGAGTAGACGTATGCGGGGTTGGATTGAAATTATAGTGCCATTGAAGGTTGATTTTTGATCCATGACTGGGAGGCCTCCTTTGCTTTATAAATTGAATTATTTAATCTTTTTAACTATTTGCTTCTGCTTTGCTTGAAGTCTTGTGACGATGCTACTTACTGTATCAATTATTTGACTAAAACTATCCTCAATAATTTTTTCTTTTTCTTCGATATCGGATTTCATAAACTTTTTAACTGTAGTAAACCCAATATCATTAAGTTCATTTAAATCAAGATATAATTGTTTATCATTGATCATGACAAGTTCATCAATATATTTTTGCCACTTATCATTGCTCCATCTAAGCTCATAGTTACTAATATTAGTTATAAGTCTCTGCAGTTTATAATAATTTTCACAAACTAAAAAAACTGCGTTGTCATTATCGTAACTGTTTGATAAGCCATGACGATAGTATAAATCAAAATCTTCTTGCTCAAAATTCTCACTTAAGACAATACCGTCATCGAATGAAAATAACGGTATTTGATCAAATAAACTAACTACATCTTTTTCCGTCTTGTCTTGTATATTCATAAAGACTTTAAGAATATTGAAAATTTCTCTGGCGATAACAAGTTGTGACGATTCTCCTTCAACCTCTAATAACCTGCCACTATTAGTCACTTTATCGATGTTATTGTAAATCGATTCCAACTCTATATATACTGTTCTATCATGGTTATTCTTAAATTCCTTAAGCAATTTTTCTTTTTCTTTCTCTAAATTTGCAAGATTAACCAACCACTCTTTTCTAAGTATCTCATTTTCATATGTCTTAAAACTTTCCTCATCGATTTGCTCTTCAATGTCATTTATTTTTTGAGCTAATATATGTAATATGAACGGCTTCTCAATTAATTTATCACCAAAGCGAAAATAGTTTGATTTGATTTTTGCCAATTCGTCTAATATATCAATCACTAAGTCCTTTGCAAAAATTACAGGAAATTCTAGTTCGGCTTTTGTGCTGTCTTTCTCATTTTTTAAATTTATAAGTTCAGAAAAACCCTGTGAATTGTTCTTGATTTCAGTCGTTACAAACTCAATATATACATTAAGACGATTATTTTCCTTTTGACGAATTGAACTCTCTGCCAGATTATATGAAATAAATGCAGCAGTAAATGGAACAACAATCCCTACAACGATTGTGCTCCATGGAAGTGACATAAGCCAATTCATAAGACTATTAAGCATTAGACATAATTCAAGTATCACATTATCCATTCACTTCACCCTCAATCGTCCATTAATACAATATTTTTACATTTTAACTAATAATAAAACGAACAATACTTATCTTTTCTTATCGTAGATTCATGTTTTCAAACAACTTATAAGTTTACTCCTTCTTTCCCCAGGCAGCACTTTTTGTATTTCTTGCCCGAGCCACAAGGACATGGATCGTTCCTTCCGACTTTTTTGGACACCATGTTTCGCTCACGTAATGGAATGATTGGCGTATGCCCCTTCACCATTAACTCAATTTCTCGTAGTCTATATAAATACTCAGAAATCACGATTATAGCTTGAACCAAATGAATCGCTTCATTTTCGAATTCTAGTAAATACTTTGTCAGTTGTTTGCTTCTATCTTTTGGATCAGGTATATATGTTATTTGCTGTGATATGGTATCGTATTCAACATCGTTATGACCAATTGCATTTCTCAATTTTGAATTAACCTGTAAATTCAACTTATCAACGTATATTTCATCACTGTTGCAGTAATGATACCTTGTACCTTTTGTTGCAGCTATAAAATCATCAAGATTTTGAATTTTCTCTTTAATGGGTTGAACTGATTCAAAATTACCACGATACTTTATATTATTTAGTGCTATTGGCAAAATCATAAGATTTCCCAATGCTTCGTATGCATCAAGATAAAACTGTTTTACAGAATCAAAATCACTAGTTGATGATCCCTCAACATCATAATCAATAGCCGCTTCCTGATAAAACTGAATTGAAAATGCAGGAATAAGCGATTGATAATTTTTAATGAAACTATCAAGCACTTTGTATATCAAAGCTTGCAAATCAATCAAGCCATATCTATTATGATTATTAAGATAATCAATAAGCTTTGTCAGTTCTTTGTTGTTAAGTTTTAGAATATCACTGCTAAACGAAAGATCTTCTAGAAGATCACCTCTTAATGGTGAGAGAAACCCATGTACTTCTACCATATGAATTGCCCTCATGATTTCGAATTCATTTCTACATGGCATGATATTTTCAGGGAATACTTTTCTTATCTCTTGAAGTAGGTATTCTCTATTTCCATTTTGGGCCAAGTCAATTATCCGTTTGAAATCATTCCATCTACCTGCTGTTCGGATAAAAGCCTGTACACTCTTAGTAAATTTATCATAACCGTCATCCGACATTCTCGACACGTTCGTCATGAAAGGTGTGGTGATGTTTTCGATGGATTGTTCTTCTACATACTGCTTGTTTGTTGGAAACTCTCCAGAACATTCAATAATGTAATTTGGCTTTTCGTCATTATTAAGAATGTCAGCATTCTCAAATTCAAATTTAAGTCCAGGTTGCATTTGACCTATGACTACTTTACCCGAAAGGGATACACCACATTTGCCACAGGCTATAACTATCGGGTGTTGTTCCAGCCAGCCTACCTGTAATCGCACCCTAGTGATGCTATTGCAAACTCTACATTTGATATAACTATTATGTACCATAGCATCAACTCCCTCTCAGATTTAAAGGTCACTCCATACCCATTAATACAATATTCTGACACTTATATCTAGAAATAAAACGGACACCACTTCTAAAAATGCCCGTTTTGATTCAATACCCTTTGCTGCAAATAAAGTTTATCACAGCACATGTGAATCAAGCACAGCAGCTCACATAAAGATTATCACATCAGCTCTGGTTTCATTATATCAATTCTCATACGAATCAATCACATCAGCTTTCATATGAATCACATCAACTCTCATATGAATCATCACTTCCAACCCCAACACAGCAGCTCACCTTATAACCATACCAGTCTACCCCACCCTGCTTGCCTTCATCCTAGTCCATTATCAAATGTTAGAAATGTTATTACCCGGCATTGATGTGAGTGGTAAAATAAAGTAGTCCAATGGCCTATTTTACTTGGCTGGTTACAATCGATGATCATAAAATGTTAAATCACCGTCGTCTCTTACAACCCTCAGCCAGTTTATAGCAATACTGGCGATCCCACCCAGCTTGCCTTGGTTACAGTCCATAATCTATTTCTAGAAATGTTAGTACCCGGCAACGATGATCAACATTTGATCAGAGCGCCTTATGTGCTGAGAGTGATAAACTTAGGTAACAGCTCCATGACATCTAAATGCAAAATCGTCCAAACCCATAAGATTCTCCTGAGTCTACTTGAACAGATTGTGGTTGAAGCCTATTCACTTACAACCCTCAGCAAGTTTATCACGTTAATTACGATCCCACCCAGCTAACCTTTATACTTATATGAGGCTCTGCTGTCTTTGGTGGTTAATCTCTGCTAAATAAGTCTCTTGTGTATACCTTATCCACGACATCTTTAATTTCATCAGATAATCTGTTTGCCACGATAACATCTGAGATCTTCTTGAACTCATCAAAGTCTTTTATTACTCTTGAGTGGTAGAACTCATCTTCATGAAGAGCAGGTTCAAATACCACAACCTCAATCCCTTTAGCCTTGATACGTTTCATGACACCTTGGATGGCAGACTGACGGAAATTATCAGAGTCCATCTTCATAGTGAGTCTGTAAATACCTACTATTTTAGGCTGTCTCTTGATGATCATATCAGCAATATGGTCTTTTCTCGTTCTATTTGCATCAACAATAGCAGTCATTATATTTTGTGGGATATTTTGGTAATTGGCCAGTAACTGCTTTGTATCTTTAGGCAAGCAGTAACCTCCATACCCAAAGGAAGGATTGTTGTAATGAGTACCTATGCGTGGATCGAGTCCCACGCCTTCGATGATTTGTTTAGTATCCAGACCTCTTACTTCAGCATATGAATCAAGCTCATTAAAATAAGCTACACGGAGTGCAAGGTAAGTATTGGCGAACAATTTAATTGCCTCTGCTTCTGTCGCATCTGTATAAAGAATTGGAATGTCCTTTTTGATTGCTCCTTGAGCTAATAACTCAGCGAATACTTTAGCTCTCTCTGACTGCTCTCCCACAACAATTCTTGAAGGGTACAGGTTGTCGTATAGGGCTTTTCCTTCTCTCAAGAATTCAGGTGAGAAGATAACATTCTCAGTATCGAATTTTTCTTTGATTGACTCTGTATATCCAACAGGTACTGTAGATTTAATAATCATTACTGCATCTGGATTTATCGACAATACATTTGCAATTACTGCTTCTACAGTTCTGGTGTTGAAATAGTTCTTCTCTGGATCATAGTTCGTTGGTGTTGAAATTATGACATATTCTGCATCCTTAAAAGCTTCATAATTATCTGTTGTTGCAATTAAGTTCAACTCTTTAGTATCCAAATACTCTTCAATCTCCGGATCAACAATCGGAGACTTTTTATTATTGATCATGTCAACTTTCTCTTTAATTATATCCAGCGCTATGACCTCATTGTGTTGTGCTAAAAGTATAGCATTGGACAGGCCAACATAGCCTGTTCCAGCGATAGTAATTTTCATTATCTGTGCTTACCCCCTTGTTTATGTAAGGTCATAAAGACCTAATGGTTTGATTGATTATGGCTATCATTCTCAACCAGCCTACTTTACCACATTATAATACTCTTTGTACCAATCCACGAACTTAGCAAGTCCATCTTCAATACTCGTAGATGGCTTGAAGTTAATGTCTCTTTCTAAATCACTTACATCAGCATATGTTCTAAGAACGTCTCCTGGCTGCATTTCCATATAGATTTTCTCAGCTTCTTTGCCAAGTGCCGACTCTAATGCATTGATAAATCTCATAAGCTGCACTGGATTGTTGTTACCGATATTATAGATTTTATAAGGTGCAAAGCTTGTACTTAAATCGTCCTTGCTTTCATCCCAATCTATATTAGGAGTGGGAGCTTTATTAATCAGTTTCACGATGCCTTCTACAATATCATCAACATATGTGAAGTCTCTTTCCATCTTTCCGTGGTTAAAGACTTTAATAGGCTTTCCAGCTAGAATGTCTTTAGTAAATGAGAAGTAAGCCATATCTGGTCTTCCGTAAGGGCCGTAAACTGTAAAGAATCTAAGGCCGGTAGTAGGAATACCATAAAGATGACTATAGGTATGAGCCATCAGTTCATTAGACTTCTTAGTAGCTGCATAAAGCGACACCGGGTGATCCACATTATGATTCGTAGAGAATGGCGCTACCTTATTACCACCATAGACAGAACTTGAAGATGCATAAAGCAAATGCTCTAATGGATAGTTCCTACATGCCTCTAAGATATTCATAAAGCCAGTTAGGTTAGAATCCACATAAGCATAGGGATTCTCAATGGAGTACCTCACTCCTGCTTGAGCCGCTAAATTTATAACGTGTGTTGGCTGGTAGGTTACGAAGATGTTATCTAACGCTGCCTTGTCTTTTAAATCTACTTTATGAAAATTAAAGTTGTTGTACTTGCCTAGGATTTCAAGCCTGGACTGTTTTAGGTTTGGATCGTAATAGTCGTTCAGATTATCAATTCCTATTATTTGATAGGAATCATCAAGTAATTTCTTTGAAAGGTGAAAGCCAATAAATCCGGCTGCACCTGTTATTAGTATTTTCATTCTCTAAACTCATTCCTTCCTATTCAGATTTAGCGTTAAACACCGGAATATTCACTCAATATAATACTTCTTGCCAATAAATATTGCAAAAGATAAATTACCGCCATTGAAATACTATAAATTCCCACATACCAATATGAGTTTAATTCCAAAGCTCTAGAAATTAAAAATGTTATAAACACTAACGCTACTCTCAAAATATTTAACCAGAATGCAACTTTCTGCTTTTCAAATATATCAAATATGTTACTTATTGGTTTAAATATAAACCGAAAAAAAATGGACACAGATAATAGCCGAGCATAATTACCTGCATCTAACCACTCACTACCAAATACAAATGAAAACAACTGTGGACCAAATATAATAAGAATACCTAATGGAACAATACCAATTATAACCAGAACTTTTAACAACTTATCTGATAATTCCTTAATTCTCAAGGGATTAGTATTCCTTAAAGAAGCACATTCTGCATAATATACATTGCTGATTGATGTTCCAATAATATTCATTGGTAATTGAATGACTGAATTAGCTAAACCAAAAAAACCTACAACACCACTTCCATATAGTGAAGTTATGAATAATACAGGTAATGATATGGTTATATCACCCAAGTATCTCCTAGGTGTTGTATATAAAGGGAACTCCTTGTATCTATACGCAACACTACTCAACTCTTTGAGATTAAAATTATCAAAAATTTGCTTTCTATTCTTAATTAGGGGATACGTTAATGTCGTAATACCTGCACTTTGTCCAAGTATTTTACCAATTATTAAACCAATAGGTCCAGTTCCTAGAATCCCCATCAAAATACTAATAAAGTTTTGAGAAAATGACTGCCCAAATTTCGTCTTTGTTATAGATTTAAAATCTTTGCTTCTATATGCCCATTGAATAAGAATATTATACAAACCCTTTAATAATAATCCCAAAGGAATTAGATAAATATAATTGATTAGTTCTACTCCATCAAGCAAATGCAATAACTCAACGCCAAACAATCCCAAAATAGTTGAAAGAAGCAATGTCGAGATTATTAATGTTATAGTGCTCAATGTAAGAACTTTGAATGCTGTTTTATCATCAGCAGCAATTGGTATCCCCATTTCAAAATTGAAAGACCCGACAAAGCCCAACGAAGCTATGACTGCAGTAAAAACAGAAATAATGCCATATTCATCAGGTGTGTATAGCCTAGTTATGATAGGAGATAAGGCTATATTAATTATTTGAGCAACTGCAGCTCCACTAGTTATTAAGACAACATTTTTCCCGAACTTTCCCTGCAAAACATTTCTTTTCATATTAAATTCACCTTTTGATAGATTCTTTAGAATCTACTATTGAATTTTTTTATTAAATTCTTTTTCAACAATCTCACTAATCTTCTGATAGTAAGATTGAAATGTATATTTTTGAGTAACTGTATCGATTGCTTTATTCCCTACTTCAACAATTTTAGATGGGTTAGAAATTAGGTTTAATAGTTTATATGATAGATCATCAGAATTCATAGTTTCAAAAATGTATCCATCTATATTTTCTTCAATGTAAGAAGCTGTGCCATTAGCACTTGTACTAATGACAACTAGGCCGTTTGCCATAGCCTCAAGTACAGAGATTGAAGCAATTTCATTTTTGCTTGTTAATACAAAAATATCATGCTCATGATATAGAGAAACCATTTTATTAAAGGCTACGTTCTTCTTAAGGCTGAATATTTTTGACAATCCGCAACTATTAATATATTTTACTAAATCATCATAATATCGCTCTTCTTCGTCACATGAGACTTGTCCTACTATAGTTACATTTACACTACTACAATCTTCTAGTTTTTTAATTGCATCTACAAGTACATAATGATTCTTATAGTCTCTATATTTTCCTACATCCAGTATTCTGATCTTATCACCATAACAATAATTCCGTCTATGCAAAACTTCATCAACTTTTGCAACAAACGGCAAGAAATATTCATGTTCATTTATACATTTTGTTGCGTACTTATAACTTTGCTCATAAATTCCACGATACAAAACCGGAGTTATTCTAACATAGGGGAATATATTCTTTTTAATTTTCTCAAGGATAAAGTTCTTCATTCTAAAACTATTATCTGCCTTTTCAAAATAAATAGGGGTTTGATTATAAAGAAGAACAGCGCGACAACCAATTAATTTACAGATAAAGTTTGCATATGCAGTAACAAAACTTCTATTTCTTAGAACTACAACATCTGGATTTATATCTTTAATTTGATTAAAAAATTTAATAAATGAAGGTATAAAGAACTTCATTTTCTTGTTCTCATTATTCTGACTCTTCATAAGGAAATCAATTAATTTAAAAAATGTTTTAGAAATCAGTGATTTCTCTATACATTCTGGGGTTATAACACTATAGTCTTCGCTTATACCAAATTTCTCCACTAGAAATGAAACTTCATGCCCCTCATTTACAAGCCCTTCAACAATAGGTGCTTGATTAGTATGAAATCTTGGAGCTATATACAAAAACTTCATAACTGTAACCTTCCTTTATTGTGCAAATTTACTGGTTCGGACTATTTGTACTAATGCTTTTTTGTTTTTTTCCATTATACCTATTTAGATACCACACTATCGGGACTAAAATTATAGCTCTAAGTACAATATTACTATAAATTGTTCCAAATGCACTTCTGTGAAAGCTCATAGTTTGCGATATCGATGCAGTGTAAAGCAATATGAAGAATATACTTTTATACCTTAAAACATGTTCTATCTTCTGTAAAAGATAGCCTATTGCAAAATAAACAAGTATAACCCCGATATACCTAAAGTTCATATAAGCCTCCAGTATAGATGAAAATCCTGTGCCTGCTATAGCCCCTCTGCTAGCCTCGCTAGCAAACAGTTCATCCCTAAACTCATAGGTTATCTGCTTAGGTTTACTACCTGGATATACAAATGATGGAATCGGTACAACCAATCCTTTAATATAAGTCGAACCTAATCTCGATCCGAAATCATTACCAGTTTTTATATAAAACTCACTGTAATTTCCAAAGGCTGCTCCAAACTCATTAACACCTGGATTCAATGCTTCAACTACTCTCTCTTTCTGAAAAGCCGTTTCTATAAACTGTTTTGGGTTGTCTTGTATGAGGGATACAATACCTCTATTAGCAAATACAAAAGCTAGAAAAACATAAGCAATCAATAGGACTGCAACTAATTTGGGCTTCAGCTTTTTTATAGGTTTAAAATAATAAAACCCAATAATGAAACAAATAAGTAGAGTTAACAGAACACTTCTTTGTCCTAGTATAGTTTTTATTAATATATACGGGGCTGAAAATAGTAGAAATACCCCAATCCTTAATTTCACATATCTATCCCTATACTTTTTGGCGTGTATAACCCCAAGATATATTGCAACTAATGAAAAACCAATAATCATTATTTCAGTTGAAGGTAGTGTTAAAGTTAATCCTGCAGATAAACTTTGAAAAACTGCTTTGCCTGAAAAAAGTGCAGTAATTCCACCAACTCTAATAATATTTATCAACTCGAATAATGAACCTGTTAGTATTAAAGAAAATCCTGCAACCATTATTTGTTTCTTTTTCTCAAACAATTTATCAAGATTTACTAATTCACTCTTAGTTGAACTAGTATTATTTTTTCGTATTAGATGAAAAAAGGTTATGCCATAAACCAAACCTATGTTTGCAAGTATATAGCTCACCAAAAAAGGTCCTACTGCATAAGGATATGAAAATATTCTATGCAATCCATCGCCCCAAACAACATTTAAAGGTCCTGAAATCCCAGAACAAAGAGGCTTCGCCTCGTTATAAGTCGGTTGCTTTAGCAACTGGCTTTTCTTTTGTCCTTCTCTTGATTTATTTTATTTTTTTTGCTATAACATAATTGGTGATATTATGAGCAAACAATC
>Ga0334901_1002765_pt1 | contig 14320 bp, 13 predicted proteins | sample GraSluR3_MG_3_FD_207216 | JGI IMG/M metagenome (GOLD analysis project Ga0334901, IMG submission 207216) | Sludge microbial communities from methane-producing bioreactor in Wageningen University, Netherlands - Granular Sludge_15_08-R3 | ecosystem: Engineered > Bioreactor > Anaerobic >...
TGCTGAATATATAATGATCCTGGGAGGTATCATAGTTATCGTCCTGGTGGCAATCATTTCCTACCAAAATTATATTCGCGGTTTGGGAGGCAATATCACCAATGGTAGTGAAGTTCAAAGCGTTGAAAATACACTTCAAGATATAAATCAGAGCCTAACCCAGTGATAATATCTAAAATAACTTTATAATCTGCATGTTAATTGATCCTAATATATAAACCCTTTAAACATTCTGTTAATGGATTTTAAAGACAAAACTAATACTAAACTACTTTTTTTATTAACTGATTCTTTTTAAGGGGATAATACCATGAAAATGTTGATAAATGGGAATTTGATTGATAAAAAAGAAAAAATAGCCGTTTTAAACCCTTTCAATAATGAAATTGTGGATCATGTGCCTTCCGGGAATGGTGAAGATGTAAAAAATGCCATTTATTCTGCCAACAAAGCAAAAAAATCCATTAGGGATATGTCTTCCCGTAAACTTTCCCGTATACTATACGATATACATCAGGAATTAAAGGAAAAATCTTCGGAAATATCTCGACTTATATGTCTGGAAACAGGTAAACCAATCAGAGATTCTAAGGTAGAGATGGAAAGATCCCTGCAAACTTTACTTATGGCTGCAGAGGAATCAAAAAGAATTTATGGGGAAACTATACCTATGGATGCAGCCATAGCTGGTAAAAAAGTCTTTGGATTTACAATAAAGATCCCTTTAGGAGTGGTAGCTGCTATAACGCCTTTTAATTACCCTGTGAATCTGGCTATTCATAAAATAGCCCCTGCTCTGGCTGCTAAAAATAGTGTGGTTTTAAAACCATCAACTCAAGCTCCTCTGGCAGCACTTAAAATGGTGGAGATCATGGATGGGCATCTGCCAGATGGAATCATCAACACTATCACCGGTAGTGGAAATGTTTTAGGTGACAAAATCGTGACCAGTGAAATGGTAGATAAGATCTCCTTCACCGGTAGTGTCAATACCGGGCTTTCCATTGCCAGAAAAGCAGGAATGAAAAAGTTAACCCTTGAATTGGGAGGAAATGATCCCCTTATAGTGCTGGATGATGCAGATCTGGATGCTGCAGTCACCGCAGCGGTAAGTGGATCTTATCTCAATGCAGGACAGGTCTGTATTGCCGTGAAAAGGATCATCCTCCAGGAAAAAATAGCAGACCAGTTTGCTGAAGAACTGGTATCCCAAACCAAAAAGGTAAAAGTAGGCGATCCTCTGGATCCTGAAACTGAAATGGGCCCATTAATAGACGAAAAAGCAGCTATCCATGTGGAACGTGTTGTTAATGACGCTGTTAATAATGGAGCGGAATTGCTTTGGGGAGGTAGTAGGAAAGGAGCATTTTATGAGGCCACAGTAATTGACCATGTTCAAAATGAAATGGAGTTGGTTCAAAAAGAGACTTTTGGCCCGGTTTCACCTATAATAAGAGTAAAAGATTTAGATGAAGCTATTAAAGTGGCTAACAGCACCCCCTATGGTTTGCAGGCAGGTATCTTTACTCAAAGTATCGAAAAAGCCAAAAAAGCAGTAAGACAAATTGAAGCAGGTTCTGTGCTTATAAACAAACAACCAACATTTAGAACTGATAATATGCCATTTGGAGGTTTTAAAATGAGTGGTATTGGTAAAGAAGGAGTTAAATACGCAGTTGAAGACATGACCCGTAGCAAGCTGGTTGTTATTGGCTGATCACTCAGATTAAAAAAAGATAATTGAAGGAATAATTTGAAAAAATAAGATAATCACTGCAAAAATGTTTCTACTAAATTTCTAGCTTCATTTAAGGCATCAAGCGGAATTCCCTGAGGAATTTTCCCTAAATCTCCTTTTACATCTTTTAATATTCCTTCACCTGCTCCTAGGAACATTCCTTCACTGGTTATACCCATGAAAACTTCTGGAGGAAGCATGGCAACCGCCACCTGATTCCCTTCTTTAACCTCAAGATCATTGGTCACTACAGTTATGGCCCGTTCCTGCAGGTTTACATTGCAAACTAGGAGCTGATCTGCATGAGGATGTTTAGAAACACTTAAAATTTCTCCTTTTTTAATATCTATGCCCATTACTGGATCCTTGATCTCACCTAGACTAAGACGATCCCGTAACCCGGAAATGGTGTTAAGGAAGAATTTTATCTTAGCCAAAGCTTCTTCCAGTTTCTCTTTTTCATCACGACTGGCCAATTCAAGGAAGTTCCGGTACCATGCATCTCCTCCAAGTGCTTCGGTTATTTCTCTTCCATTATCCTCCAATAATGCTATTTGAGGAGTTTCTGCCATTTCTCCCGGTGTAATGTAGGAATAATAGAGAGTCTGAATTTCCGATGTCATTTTCCTAGCTGCCTGTAAAGCCTGTTTTTTATTCCATTTACCCTTGAAGTTAGCCCCTTCAATAGTTCTCAGGAAAAGTTCCACTGATTTTTCTGCCACTAATAACCTGTAATCTTTACTAGTATCCCACATTAAAACACCTAAATTATCTTTTCAAAATATTACGTTAAAATTATGGAAGGATATCTTATTATCCATATTTCCAACTTAGAATGGTCCTGAACCCATATTAATGTTAATTTTATTTTTAATTCCTGGGTCCCACTCCATTGATTTTTCTCTAATCTTTTACTATTTTACTTATAATTTTATAATATTATTGAAAGACCTTCCTGGATTTAAAGGTATTAACCTAATTTTTGATGAAGATAAAAACCTCTTCTTTCGAAATATTTAAGTACAGGAAAGGTTTTAATTTAATTTAGTTAACGGTGCACCCTGAGATGCATATGGATGAGTTTGATAGACCCAGGGCATGTGCCAAAAAATGAGAGGTGGAAAGATGGTGGAATTAACGAATCTGTACAACTTAGATGTGTACACCACCCGCGGAAAGTATGTGGGACGCATCCAAGACGTGATCTTAAACATCAAAAAAGGAAGGGTTTCAACCTTAAAAGCAGTGGCCATGAACCCCGATAAAAAAGCTGTGGGTATCAAAGATGTTATAACCAAAAGCATACGCATAGTACCTGAAGGTGATGAAATCAGACCTCTTAGGGAAGAAGGAACCGTAGAAATACCCTACGACAGAGTGCAAGCAGTGGGAGATATTCTACTTATTAGTCCAGAAATAAAAGAACCTGCAGCGCCTGCCAGAGCTGAGACCTAGATGAAAGTTGGTATATTAGGATGTGGCGCCATAGCTAACATTATCACTAATTTTGCCATGGAAGGTAAGCTTGGCGTTGAAATAAAATTTTTTTATGACCGGGACATGGAAAGAGCCGAAAACCTGGCCTCCCAAGTGGACGGCAGGGTGGTTCTAGACCTGGAAGACATGTTAAACCATGTTGATCTGGTAATTGAAGCCGCTTCACCCCGTGCAGTAGAAGAAATGGTCCCCACCATTCTTAAAAAGGGTAAAGATGTGATCGTTATGAGTGTGGGGGGGCTCATGGATCTGAAAACCAGATCTAAACTTAAAAAACTGGCCAAAGAAAATAATTGCAGAATATACGCCCCTTCAGGTGCTATAGTTGGATTAGATGGGATTAAAACAGCCTCCCTAGGTAAAATTCAGCGAATTACCCTGGTAACTCGTAAACCACCCCGTTCACTGGGTATAACCACTGAAAAGGAGACCATATTATACCAGGGAACAGCTAGTGAAGCAGTTCGTAAGTTCCCCTTGAACATCAATGTGGCTGCCACAGTTAGTATAGCTGCAGGTCAGGAAATTGAGGTTAAAATCATTGCTGACCCCCAGGTAGACAGGAACATGCACGAGTTAGAAGTGGTGGGAGACTTTGGAGAATTCCGTACCACAACCAGTAACCTCCGATGTTCCATGAACCCTAAAACAAGTGTTTTAGCAGCTTACTCAGCCATTAAACTATTGAACAGTCTGAACGAAAATCTTTTAGTGGGAACTTAACCCATTAAAAGAAACTAAATCTAAAAATCTATTTTATAAATTATCATATCAAAATCAAAAGAACATAAAATCCAATTTGTATTCTTAAACCTTATTTTCTATTAATTTAATTTTACAATCAACTATCAATATTAATACAATAATTTTATAGTTAATTTCCTCGATTAATACAACAATTCTACAATTAATTTCCAATTAATACAATAAATTCTTAGGTAACATATAGATAAAACCAAATCCATAAAATAAGTTATAATAATGATTCTAAAAATTATACTGTTTTAAAAAAATGTTAAAATTCTAAAGAAATTATATTTTAAAAAATATCTTATGCTGATTACATGAAAGAATGTGAAATATTTTCCAGTTTAAAAGTACCCTGCACATCAAAGATAGTGGTAAGGCTTGATGGTAGGAACTTCTCACAATTATCCCGTAAACTGAAGTTTGAAAAACCATATGATCTGGAATTTGCCGAAATCCTTTCAAAAGCAGCACACCAGCTTTTCCAGGAATTCAGTCCCAGATTAATGTATTCTTTTTCCGATGAAATCAGCCTGCTTTTGGGAGAGATCCCCTTTGCAGGTAGGGTGGAAAAAATTGATTCAGTTATGGCCAGTTTTTTAAGCGGAGCCTTCACCAGTAATTTAATGAAAAATCCTAAATATCATGGAATTTTTGACAGAATCACTCCTATTTCATTTGATTCCAGGGTGATCCCGCTTTCCAAGGAAGGAGTTGTTGCTTACTTCCAGGAAAGGCAACAGGAAGCCTGGAGGAACTGTCTTAACGGATACTCCTATTGGACCCTTAGAAGAGAATATTCTAAGACTGAAGCCATGGAAATTCTGCATAAAAAGAAAAGTAGCCAGTTACATGATCTGCTCTTTGATAAAGGTATTAACTTAACCCAGATGCCAGCCTGGCAGAGGAGAGGTGTGGGAATATACAAGAAAAAAATTCAAATTGAGGGTTTTAACCCATTAACCCAGGAAAAAACTACATCAGAGAGGAAAAAAGTATTCGTAGACTGGAATCTACCCTTATTTGATGAAAAGTTTTTTCATGAAAAGCTATGGTTCTGATGAAATAAGTTCATAAAACTATCCAGTTTTAGATATCCAACCATTATATTTTCATTTTGTGATTTTATATCCTAGCCAATATAGTCCAACATTATTATATTTTATTTAATTATGATGGTGCAGTTATTTAATTAACTTTCAAGTATTTCAATGGGTTTAATTTTATTAAATGACACTGCAAACACCATAAACTCCTTAAAAACACATTTCAACCAGAAGATATAATTGCATGTAGATAGATCCATAAAAAAAATACATATGACATTACAATTTCAGAATATAATATCATAGTTTCAATCTTAAAATTATCTAATTTTATTTTATTGCCTCCTTTTGTTCTAAATAAAAGATCTGTAATCCAAAATCAGTTCATTCTATCTTCATAGTTTAATTCATGGAAAGTGATGATAAATTCCGTTCCATCATCTTGAACCAATTTTAAAGTACCATCTAACTGATTTACAAGATTTTGAACGAGTTTTAAACCTAAAGTTTCAGTAGTTTCAGGTTTAATATTTTCAGGTAATCCAATACCATCATCAGCGACTTTTAAAATTAATTCATCACATTTTGAAGTAAATGTAATTGTGATATTCCCTTTCTTACCATTAGGAAAGGCATATTTCAGACTGTTAGTAACTAATTCGTTGATTATCAACCCACAAGGTATGGCCGTGTCAATATTCATATGAACTTCTAAAACATCTATTACGAAGTTTATGGTACCTTTCTTTATCCCATATAAATAAAAAATGTCAGATACCATGTTTTCTAGGTATTCCTTTAAGTTAACATCAGATAAGCGAGATTGGTAAATTTTTTCATGGATCATTGCCATACTATGTACTCTGCCCTGGCTTTCCCTAAGGATAAGCTTGCTTTCTTCTTCTTTAACATACTGGCTTTGTAAGTGTAGTAGACTGGCTATGATCTGCATGTTGTTTTTGACCCGATGGTGAAGTTCCCGGAGAAGAATCTCTTTCTCCCTTAAAGTAGTTTCCACAGTAATTTGAGATTTTTTCATCTTTGTAATATCTTTAAAACTCATGATTACATTTTTAAATTCTTCATTCCTTGTTATGGGAAACATGTTAATTTCAATCCACTGCTTTCCTTTCGCACTAATAGCCTTGAATTCATAACGTCCAGAATGATTTCCTCTGATAAAACTTGAAAATTTTTGTTTATGCAAACTCAGTTCGTTTTTAAGGATTTTTAACTCCGTGAAATGCTTACCAATAAGTTTATCTTTAGTTAAACCAATCGCATTTACCATTGTATCATTAACATCTTCAATTACACCATTTAACCCCAAAAGAACAATATAATCCGGATTTGATTCAAAAATAACCTGATATTTTTCTTCATTCACTATTTAACCTCCAAAATCTAGAAAAATAAGAATACTTGTAACCCCCCTTACTGCTTATAACCCCTATTATTGTTCTAGACGCTGAATATTCATAGTAGTTAATAATTCACATTTAATTATATATTTATATGATTTTTTGTGACAATAATCACAAACACTAAAAAAATAACCGGATACAATCATTTCTGATAACAATTCAAACAGTCATACCCAACAACCTCCCCCCCAATCATAGTAATGATTAAAAGACCCCTAAAATCTAAAATAATACACATATAGTCATGATCAGATAAATTATCTTACAGAAAAAACCAATGAAAAGCATAAGATTCCAAAACAATTCATGTCCCGAAAAATAGTTTAATTTTATTTATACTAACAAAAACATGATTATTGATATCCCCTAACAACATATAATAACTCAAATAATAATGATATGATCCTATGAATCAAAGAAAAAGCTGGATGGACAAAGTAATGGAAACTATCCTGGGAAATAAAGATAAAAATTTCCAGGAGATCCTCATAGAACGGGATGTGGTGGATGAAATAATTCAAATTGCCCGACAATCCCATCCTCTTGAATTTGTGGCTATGCTGGAGGGAAAAATTAAAAACGGAGTTTTGAGAATAGATGGTCTGGTATTCTCATCTGGTGACCGGTCAAACCAAGGTGCAGTGATAAATACACTCATGATTCCCATAACCACCGGTACTGTTGGTTCTGTGCACAGTCATCCTGGCCCCAATGCCACCCCTTCAGCTGCAGATCTGCAATTTTTTGCCAAAAAAGGTTTATTCCATATTATTATCGCCGAACCATATATTGAAGGGAGTATGATTGGGTATGATACTTTTGGAAGAGTAACCAGTTTTAAAATAGTTTAAGATATACTCATTAACTTTTAATTATATGGGCTTTATTTTATGAAGTGTGGCTAACTGTCATGTTTAAAGAGAATGAATCTTTTATAACTCAGATGATAATTTAAAAAGAGAATAGGAGATTTAAAACTTAGATTTCAGAAAAAATAGGATAATTTTAAAAATATTAAAAAGATAGGATTCATTATTTTTATGTTCTTATTATGATGGGAATCCTTATCCTTTTTTGAACCGTCTTTTTATTTATCTGAAAGTTGGATTACAGATCCACTGCCACGGCGTCATACACATGGGGCAGTGATTTAAGGGCATCTTCCACATCCCTCGAAACATTCTGGTCAACTTTAAGAACCATAACTGCTTCTCCACCAGGTTTCTGCCGGCCCACCTGCATTTTAGCAATATTTATCCCATATTCTCCTAGTTTAGTTCCAATAGACCCGATTATGCCAGGTATATCCTTGTAACAGACTATTACCATGGTTCCTTCAGTTTCCACATCCACGTGGTAGTTGTTGATCATCACGATCTTGGGCTCTTTATCAATAACTCCTTCTACACTAACCTCGTTATTTTCAGCCTTCATTTTTATACTGATCAAGTCCTTGTAACCCTTAGAATCACTTCTTTTACCTTCAGTAATTACTATTCCCCTATTCTTTGCCACACCTAGGGCGTTTACCAGGTTTACCGGTTCAGTGAGGATGGGGTTTAATATTTCCTGAAGTATCATTCTGGTTAGTATGTCATGTTTTTGAATTTCAGCCAGTTCTCCACAGTAAGTTATATCCAGTTCGTGGATATTTCCTTGGGCAGTTTGCATGAGGAATTTGCCCAGTTTTTCTGCTAGAGGGAAATATGGTTTGATAAGTTGGGCTGTTTCTGGATCCATTACTGGCATGTTAATAACATTTTTGGGTGATTCTCCTTTGAAAACTTTCTTAATTTCATTGGCCACTATTATAGCCGCGTCACGTTGAGCTTCAGACGTTGAAGCTGCTATGTGAGGAGTTAAAACCACATTATCCAGATCACATAGGGGACTATCCTTTGGTGGTTCGGTTTCGAACACATCAAGAGCAGCTCCACCTATCTCATTTTGGGTAAGTGCATCGTATAAGTCATCCTCTTTAACGATTCCTCCCCTGGCACAATTGACGATGATCACGTTTTCTTTCATTATATCGAATTGTGACTTGGCAATTAGGTGTTTGGTTTCTGGAGTTAATGGTACGTGAATGGTTATTACATCTGCATTTTTTAAGAGAGTTTCCAGGTCAACTACTTCCACTCCCAGTTCAGCTGCTGCTTCTGGAGTGATGTAAGGGTCGTAGACCATGATGTCCATGCCAAAGGCTTTGGCCCGGATAACCACCTGACTACCTATACGACCCATTCCCACTATACCCATGATTTTACCATTGAGTTCCATACCCATAAAGCGGCTTTTCTCCCATTTACCTGCCTTAACTGAACTATCTGCAATGGATATTTTACGGGATAGAGATAGAATCAGGCCCATGGCGTGTTCAGCCACGGTGATGGAGGTTGATTCTGGGGCGTTAACCACCATAACTCCTTTTTCTGTGGCTGCTTCCACATCCACATTATCCACACCCACACCTGCTCTGGCAATAATTTTAAGGGAAGGTGCAGCTTCAATAACTTCTCTGGTTACCTTGGTCCTGCTTCGCACTACAATAGCATCAAATTCTTTTATATCTTCTACCAGTTCTTCTGGAGTGATATCTGTTCGCGCAACTACTTCTGCAACCTCTTCTAGTTCTTCGATTCCTTTCTGGTTTATCTGATCAGCGATAAGTACCTTCATAGTATTATTCATTTTTTTTCACCAGCCTTGTGGGCTCAAGTTCAATATATGATCGGTTTAATTATAATTAAAGTGAGCCAGATTTAAAATTGTTTTGTAAGCTTTTAGAGGAGAATTAAAAAAATTCTTTTACCATACCCCACCCGTTACTATGCTCTTTTTTCATTATTAAGAGTTGATTATAGGTTTATTCAAAGTCTTTATCCCTTCTTTATAGTTTTTTTTGTTGTACCATTTTAATAGGATTATGATTAAAAATAATCCTTTTATTTCCCTTAAACAACCTTTAATAAAATATGGGGCAGTAATACCAGGAATAACATAATATGAAGCGGTACTATGACTTAAATAATAAACTTATAGTAAACAACTTGTCTAGGTTATTGTAATATATTTTATAATGTAATTTATAATGTATAAGTAAAAAAATTTTTAGAAGTTAAGATCTAGTGAGGAGGTTCAAATCATGGTTTCAGTAGATGAATATATAATTGTGAGTTCTAACTACATACCTGGATATGAGATTACAGAGACTAAAGGCTTTGTATATGGCCTTACAGTCCGCAGTAGAGGTGTTGGTGGACAGATTGGTGCAGGGATACGTTCCATGTTTGGTGGGGAAATTAAAGAGTATGTGAGTATGATGGAGGAAACCCGGGGAGAAGCCCTAGATAGAGCTATGGAACATGCCAAAACCATGGGAGCTAACGCTATAATCAGCGCTCGTTACGATTCCAATGACATCTCTGACATCATGCAAGAGATCTTAGTCTATGGAACCGCAGTAGTGGCTCAGAAAGTTGAATAACTGGGAAGTTGACTAAAGATATAAAGTTTTAATGGTTAAATGGAAGGATCACAGAGATCAAGACAAAAAACAGGTAAAAGATTACAATGTTAGAAGGTTACCTTGAACTAAATAGCCAAAAAATGCCCAGGACTTTGCTGGGAACTTCTCCTTTTATTGGGGCAGCCCAGTTCGGACATCGGGCCCGATTGTACCTATTGGATCTATACCGGAACCCCGAAGCCATGGCCCAGATAATGGTCCGATCCTACCAGATGGGAGTTAGGGGGATACAACTGATACCACACGCACCAGTGGTAGAGGCGCTGCAGATAGCACGTGAAGAAGGTTTTCCATTGGATATAATTGCCACTATCCGTCCTGAATCAGAAAAAGAGGATATGGATCTTTTATCTGATTTAAATGCCAGTGCCATGTTAGTTGATCCAGAAATCACCGACCAGAGAGACTGGAATTTACTGGGAGAAAAACTGGATGCCATCAATGACACCGGTTCTGTGCCAGGTCTCATAACCCAGTATCCCTTTCAAACTAGCAGAGAATTACTGGACTCTTCTGTACTGGATGATTTCAAGCTTTACATGGTTCCACTTAACCGTCTGGGATATTTGATGGATTCTGACACTTATGGTCCAGATGAAAGAGCATATTTCAGGGAAATAATAGGGAAACTGGATAAAACCATCATTGCCATGCACGTTCTTGCTGCGGGGATAATGACTCCAGATGATGCTTTTGATTATCTTAAAACACAAGATTTTGTGGATATGGTGGCTCTGGGGATAGCTTCAGAAAAGGAAGCAGAGGAAACCTTCCTGAAACTTGCTCAACGATGACCTACCTTGGAAAATGGTTAATCCTTAAAAATAGTTGATTTTTATTTTTACTTTATTTTATTTTTCTGAGTTTTAGTATCTTCCAGAGTTAAAAAATACCATTTTAAACTAGTTAACAGGATATAAACAATGGATTAAATGAAAATAAGATTAATGAGATTAAAAGATAATGATAGCTTTAGGAAGTTAATTTAATTTAATTACACTCCCTTCTTTCAGCCAGCATCTTCAGGAATTCGGCAGGACTTTTCATTTCCTCGATCTCCCAGTTATGAACTACGGGAATTCCATCAATAGATTCTGTAATTTTCTTTTTTTCCATTATGAAAACTGAATCTGTACCAATAACATCGGAAAGATCCTTTAAGTTGGTTGCCATTCTCTCTAAGACCTTTTGGTTTCTGTTTTTCTCAAGGTCGGTGATTAATGGTTCAGTTTTCTTAGAAATTTTGGTTTCAGGTTGGGCGAGGGCATCGAATGGTGTGCGGTTGGTGTTTATAACTCCAAAACCAAGATCAACCAGTTCTCTTGGTTCACCCTCTTTGGTTTCTGTGGAATTTTCCTGTTGAGGTGTCTGGAATAAGTTAACAGAAAGAGTGATCTTCATATTCAGGATGCTTTCCAGTAAAAAGGCAGTGTCTGGTTGTGCTCGAACTCTTCCAGTCTCATATTTATATATGGTTTCCCGGGATACATGAGCCTGATCCGCCAGATCCTTCAGTGATAGGTTCTGCTGCTCTCGGATTTCCTTAACAACTTGACCATCAATCTGCACATAGTACCCACCTCTATCTGCAAATATTTCTGGATATATTTCCTCTACAACTATATTGTGAAGAGTTGTTGGGGCAATGACAGGTATTCCATGACGTTCATAAACCACATCCTCTTCTAAGATTTCATTTTTGGATTTTAATCCTATTAACAGTGGTGATGCGAGGAAAATCTTTGATACCCTTTTTATTTCATGGGCATGGGCTGGGCTGAAACCATCTACATTAACCAGTACTTTCATTAAAAGTAATAGTAATTCTCTACGAGCCACCAAGTCAAAGCAACTTCTATCATATATATTAGAAGTGTCAAAACCATGCTTGGATAGCAGTTCGTTGATCTCAATTAGTACTTGATCTCTAGAGGATGGCATGTTAGGCATTAAAAAACACCCGGTGATAGTTGATATGAATAAAGTAAGTATGGATAATTCTAATTATATTAATGTTTATGTTGGTATGGATGACACTGATTCTGCAAAGGGAATGTGCACCACATATATATGTTCTGTGATATTGGACCGTCTTAAAGATTGTGGTTTTAAGGTGGACAGTCTACCCCGCCTCATACGTCTCAACCCCTTCGCACCCCACAAAACCAGAGGAAACGGTGCAGTTTCTTTTAAAATGATTTTAAAATCAGAAACAGAAATTGAACAGGCGAAAAACATAATTTTAAACCAGGTAGAAGAACTGTCAGTTATGGAAGACCCTAAAACCAATCCTGGCCTGATATTCTACCAAGTTCATCAAGAAAATTATGAGAGTGATTATGAGGAAGGTTATGATAAAAATATAACACCTGAACTTCAAGATTATGCTCTTAAAACCATTAGAACTATTGTTAAACAGGAAGAAGCTGAAGCACTGGCAGATAAGATAGGGGCTGAAGTTTACAGGTTTAAAAAAGGAAGAGGTATCATTGGTGCCCTGGCAGCCATTGGTTGCCCCCTGGAAGATGCCACCTATGAACTCCTGGCTTACCGTGACCCTGCAAATTATGGTACAAAAAGAAGGGTGGATGCAGAATCCGTGCGAGAAATGAATTACCAGACCTACCCTGATACTTTTGACAATGTTGATGATGGTTACATGGCCATAACCCCCCACACTCCCTGTCCTGTGCTCTATGGGATAAGAGGAGAAACACCTGAAGCTGTTTTAAAGGCTCAGAAACTGGTAAACGTATCTGAACCCATTGAACGTTCCAGGGTGTTTATAACTAACCAGCACACCGATATGCACTTACAAATCGCAGATAAGATCTCTAATATGGAACAGTTCCAGTGCTACATAATTAAAGGCACAGTTAAGGATTTTCCCATAAATATTGAGGGAGGGCATGTTATCTTCACTTTAACCGATACCTCAGGAGAAGTAGAATGTGCTGCCTATGAACCAACTAAAGATTTCAGGGATGTAGTGCGTCAACTGGCTCCTGAAGACCAGCTAATGGTTTATGGAGGTATTGGTAAGCAAGGAACTCTCAATGTTGAAAAAATTGAGGTGGTAAACTTAGCCCCATTATATGAACATGTCAACCCACTTTGTGAATGCGGGAAGCGTATGAAATCAGCTGGAGCAGGTAAAGGATATAAATGTCCCAGATGTGGAAATAAAATACGTGACGATTCTAAAGAAAAAATAGAAGTTAAAAGGAAAATCAAACCCGGTTTCTATGAGGTTCCCCCTTCCGCACGTCGTCATCTAAGTAAACCTTTGGTAAGAGGATGATTTTCATAATATTAATAAGTATATTAACTAAACTAGCAGATATTGAGGAGTTGTTAAGTGAGACTAAGTGTACTGGTGTTATTATGGCCATTAAGAGTTATTAAATAGTATTGAGAACTATTAGTAGTTATTAATGACCATTAAAATTTCTTGAGGGTGTATTAAAGGTTATTAATGAATATGGTGGGAAAAAAATGTTTACCAAGGATCTGGCGGAATTTATAGTTTCCACCAATTACCATGAACTTCCAGAGGATGTGGTTAAACAGGCTAAACTCTGTTTTCTAGATTTTTTAGGTGTTTCTCTCAGGGGATCTAAGAGTAGGAGTGCGATTATTGCCAGAAACATCATCTGTGAATATAACAAACCTCAACATAATCAATCTACAATTATCGGTGGTCATTATACCAATCCCTTGGATGCAGCACTGGCCAATGGAATCTCCGCCCATTCGTTAGATTTAGATGATGGTCATCGTCTGGCTCAGCTCCATCCTGGTGCCTGCGTGATTCCAGCAGCCATATCTTTAGCTGAAGTAAATGGGAAATCCGGGAAAGATTTTATAACTGCTCTGGTAGTAGGTTACCAGGTAGCAATTCAGGTGGGCATGCTACTGAATCCTGAACACCGCGAGAAAGGTTTTCACAGTACTGGCACCTGTGGAACACTGGGGGCTGCTGCTGCCGCAGCAAAAATATTGGATCTCAACAAAAATGCCGTCTTAAATTCCCTTGGAATTGCAGGTACCCAGGCTGCAGGATTATTGGAGTCCGATCATTCAGGTAGCATGGCCAAACATTTGCATGCGGGAAGAGCCGCCCAATCAGGAGTTTTATCTGCATTTCTGGCAAAAGAAGGTTTCACTGGAGCACACAGTATCATCGAAGGAAATGAAGGGATTTTAAAAACTATGAGTAGTGAAGATGTCCTTCAAAAAAAGGACACCTGGAAAATTGGAATTGAGAAATATGAAATTTTGAGAGTGTATTTCAAGAAATATCCTGTTTGCCGGCATTTACACTCATCATTAGATGCTA
>Ga0334901_1002767_pt1 | contig 14316 bp, 10 predicted proteins | sample GraSluR3_MG_3_FD_207216 | JGI IMG/M metagenome (GOLD analysis project Ga0334901, IMG submission 207216) | Sludge microbial communities from methane-producing bioreactor in Wageningen University, Netherlands - Granular Sludge_15_08-R3 | ecosystem: Engineered > Bioreactor > Anaerobic >...
CAACTCAAACGACGAAAAAGACTTAAATGAAATCTGTTTGGAGAAAACATAAGTATTTCTCCAAAAAGGTGGAAAAGAAGCATGTATTTGATCGTTAAATATAATTTTCCCGTCAACCGGAACAGGAAATTTGTTCGGGTATAACGCCAAATTTCTGTTCATACGATAGGGTTTGTGCGTGTGGTCTCCAACGGTAAAAGCCATATTCAGCTGCGTGGCGATAAACATTTCGGCAATAACGGTCAGTAAAATCAAAAGTGCAGGGTATTTCAGTTTCTTCCAGGAAAAAACGATCAGCAAAAATGCCGTGCAAGCAAAAATCTGAATGATTGCCTGAAACAGAACGTGCTGATAAAAAGACATTTGCAGGAATAATTCAATAAAACTTTTTTGTTCCATTAATGCAATAAATTCCTGAATGTTGACTTTGGTTGTTGAATAGACGACAAGAAAAGTCAGGGCCAGTAGAATTAAACTACCCAGTACCAGCACTTTTTTCTGCTCCTTCTCTGTATTTTTCTGAAAATATGCAAAATAGTTTGCCGACAGAAGAATAAAGGCAAGCACCCCAAATATTCTGATATACGCTGCATATTTGAAAAGATTCATAAAAGGAACAAATTTGAACAGCAGTTCTCTGACAGGCAGAGCAGAAAACGAAGCAGCAAAAATAACCAACCCGAATCCAAAAATCAGGTATTCGGTTGTTTTGCGTTTTTTAAGCAAAGCAGCACCCAAAAGAATTAAAGGTATCTGCCCGAAATAATGGTTGCGCATGGATACATCCACATTACCAAAAAACGCTCCGTATTTTAAGGTGGAAAATGGCAGCAAAAATGAAAGAACTGATTTTAAACTTTGTCCGGAACTCGTCGTCTGGCTCAGGGTTATACCACTTTCAAGACGATCGACAGAGCTGAGTATCTCCAGCGTTGTAACAATTAGTGGCAGCGAAAAGGCAGCAACAATGAGAAAGAGCCAAAGATTTACTTTTAAAAATTCCTTTATGGCTTTGTAGTCTTTTTTAGGTAATTCTTTTAGAATGAAAAAGACAAAAAGCAGAACTAAAAGATAGAAGAGGGTGAAGGATAAAGCCTGGTATGCTCCCGAAATCATTAAAAAAATAAAGACAGCCGTTTTTAGCGTCTGAATGAAACTCCTGTTTTCCTGCAGTTTCATATAGTTAACAATAACAAAAGGAATCCAGGCAGCACCCACCAACAGGAAAAAGTGTTGACCATGCCCGATAAGATAACCACTTAAGGCATAGGCCACACCGGCAATCAGAGAAGCTTCTCTGCTTTTGTTTAAACGAAAGGAAAGCTGAAACATACCTGTTGCTGCAAGTGCCAGATAAAGCGTAAACAAAATGTGCATGGTGTAAATTCCATATCCGGTAAAAAGACTTGTAAACAGCAGTTCAGGGTAGAAAGTAGGCGCCTGTAAATCTGCAAAAAATGGCGTTCCCGTTTGTTGGTAAGGATTCCAAAACGGGAAATAGCCCGATTGAATGGATTCTGAAAAGTAAAAACGGAACGGAAACACCACGTCAATGGCATCCCATTTAAGGGCAAAATTGAAAAATGCAATTTGCCAATACCCAAAAACAACAACAATCAGGAGAATTACATAAGGGTTGATTTTTTTCAGAAATTCAATCATGTCGTTTTAGATTGACTTCAAATATTCCACCAGTTTTTGCACTGCCCGTGCCCGGTGACTGATTTCGTTTTTATCGGAAAGGTCCATTTCGGCAAAAGTCTGCTCGTAACCGTTTGGTAGAAAAACCGGGTCATAGCCAAATCCTGAGCCGCCCCGTTTTTTCCGGGTAATTTCGCCCTCCACAATACCTTCAAACTGCTTTTCGTCGCCGTCCAAAGCCAGCGAAATCACAGTGCGGAAGCGGGCTTTGCGGTTACCTTCATTTTTTAGTTTGGCCAAAACTTTATCCATGTTGGCCTGCGGGTCTTTAGCTTCGCCGGCATAGCGTGCTGAATAGACTCCCGGCTCGCCGTTTAGTGCATCGATTTCCAAACCGGTATCGTCGGCAAAACAGGAATAACCATATCTTTCATAAATGTACTCCGCTTTTTGCCGGGCATTGCCTTCCAGTGTGGGCTGCTCTTCGGGAATTTCTTCCTCACAGCCAATGTCTTTTAAGCTCAGCAATTCAAAATGACCACCCAGAATGGCCTGTAATTCTTTTAATTTATGTTGGTTGTTTGTTGCAAATACCAGTTTCATATTTTTTGTTTTGCGGTAAAAATAGGGAAAAACAGATTGTTATTCACATCCTTTTGTGCATAAAATCATCGTGCGAACGCACCAGGGTGAGTTCAGAATTCCTTAACTTCGCACAACGCTTAAATAGTAAATTATGCCGTATCGTAGATTGCCTACCACCGACAAAGCACGGCTCCGGGCACTGGACGCTGCTCTGAGCATTGCCGAAGACAGGGATGCCGGGAAACTTGCTTTTTCCAAAAATACCCTGTTCGAACTGAAAAATGTGAAATCGAATTTTGAGAATCATTTGAAACACTATGAGTTCGATTTAAAAACGGAATCGGAGAAAAGTTCAGATTATAAGGCTGCTTTTGAAAAAGCCCGGTTGTATGTTTCCCATTTTATTCAGGTTTTTTTTATGAACATCGAGCGTGGTGAATTGAAAGATGAAACGCTTGCTTTTTACAACCTTCAGGATACCGATGGAAAAATTCCGTCGCTAAACAGTGAACAGGAACTGCTCGAATGGGGACGAAAAGTAATCGAGGGTGAACAAAAACGAATGCAAAACGGCGGAAGTCCCATTTATAATCCCTCTGTTGCACTGGTAAAAGTGAATGTGGAAAATTTCAATGAAGCAGTTGTTTTTCAAAATACGCTGAAAAAAAATACCCTTCGTAGTTACGGAAAAATCCAGCAATTGCGTAAAGAAACCAACGAATTTATCAGTAGGCTCTGGACCGAGATTGAAGAAAACCTCGGCGATGTACCGCCAAAAATAAAACGCCAGCGTGCCCAGGAATATGGCGTGGTTTATGTATTCCGGCGCAACGAAAAGAAAAAAATCAGGGTGGAAGGAATGCAGGTGGATTTACTTTTTGAATTCAATTAATTTTCAATTCATTGCCCCGGTTCTCTTTCTTAATCAGGAACATCAGCAGAAAAACCAAAGCCAGGCTGAGAATAGCCGCGTACCGGCTTCCCGAGGTGGCGCCAATATCTTCCACACCGGGATTTAAAACATTTTTATCTACGAGGTACATGGCTACCACCGCAAAGCCGTTATTGAAAAAGTGGGCTACAACGGGCAGCCACATGGAGCCGCTCCAAACCAAAAGGTAGCCGAACAAAACACCCAGCAGCATTCGCGGTACAAAACCGTAAAACTGAATGTGCAGGGCGCTGAACAAAATGGCCGAAATCCAGATGCCCCAGTGGTGGTTGCGGGTCCAGCCGGTAAAAATGCGCTGGATAACCCCGCGAAACAGCAACTCTTCGCCAATGGCCGGCAAAAAGGCAATCATAAACAGGTTGAAAAACAACCCGCCGGTGGTTTCCACATTTAAAAAGGCTTCGGTAAGTTCGGCGGCATTTTCTTCCGCGTTTTTCATCCAGCTTTCCATCCCGGCCAGAAATTCAGGGAATTCCATGCGCGTGTTCCATTCGCCGATAAAATTGATGAGCGGGAGGGAAAAAATTACCAGAATGGCAACCAAAAAAATGGACGCGGAAGTTGCGTTTTGTTTCAAATAAAGGTATTCGGCAATTTTTCCGTGAAACAGCCAGGCCAGAATGAGCGGCGGAAAAATAAACAGCCCGATGGACTGCACCACCTGGAAATATTTCAGTATGCGAATGCTTTCGGGGTCGCTTAAATCGCCGATGGTGGGAATGCTCATCATGGAGCTGATACCAAAAAGCGGAATGGCCAGCACCATGGCAATCAGCAAAAAAGCCAGAAAACTAACCAAAATAACGAAAGCTGAGAACATCAGTTGCGGAAACGGTTTCATTCCCTGAAAAGCAGTGAATCCCATGGTAAACTATTTTGAGGCAAATATAATGGAATTGCGGGATTTGAGGGTGAAGAGATTTGTAGAGATTAATTGAGATTTGTTGAGAATAGGTGGAGATTCATTGAGATTTGTTGAGATTTATTGTTGAAGAAATCACCACCTAATCACCACTTAATCACCACCTAATCACCACCTAATCACATCTTTTTCACCACCTGCTCTCACTTTTCCTCCTGAAGTTCCTTAATCTTCATATTCCGGAACATGGTCAGTCCGCCGTGGTCCTGCAGGCCGATGTGACCGGATTTTGCAGCGCCATAATGGGGCATGTCTTTCCACTTGCTGCTGGCTTTTAGTTGGCGCCATTCATCACTCCAGAGTTCGTACTCCACCACTTTTTTGCCGTTCAACCAGTGTTCTACATGCGGTCCGTTTACAATCAGCCGGGTTTTGTTCCACTCATCCGGCTGAACCACTTTTGCACCTTTTGGCGGGTGCATGTCGTAGTTGGCGCCCGAGTACTGACTTTCTTTCAGTTGGGTAGGCCAGCCGTTGTCGTCGATAAGCTGGTATTCCGGTCCTGATTCGTAAATAGCATTAACAATTCCTTCCTGCACATGAAAGAAAATTCCGGAGTTGCTTTTGGGAGCGATCTTCCATTCCAGGTATAATTCAAAATTTTGGTACTCCTTTTTGGTGATAATATCTCCACCATGGTCGGAGCCCACGCCGGAGTTGTGCAACACGCCGTCCGCAATTTTCCATCCGGTAACCGCTCCGCCGTTAAAGGTTTTCCAGTTTTCGAGTGATGTTCCGTCGAACAGCAGTTCCCATCCCTGTTTTATCTCTTTTTTTGTAAGGGTATTTATTTTGGAATCTTTTGGTACACAGCCTGTTGTGCCAAACAGAAAAACAGTTAGTATGGAATAAATCAGGTATTTCATTTTGGTTGCTTTATTGCGTTTGATATTTAGGCTAAAAGTAGGGATTTCGGGTCAGAAGTTAAAGGAAAGTACTAAAAATCGGATTCATTTATTTTTGTGGCTGGCAGTGCATGAATTTTTTCGTTGAGCGATAATTCTCGTTGACCTTTGTAAACAAGATATAATTTGTCAAGTTTTAAATCATCCACTGCAGAAAGCATGGAACGGGTAATTTTAGGAGTATCAGAAAATTTGACTTCAAACCCCAGTTTTTTACCGTTTTTTAAAACCATCAGGTCGAGTTCTAATCCGGAATGGGTTCTCCAGTAAAAAAAGTCGCGTGATTTAAGTTTCGACAGAAGTTGTTCAATAACAAAACCTTCCCACGAAGCACCGGATTTTATGTGTGCATAAAGTCCGTTTTTTTCAATCCCCAACAGTGTATGCAAAATTCCGCTGTCGCGAATATAAACTTTTGGTGCTTTTACCTGCCTTTTTTTAATGTTTTCATACCAGGGTTGAAGTTGCCGAATCATAAAAGTACCCGTCAGTATATCAAGGTATCTTTTTACGGTTGGTTCCGAAACGCCCATGGAACGGGCAAACTCAGCGCCATTCCAAATCTGGCCGTGATAATGTGCGAGCATGAGCCAAAATCGCCTGAGTGTTACCGGAGGAATGTTGAATCCATAATTTGAGATATCTCTTTCCAGGAAAGTCCGGATGAAATTTTCTCTCCACGAAAAACTCTGCTGTTCATCCGCCGCAAGGTACGATCGGGGAAAACCGCCCCGCTGCCAAAGTTTTTCCAGATTTTCAGCGCCAGTTTCATGCAATTTAAATCCGGTTAGATGAACAAAACCTATTCTTCCTGCCAGGCTTTCCGACGATTTTTGAATCAATTCGGGGGAAGCGCTGCCAAGAATCAGGAATTTTCTGAGGGAGTCGGGTTCATCGGCCAAAACCCGAAGCAAAGAAAACAATTCCGGAATACGCTGAATTTCATCCAGAATAACCAAACCTTTTTGTTGCTGCAGAATAATTTTGGGGGTCTCGCTCAGCAAATCAAAGTCTGCCGGGTCTTCCAAATCAAAAATGATACTTTCCGTTGTTTGAGCAATGGCACGTGCCAACGTAGTTTTTCCGCACTGCCGTGGTCCCATAATGGCAGTAACCGGATTATTCCGGATGGAAGTTTCAATTTCTTTTAAAAATTCAGGCCTGTTAATTTCCATTTTGTTTTCCTGTTTGAAACAAAAATAGACAATTTTTATGAAATTCTAAAGTTCAACTTTAGATTTTCACAGTAAAAATAAAAAATAACCTTGAAATTCTAAAGTTTGATTTTAGATTTTCACTATTATGGCGTTGTTATTCGGTAGTCATTCCGAATTTATTTCGGAATCTGTTACTGATAATGGGGATGCTGAAATGAATTCTTCCAAAGGAATCGCCTTGCGGAGCATGACCTATCATTAAATGAAATTTCCTGCGGTATTTTTCTATTTGTAATTCAAATTTGTTGGCAGGAACTTTTCGATGAACTCCACCGGTTTCCCTTTGCGGCGGGCATAATCGGCCACCTGGTCGCGACCCACGTTTTCGAGGCTGAAATAGCGCGACAGAGGGTGCGCAAAATATTGTCCTGACACCGAAGCATTTGGATACATGGCAAAATGCTCCGTGAGTTTAATGCCTACTTCCTCAGCGTTCAAAAGGTTAAAAAGATTTTCCTTTTCCGAATGTTCGGGACAGGCCGGGTAGCCCAATGCCGGGCGTATGCCCTGGTACCTTACCTTGAGTAAATCTTCGTGGGAAAGGTTTTCGTCGGGTGCATACCCCCAGAATTCTTTTCGGACGCGCAAATGCAGTAACTCGGCAAATGCTTCGCTGAGCCGGTCGGCCAGAGCTTCCAGCATAATGGCTTTATAGTCGTTGTGGTCTTTCCTGAATTCCTCTTTCCAGGGTTCGATGCCAATACCGGCAGTGGTTGCAAATCCTCCCGCATAATCTGTTTTCCCCAATTCCACGGGCGCCACAAAATCGGAAAGGCACAGGTTTGGCAAATCTTCCTTTTTCTTTTCCTGTTGCCGGAGATGGTAAAAACGCCCGATTTCAGTTTGGCGCGATTCATCTTTAAAAAGCACAATATCGTCGCCATCGGCATTGGCCGGCCAGATTCCAAAAGCGGCGTTGGCCTGCAGCATTTTCTTTTCGATGATTTCATCGAGCAGCTCATTCGCTTCGGCATACAGTTTTTGGGCTGCTTCGCCCTGCTTTTCATCGTTCAGTATCCGCGGATAGTGGCCTTTCAGTCCCCATGTAAGAAAAAAGAAGGTCCAGTCGATGTATTTTCGCAATTCTGCCAGCGGATAATCAACAAAATGTTTTACGCCTGTAAAAACGGGTTTGTACACCGGGGAGATTTTCCAGTCGATTTGCAGTTTATTGGCGCGCGCCTCCTCTAATTTCAGGTAATCTTTCGGTTTGCGTTGTCCCTGAAACTGCCGCACCTGTTCGTAATCATCCTTCACTGACTGAATGTATTTTTCGTTTTTTGCAATGAGGTTCGAAACGACGTTCACTGCCAGCGATGCATCTTTAACATGCACCACCGGATGCGAATATTCGGGCTCGATTTTTACCGCCGTATGGATTTTAGAGGTTGTGGCGCCGCCAATCAGCAACGGCAGGTTCATCTTCCGTCGTTCCATCTCTTTGGCAATGTCCACCATTATTTCCAGCGAAGGTGTAATTAGTCCGCTCAGCCCAACAATATCCACCTTTTCCTGAATAGCTGTATCCAGAATTTTTTCGGTGGGAACCATTACGCCCAAATCAATTATATCGTAGTTGTTGCAGCCCAGCACCACGCCCACAATGTTTTTTCCGATGTCGTGCACATCGCCTTTTACCGTCGCCAGCAGCACTTTCTTTTGTTTGCTTACATCTTTCATTCTGGCTTTGTCGGCTTCGATGTAGGGCAGAAGATAGGCCACTGCTTTTTTCATTACGCGCGCCGACTTAATCACCTGCGGCAGAAACATTTTCCCTGAGCCGAAAAGGTCGCCTACCACGTTCATGCCGTCCATCAGCGGGCCTTCAATAATATTTAATGCCGGCTGGTATTTTTTCAGCGCTTCGGCCATATCTTCGTCCACAAAGTCGGGAATGCCTTTTACCAAAGCATGTTCCAAACGTTTTTCCAACAGAAGTTCGCGCCATTCATCTTTTTTTGCCTCTTTTTTGTCGCCCTGCTTCACCTGTTCGGCAAATTCCAGCAAACGTTCGGTGGCATCGGGCCGCCGGTTCAGAATCAGGTCTTCGGTCTTCTCCAGCAGGTCTTTGGGAATTTCATCGTAAATCTGCAACATGCCCGGGTTTACAATCCCCATGTCGAGACCGGCACGGATGGCGTGGAACAGAAAAACCGAATGCATGGCTTCGCGCACCACATCGTTTCCGCGGAACGAAAATGAAACGTTGCTGATGCCGCCGCTGGTTTTGGCATGTGGCAGGTTCTTTTTAATCCATTTGATGGTTTTGATAAAATCCACCGCATAGTTGTTGTGTTCTTCCATGCCGGTTCCAATGGTCAGTACGTTGGGGTCGAAAATGATATCCTGCGGCGGAAAGTTCACTTTTTCGATCAAGATTTTATATGCCCGTTCGCAGATTTCAATGCGTCGCTCGTACGAATCGGCCTGACCGGTTTCGTCGAAAGCCATCACAACCACCGCGGCACCAAAACGCTTGATGGTTCGGGCCTGTTCAATAAAAGCTTCTTCGCCTTCCTTCATACTGATGGAATTGACAATGGCTTTCCCTTGTAAGCATTTTAATCCGGATTCGATAACCTTCCACTTCGAGGAATCAACCATCACCGGAAGTTTGGCAATGTCGGGTTCGGCCATCATCAGGTTCAGAAACGTAACCATCTCTTTTTCGGCATCGAGCATGGCGTCATCCAGGTTTACATCAATCACCTGTGCGCCGTTTTCCACCTGATCACGGGCAATGGCGAGCGCTTCTTCGTATTTTTTTTCGCGAATGAGTCGTGCAAATTTGCGCGAACCCGACACATTACAACGTTCGCCAATATTCATAAAGTTGGCCTCGGTCGTGAGTGTCACCGGTTCCAAACCACTTAGCCGGGTATTTTCATCTTTTGAATGAATGTGATGCGGTTTGGCTTTTTCAGCCATTTTTGCAAATTCACGAATATGGTCGGGTGTGGTGCCGCAACATCCGCCGATTATGTTCACAAAACTGTTGTCGAGGTAATCTTTGATGTACCCGGCCATAATTTCCGGAGTTTCGTCGTAACCACCAAACTGGTTCGGCAGTCCGGCATTGGGATGCGCGCTGATGTGGAATGGCGCTTTTTGGGAAAGTTCTTTCACGTAAGGCCTGAGATCGGTGGCGCCCAGCGAACAGTTCAATCCAATGCTGAGCAGATCGATGTGGGAAACAGAGTTCAGAAAAGCTTCCAGCGTTTGACCGGAAAGTGTACGCCCGCTGGCATCGGTAATGGTTCCCGAAATCATAAGCGGCAACCGGATTTTTCTTTCTTCCAGCGCTTCTTCAATGCCGAAAATGGCCGCTTTGGCATTCAGCGTATCGAAAATGGTTTCAATGAGCAGCAGGTCAATCCCACCGTCGATGAGGCCTTCCACCTGTTCACGGTAAGCTGCTTTTACCTCGTCGAAGGTAACTGCCCGGTATCCGGGGTCGTTCACATCGGGCGAAAGCGACAGTGTTTTGTTGGTCGGCCCGAGTGTTCCGGCCACAAACCGCGGTTTTTCCGGGTTTTGTTCGGTGAACTTGTTTGCCGCCTCCCGGGCAATTTCTGCCGAGGCTTTGTTCATTTCGTAAACCAGGTGCTGCGTGTTGTAATCTGCCTGCGAAATACGGTTGGCATTGAACGTGTTGGTGAGTAAAATATCTGCGCCTGCTTCCAGGTATTTGCAGTGAATTTCAGAAATCACTTCCGGTTTTGTGAGCGAAAGAATGTCGTTGTTGCCTTTCTGGTCGTGGGAAACATTTTTCAGGAGTTCGCCCCGGTAATCTTCTTCCGTTAATTTGTAATCCTGCAACAGTGAACCCATTGCCCCGTCCATTACCAGCACACGCGATTCCAGTTCTTTTTGTATATCTTTTTTATAATCCATTTTAATAATTAAATTTTGTTTCTTTTTCCTCCCCTTTGGGGAGGTTAGGAGGGGCTCCTATTTCAATATCTTTATTTCAAACTCCCCCCGAATTCCGATTTTGTCTTCACAAATAATGAGTAACGCAAGGATTTCGGGATATTTTTCTGCCTGATTGAGCACTTTTTCCACATCAGCCGGCGATTTTACCTTGTTTCCGAAAGCCGTGGCAAATGCATCGGCAACGAGCACATCTTTCGAAACGACAACCACCGCATCGGCATTCCCAAAACTCAGAGAAGGCCCGACAGTCCCGGCAGACGTGCAAATTCCCAAAGGGCTGATATCGGGTTTGATTTTCAGTCCGATTCTCTCTGATAAAGGCGAATTTCCGGCAAAAACAGAAAGAACGAGTTCGTGTTTCAGCAGTGCAAAAATATCGCCGCCGTTCTCTATAACCAATTCTTTTACCGAAAAGTTTTGAGAAATTGCTTTACCTGCTTCCTGCGCGAACAATCCGGCTACCGCAGCCATTGGCCCGATTCCTGCTTTTGCCGCAGCAAATGCCATCTCTTTGGCCTCTTTGGGTGCACTATTATTTGGTTGAAAAGGTTTCAGGGTTTTGGCAAACTCCGGTTCTGTTTTTATGTAATCATCCAGATTTTGCCGAAGTTCTTTAACTGCGGCAAGCGCCACTTCCTGCATTTCGGATTTGAATGATTCCGTATCGGTGCCAATCCAAAGGTCGGTTTCAAGGTGTTTTAACTGAAATCCGTTGAAACGGGTAGTGTTGAATTTGTTCCGGTAGAAACGGTGTTCGTAATTCAATTTCTGTTGATTTTTACCTTTTGGTATTATACCGAATGGTATAAAAAATTTTGAAATTCATCTGAAATCTATTTCGAACAAATGCAGCGGGCAGGCGGGAATGCAAAGCTCGCAAACCACACATTTATTTTTGTCGAATTCCAGTTTCCAGGTTTCGCGGTTCATCGTTAGTGCACCGGCAAAACACACTGCCGTGCAGTTGCCACAGTCAATGCACTTTTCTTCCTGAAAATGAATGCGCTTGTCCAGCGGTTCACAAATCACCTGGTGGTCGGTGAGGTATTTTACCCCTTTTTCGATGTTTTCCTTTTTCCCTTGCAATTCCAGCAACAAACTGCCGCGTTTGCCCGGATAAACTTCGGCTTTCAGAATATTGATACGGATGTCGTAATCGCGCACCAAATGGTAACTCAACGGTTTGTCGCCGCTCTCGGGCGGGAAGTTCAGTACGTATCGTTTTTTAATCATTTTCGGCCTCCGTTTCTTTTAAACTGTTAAGCGAAGTATTTTGCGGAAAAAGCTGCACCGGTTGTGTTATTTCGAACCGGCCGTTTTGCAGCCACTCTTTCAGTTCTGCTGCAATTTTGCGGGCTTTTGAAAGGCTGGAAACCGGCGCTGTACGCACCTTCTTCCCTTTCACTTTAATAAAACCCGATTGCAGTTCTTCGTAAGTTACCTGACCCAGTTTGGGTTGTCCTTCGGTTCCGTAGTCGAGTACCGAGGTTTCAATCTGGCTGTTTGTTATGGAAACCCGGCGGGCCATTTCTTCATCGAGGATTGGAATGGGAATGCCGATTCCGATAAACATACTTACACCGTATTTTTCGTAATACACCGCCTGCAGGTATTCCGGCGACATTTCCTTTAGGTTGCCGATGACTGCGATGGTAGCTGCGTTGGTCACCGGAACGCCGAATTCATTTTTAGGTTTGGTGGTATGAAACTGGGTGCCGTTCCAAACCACAAAACCCTGTGTGCCGCCCAGAAAAATACGGGTTCCGATTCCAATGGTTCGTAAATCGGGGTCGTTCAGCAACGGACTGAGTTCGCCCGATGTGGAATAGGTGGCATTTCGCATATTGGGCAGCAGTGTCCCCATGTAGGTGTGAATCATTTTTTTGGTGGTGTTCACCGCCACGTTGTAGTTCTGGTAGGCATTTCGTGGATTAAACAACGTAAATTCGTTGATGGTGTCGATGTTGATTTTTGTTTTGATGTATTTCCGCGGATAGCAGTCGGTGCCTTTGCCCCAGGCTTCCAGTACGACATCTTTTCCTTCCAGCAAATCCTGAATCACATGCGCGCCACCGTATGAAGGATTGTCAGGATCGCAGGCTGTGGCGCCTATGTAGCTGTCAACGGCAGCCAGTCCTTCGTAGCAGGGCACGCCGTTCAGCCTGATTTTTTCCATTCGAATGGGCGGACTGGCGTGACCAAAGTTGATAATGGCGCCGGAGGAGCACATGGCCCCGAAAGTGGCGGTGGTAACTACATCCACTTTTTCGACGATTTCAGCCGGACTGACATGTTCAGCCATTTTTGTAACCTCTTCGGCAGTAAGCACAATGGCTTTCCCCTGCCTCAGTTTTTGGTTAATTTCTGCGTAGGTTTTTATTTTCGACATGTGATAAATTGCGATGAAAATTCGACATTTTGCAAATTTAGCTCAAATAACCTCAATTTTTTTAACCATTCTGCTAATTTTACGTGCCAAAATCAGAAACTGTAAAATGATTAACATTGATTTTCAACTTCGCCCTGAAGATTTAAGGAAAAAACTCGAACTGTTTTGGGAGCTTTCGGCAGAAAAAATTAAACGGATCGATAAACAATACGATTCTTCGAAAGGTTCACCCGTTTTTACGGTTGACGGAAAATACACTACCCGCGGCTGGACCGAGTGGACACAAGGATTTCAGTTTGGTTCTTCCATTCTGCAATTTGATGCTACCGGCGACAGGTATTTCCTGGAAACGGGAAGAAAAGCCACGCTGGAAAAAATGGCGCCGCATGTGAGCCACACCGGAGTGCACGACCATGGTTTTAACAACCTGAGCACTTACGGAAATTTGCTTCGTTTGATGAACGAAGGCAAAATTCCGTTCAATGAATGGGAGAAAAATTTTTACGAACTGGCCCTGAAAATTTCAGGAGCCGTGCAGGCCGGCCGCTGGACAAAAATTAAAGATGGCGGGTTTATTTATTCTTTTAACGGGCCTCATTCACTGTTTGTGGATACCATTCGGTCTTGTCGGATTTTGGTAGCTTCCCATTTGCTGGGGCATGTTTTGCAGGGCGAAAACGATGAAAGAATCTCTCTTTTGGAAAGGGCTGTTCAGCATATTTCAGCCACTGCCAAATATTCTGTTTTTTATGGCGAGGGGCGCGACCGTTATGATGTCTGGGGCAGAACAGCTCACGAAAGTATTTTTAATGTAAATGACGGGAACTTCAGGTGCCCCAACTCGCAGCAGGGCTACACGGGCTTTTCTACCTGGACGCGAGGCCTGGCCTGGGCTATGCTCGGTTTTGCCGAAGAACTGGAAGCTTTTCAGCAATTCATAGAAAAGGATTTGGAACCTTTTGGTGGAAAGGAAGAAATTAACAGAATGATGCTGAAAGCCGCTCGTGCAACCTGCGATTTTTACATTGCAAACACACCGGTTGACGGTATTCCTTACTGGGATACAGATGCGCCAAACCTGCACAAACTGGGCGATTACCTGGACCGCCCGGCTGACCCGTACAACGCCTGGGAACCGGTTGACAGCTCTGCTGCAGCCATTGGCGCCCAGGGGCTTTTACGCCTGGGAAAATTTCTGAAAGAAAGAAATGAACCGGAAGCGGGCGAAAAATACTGGCAGGCGGGATTAACTGTAATGAATTCGCTGCTCGATTACCCTTACCTGAGCACTAACCCGCGGCATCAGGGATTGATTTTGCACAGCATTTACCATCAGCCAAACGGGTGGGACCATGTGCCGGTCAAACAGAAAATTGCCTGTGGCGAATCCTCCATGTGGGGCGATTACCATGCCAGGGAGGCAGCACTGTATTTGCAGCGGATAATAAATATGGAAGATTACCTGACGTTTTTTTGAGAACTGATTCGGAAACAATAGATAGCATTTTCTGACAAAACTTTTGTAAATAAGAAACTTAGGGTGTGCAACAAATTTTATATTTTTATGCGCTTTCTGAAAAATGAATCTTTTACACCGTGGCTTCTCCCATGGGGATTCCCCTGGAAAGCCCGGTGAACAGAGGTATCAAAAACAAAAGGCTTTAGCCATTAAGAGAATTAAATGCTAAAGCCGAAAAAGACTACGAAAGGAAAAAACACCGGGCTAAAGCACCGGTGTAAAAATTTGATTGTTTGTTATGTGATTTAAA
>Ga0334901_1002769_pt1 | contig 14289 bp, 18 predicted proteins | sample GraSluR3_MG_3_FD_207216 | JGI IMG/M metagenome (GOLD analysis project Ga0334901, IMG submission 207216) | Sludge microbial communities from methane-producing bioreactor in Wageningen University, Netherlands - Granular Sludge_15_08-R3 | ecosystem: Engineered > Bioreactor > Anaerobic >...
CAGATCTACAACCAGATCATCCTCTATTTCAACTGGAATCAGGGTGCGGCATTCGGTTTTCTGCTTCTGCTGCTCTCATCGCTCATTATCTGGGTTGCATTGAAACTGACTAGGCAGAACTTGAAGGAGGTGGTGAAATGATTAGAACACTCCCTTCATCTGGCCGGTACCGGCGGGGATTCACCCTGTTCATACTACTCTATTTCGTTTTTCTCTTCGCACCATTAGTGGTCACCATGGTTCTCGCATTCAACGACTCCATGTATCCATCGCTACCATGGGAGGGGTTCACGCTCGATTGGTTCTTTGGTAAGGGGCCGCAGAAAATCGGTATCTTTCATGATCAGACAAACCTTCGGAGTCTATCCACCTCTTTCAGGGTCGCACTAGCGGTGACCGTAGTCTCTACCTTTCTTGGAACCTGTGCTGCGTTCCTGTTCGAGCAGGAGAACTTTCGTTTCAAGAGTGCGCTCTATTTCCTCATGATAGCCCCCCTGGTCATTCCTGGGGTAATTCTCGGCATATCGATCCTTATGTTCGCGAATTCGATCGGATTGATGGTTGAACAAGTTCTCGATATCTATGTAGAATTCCTTGGACCGGGATTCTGGCTGGTCGTGCTTGGACAATCCTCGTTCATCTCGACTATAGTGGCATTGGTCGTCTCGGCGCGACTGAAAAAATTCGACCGAACATTGGAGGAGGCTGCATACAATCTGGGTGCGAATAGGGCAGAGGTGCTCTGGTTCATTACATTGAAGTATCTAAGACCATCGATATTCGGCGGAGCGGCTATGGCCTTTCTCATGTCGTTCGAAAACTTCAACACCACCATCTTTCTCGTCGGTTCCCAGGCAACACTTCCCATCAACATGTACATGCAGGTGCGAGATGGTTCGACCCCAGTAATCAATGCGATATCGTTTTTATTGATTGTCGGGACATCCGTTTTCGCAGTGATGAATCTCTACACAGGAAACAAGAAAGGAGTGCGTTAACAGTATGGAGTTGGATACAGGAACAGTACTTTTTGCATTCGGTTTGACACTTTTTGCCGGGCTTGCTACGGGAGTTGGCTCCTTTATGTCGTTCTTTTCACGCAAGTTCAATCCGAAATTTCTCGCTGGAGCACTCGGATTCTCAGCCGGTGTCATGATTTACGTCGCCCTCGTTGAGATCTTCTTTGAAGCGAGAGAGTCCTTGGAGGGGGCGTTAGGAGATAAGCTGGGGTACTGGGTAACCGTTGGAGCCTTTTTTGGAGGGGTGGCGGTCATCGCGATTATCGATAAGTTGATTCCCAATTACGAGAACCCTCACGAGATGCACGGCAGTCCGTGCGACCAAAAACCGAAACTCGATCCGAACGATCCCAGACTCATGCGTATGGGGTTTTTCAGCGCTCTTGCGATCGCTATTCACAACTTTCCAGAAGGTCTTGCGACATTCATGGCTGGATTATCCGATCCTGGTCTGGGAATCAGCATTGCCATAGCGATCGCCATTCACAACATTCCCGAAGGCGTCGCGGTATCAGTGCCGATCTACTATGCAACCAAGAGCAAGAGGAAAGCCTTCTGGCTCTCTCTGCTGTCCGGACTAGCCGAACCCATGGGAGCTTTGATCGGGTTCTTCCTCTTGCGGCAGTGGTTCAACGACACTACCTTCGGCATCATCTTCGCCGGTGTTGCAGGAATCATGGTCTACATATCACTAGATGAGTTGTTGCCGACCGCAGAAGAGTATGGTGAGCACCATATAGCTATTGGCGGAGTGATTGGAGGTATGATGCTCATGGCGCTCAGTCTGCTCCTATTGGCTTGATCATGATCTCCAGACGGCAAGCAATGGAGAGACAGGTTGTTCAGACCATGATCGGCCTGTACTGTAGGAAGAGTCATGTAGAATCCCACGAACTCTGTAGCGAATGCGCAGACCTCCTCTCCTATGCTCATGATCGAATCGAGCACTGCCCCGAGGGAGCGCTTAAACCATTCTGTTCGTCTTGCTCTATCCATTGCTATGAACCCGAGAGGCGCGAGGCGATCAGGAAGGTCATGCGTTTCAGTGGGCCAAGGATGCTCCTGCACCATCCCCTTGTCGCAATTCGGCATCTGTTGAGTTCTGTTGTATCCAAGCGGAGTTAAACTCATATTTCTATTTGCTAAATATCGATAACGACTGTACTATAGGAATTGAAAAGCGTTTCTCATAGGGAGGTCTGTATGCGAAGAAAGCAGATGCTGGTGTTGTTGATCGTACTATTGGTCATTGGCGGTGTAGTAGGTGCAGCAATTCCAAGTATGTTCGAAGCGAGTTTGATAAGTTCCTACACTATTGAGGATCTAGCCGATACGGATTTTGCAGCCTATTCCCCTGGGGTCCGCCTGGGATTCTATGTGAATGAGTGGTTCGGGCTATCGGGTGAGGCACTTCTGGTCTCTCCCTTTGCGGAGAGCACCGATACCTACCGATTCATCCTGTCCACCGACTTGGTCTTCAGATGGCCGTTGGGTTTCGTCGAACCCTATCTGGGGATCGGTCCTTCCTACGATGTACGAATCACCAGTGGGGATATCGATTTCATGCGAGAAATTCTTTACAGTGCGAGGTTGGGTTTCGATTTCAACATAACACCGGTTCTTGCCCTTGGTGTTGAGGCGCAACATATCATTCCCGACTTGCCGGGTCTTCTTGCATCTCCAGGAAATTTCGATGTCATGAAGAACACACATATCGGATTGATCGTCAAAGCAAAGCTCTAACCGGTTCTGCTACTGTTCTGAGGGGGCCTGTCCAGGAGGATTCGCCTTCATGTAGGCGTGCTCCTCCGATACATCGGAGATGACTTCCTGCAGTTTCATGTTCAGTGAGTGGGGAGTTGTGGTTGCGAAGGCGACATCAGCTTCGCTTCCCATCTCCCGTTTCACCGCTTTCAGAATCGCAAAAATCTGTTCATTGCTGAATCCATGCAGGATAACCACTTTGCCTTGAGTCTCTTCTCTCTGTTTCTGTTCCATACCTTCTATGGTACGTCTTTCGTGACATACGGGCAAGAGGAGAAAGGTGGGTAATTGTTCTCTCAATCAAGTGAAAATCCGAACATATGCTGAATCTTGTTTGCAACTCCGTGATCGTCGTTGTGTGCCGCGGTTCCGGATGCTACCGATTTTACCGAATCATGAGCATTTTCCATGGCGAAACTGTATTTTGCCCACGCGAGCATCTCCTTATCATTATCTGCATCGCCAAAAGCCATGACCTGGTGAGAGCCGATTCCATACATGTGCATCAACCGCTCGAGTGCTGTGCCCTTGGTTGCTCCCCCAGTCATGATCTCAAAGTAGTGTTCATGTGAGTAGACGGTATGCAATGTATCGCCATAGCGGTCATGCAGTATGCTCCGTATCCGTTCGGTCTCTTCGAAAGAGCCGATGAACATGGCTTTTGTGAAAGAGAACGAGTGAATGTCATGGAAATCGACCACCGTTCCAGAGCTGTGGCTCTCTGGGTCGAGATAGTCCGCCCTCCTTCCCGCTTCAGTATAGTAGAGGGTATGATCCATGAACGCATGCAGGTGGGCACTGCTTTCAAAACTCAAAGAGACAATGGTTCTGCACACCTCTTCCGGTAGTTGGATATGCCAGAGATCGCGATGATTCTTGAAATCGTAGATGCACGACCCGTTGTAGCATACTGCAGGGAACTCGGTTCCAACCTGTTCAACATAGCGCAGAGAGGATACCAAGCCGCGACCGGTAGCTATGGAGACATGAATGCCCCGATCCATCACATACTTGAGCGTTCGTATCGTACAATCGCTGATAGTTTTATTAGACGTAAGCAAGGTGCCATCAAGGTCGATGGCAATCGCTTGTATATCGTATCTGTTTTCCATAGCTGGGAGTATGTCCCAGAGCAGTGTTTTATGCAAGCAGGCGTCGACACGAGAATTTGCCATACAGTGAGAAGCGCGATATATTATAGGAATAAAGACAGGAGAAGCTATGAAAAGAATAACCGCTCGAGAAACGATTGAGAGGGTGGATGCATTGATACATAATCCACAGACATTGTACCGCGGTTCGATCATCAATAAACGGGGTCGAGCGCCAAGTCGAAATATTCCGTACAGTGAGATCATCGCCAAACGACTACTGCATACTCATGACATTCCAGAGCTACTACTGAGACTGCCAAAAATCCCGAAAGGGGTTGAGTTCAGGCCCGCCGATCATGATGGAACCGTATTGGATCCGACGATTCTCGGGATTGAGCAGGAAAATCGTGTTGCTGTTGCTCTCTACAACCACCATGTTCTCGGTGAGCTGGGGACAGTGATCGACTACCTGGTTCCCATTGCACCAGAAGGGAAGGAGATCGGGACCATCGATCTCGTATCGTTCGATGCAGAGACAAAGACTCTGTTTGTGATTGGGTACACGCATCAGGAGGAGAGAAGAGATACGCTGCTCCGTTGCACCTTGGAGATTGCGACCCTTCGTAACTCGTTCGATGATGGACGGTTCGTGAAGGAGTATGCAGACATGCTCATCGGCTCCGATGGTTCGTTGGTGAGTCCAGAGGAGGTCTCTGTACAGAGCGCGTTGTTGTTTCTAGAAGGCTCCTATCAGGATCGATCGGTTCGTGCATTGAAGCGAATGCCACATGTGGCAGACTTGATAGCGGCTCTTGGAATTCGAGTCTTCGTTGTGGGTATCGAGCTGCAGTTGCGAGATAAGTCCCGATTTACTCGAAAGCAAGCAGTCTATCCCTACAAGCCGGTTTTTCATTTTCTCCCTGTGCTGAAGGAGCGAAAGATACTCTCACTCTAAGAGATCATAGCCACCGTTTCTTCTTGAAGAGCAGGATCATGAATCCGGCTACCACGAGTAACAGGATCCAGAAGATGAGATATGCGTATCGGTAGTTCAGTTCGGGCATGACGGTGAAGTTCGTCCCATAGATTCCTGCAAGCAGGGAAAGGGGAATGAAGATCGCTGAAAACACCGTGAGAAACTTCATGATCTCGTTCAAGCGGTTCCCAGCACTCGCCGTGTGACTATCCAGCTGATCTTTGAGCATCTCTCTGTAGGTGTCCATGGTCTCCACAGCTTGTGTTCCCAGATCGTTCAAATCACGTAGAAACACATAGGTAGCCGGTGTTATGAGATCCGTTTCGAGCCTACCCATCTCCTTCAAAGCGTCTCGTGCAGGTCTGATCGAGGCTCGAAGAAAGTGGAGTTCTCGTCGATGGTCGTTGATTTTTCCCAGAATCTCAGGGCTGGGATCTTCGGAGACGACTGGCTCGAGTTCTTCTATCTGTTCTCCCAGTCGTTCGATCAGTACTAGATAGTTGTCCATGATTGCGTCTAGGAGCGTGTAAGCCAAATAGTCCGGCCCCGATCTCCTCAGGCGCCCCTTCCCACTTTTCAATCGATCTCGTATGGTGTTGAACACATCGCCTGGACGTTCCTGAAACGTGAGCAGCACATGTGGTCCCCAGACTATCGTGAGCTGTTCACTGTGGATTCTCTTGTCAGATGGTTCCCATCGCATCATTTTTAGCATGACACAGATGTAACTGTCGAAATCCTCCACTTTCGGTCGTTGACCCGTGTTCACGATATCTTCTAAGGTGAGCGGGTGCAAATTGAACAGCGGTTCTGCCGATGCGATTATATCCGTCTCGTGCAGACCGACGACATCGAGCCACGTTACACTATCGTCGCTGCATGCATCTTTTGCCTGATGCAATGATGAAAACTCCTGCTCTTCAATGGAGAACTCATTGTACTGAAACATCTTGATCGATGTATGTGCAACCTTCTGCCTGCCGACGAAAGTCAGTGCTCCAGGTGCCTTCCCCTGTATGGGACTGCGACTTTTCAAGAAACGGGCCATATGCTTCCTCCTGATCAGATAGGAACATACTACTCAAAGTGTAACCGTTTCACAACAAGGATCCACACTGGAGCGCTCTCGGATACTGCAAAAGATCGCTTGGGTCCCTTCCGCGGTGTATGAGCTCGCTGATTTCACTGAGCAAAAGCACATATACTCAGCTACAGCGGTGCAGCCTTCACGATGAATTTTCCATCTCAGGGAGACATTACGTAAATGCAAATTTATAATAATTCTAAATTATATCAATTTCATGTACGCGGCATGGCGATTTCGTGATACTCTTGATTCAATACTAGAGCGGTGGAGCGCGTATGGTTTCTGCATTGTTTGTTGATATGGAGTGTCGGTGAAAACTCTCTACAGGATATCCAGCATAGTGCTCATTGTGCTCTCCTGCATTGTCGTAGGTTTTTTCTATGTCGTGACCACAAGAGATATCGAGTCGATCTATGCCGAAGAGACACGACAGGTAGTCTACAATTTCAAGCAGAACTACCTGCGAGACACGGTCCAGAATCAGATCGATCGGATAGAGAGTCTACGGAATGGGTATGTGACTGAATACACCAAGACGGTCCGCAACACGACTGCAATGCTCGAGATGGTTCGCCAGACCAGCGATGAGGACGAATTCATCACCTTCTTTTCAACCCATTTTATGTTTCGTACCGAGCGAGGTCCCTGGACCGCTGCTCTGTGGCGAGAGGATACGGGAACGGTTGAGTTCCTTTCAGAAGGATTCTCGGAGTTTGCCATGGAGCACGATTGCTCTGCTCAAAGTATGATGGAGGACTTTGCCGCTCATGAGTTCAAGCGGTTCGGTGATCTCGTTGCATGCTACGGCGTGAAGTGGTCTGCGATCGATACGATGGTCAAACGTGAGATATCTGAGGAGATTCACTCGTCAGACTTCTCCGAGGATACCTATATCTGGGTTAATGAAGTAATCGATTATGAGGGGGGTGAGCGCTATGCCATTCGGCGAATCCATCCCAACCTGAAGGAAACGGAGGGGATGTACCTTTCGACCAGTATGACTGACATTGCCGGAAATTTCCCCTATCTGGAGGAGTTGGAAGGGATCAATGAGGATGGGGAGTTGTTTTTCACCTATTTCTTCAAACGGTTGCTCACCGATGAGGTTGCAGAGAAACTCACCTATGCAAAACTGTATGAGCCGTACAACTGGATAGTGGCCATGGGAATACACCTTGAAGACATGGATTCCTATATCACTGGTGCGAATGAAGAGAGTGCGCACGTGGCAAGGCGTCAGTTGCCGCTGTTCGTTGCTATATTGGTGGCTCTAGTAACAGTCAGTATCGTGAGTCTGCTGGTCCTTGAACGTCTACGAAACAGACGCGATTCAAAATTCCTTGAAGCAGAGGCGAACCTCGATTCCCTGACTGGCGCGTTCAACAGACGGAAGGGGTTGATCGATCTTGCCCGCCTGTTTGAACGGTACAAGCGAGGTGAATCGGACCCAGCTATCATTATTTTTGATATGGATGATTTTAAGACAATCAATGATCGCTTCGGTCATGCCAGTGGGGATCGGGCGCTCAGAGAGGTTGCCTCATGTGTTAAAAGATACATTCGTGTGACCGATCGGCTGTACCGATGGGGTGGTGACGAATTTGTTATCGTTTGTGAAGGTCTCCGGCCGGAGAATGTGCTTCCTTTCACAGACTCGTTACGCCACGAAGTGGAGTTGTTGAGTTGGAGCGACGGAGCGGGCGATGTCCACGTGACCATTTCAGCAGGAATAGCCTATTTCAACCGGGATGATGCCGATTATCAGGGAGCCTTTCTCAGGGCCGATGAAGCGCAATATCGGGCAAAGCGGGGTGGTAAGAATAGCGCGGAGCTCTCATGGTAGAGAGCTCCTGGCGACTACCGTACCATGAACGTCACATGGGTCTGCCACTGTGTCCCTTCAGCATCTGAAACGGTGAGTGTGAATGGGATTTTAGTTCCCGTTGGTGTGGATTCATCGATTACGATTCGGAACGTGTTGCTCTCACCACTAATGTTCGGGCGCATGGTCGAAGCGAATCTCATGTTGTTTGTGCGATATCTTCCAGCTGGTACATCGTGTACCGTAAGCGTGTCACATATCAGGGTTACATGGGGACTGTCCGTTGTGAGTTGAGCAGTGATATTTCGAACGGGGAGTGAGCCTCTGTTTGCCAGCACGAATCCGATAGCGACTTGACGGTCTGTTGGAATTCGATCGAATCCATAATAGAGTGGGGCTATCGCCTCGACAGACAGGTGTTTCCAGACGGCGTCGAATCGAGCACCTCTTTTTTCGACCGTATAGACTTCTTCGTCTCGTAGTAGTCTTCCGGTGCTCCGATCGAACCAGCCTACGAATCTGTAGGAGTCGTCGGGAGCTTCGGGTGTCGGAATCTGTACGGTCTCACCTGGTTCCACGGGAGAGTGGAGAACCGAAAGCCCAGACTTTGCATCGGAGAACTGCACAGCGGAGGTCCAGATAGCATGGAGCGTCTGATCTACCAGAGGCATGGGTATAGTCTCTCCGGGCCGATAATCTACTGAATCTGAAGTTGTTCCCCACCCTTCGAGCATGCCTAGGCGAGATGAATGAGAAAACAGGTTCTCTGCATCTGGGAGTGTGATATCGGTGCCAGGGACCTGACGGATTCGTTGTGAGTAGGAGTAGTGATACCCTTCACCTTGCTGAGAGAAGTCGATGGTGAGCATAGGGCGATAGTACCTGCTGTTTCTGTGGAGCCATTGCGCATAGGCTACGCGTTCCTCCTCCGGTTCATCGAGAATCCTGGCGAGCAATCGCTCGGTCTCGAGTTCATCCATCGCATACGATGATAGATTGCGATATCTATCGTAGGCTTCCTCATAAGCTGTGGAATCCCTCTCAGCCCGCGCCTGGGCCATCTCTTCACGTGCATTCGTCGCCATCCTGTCCACGCGAGCATAGAACGAATCATACGTTTCCAGAATCTCCTCCATGGTCATAGAATCCAGATCGAGAGATCTGATTTTTTGGTGTGTCTCCTCAGCGACAGGTGCTGCGGTCACGAAGGCAAGACCTGTACAGAACATGAGGAAGACAAGTGTGATCATACGTACATGTTTCATACCGTTATCCTCCTGCGACTCATATGGTGCTACCTATAAGATAATTGAATCGAGATATTTGCGGCAAGAGGATCTATCGAGAGAAGTGAGTGGATCCAGAAGGAGACTCGTGCGGGGAAGTGTTAGATGAGTAGCCAGATGGCAAGCCCGGCGGTACCAAGGGAGAACGAGACGAACAGCCCTTTGAAGTTTCTCGGTCGAGTTCGAATGGCGTGAAGTAGATTCGCAGGAATTGGATGTTGTATCACAAGGTATATGAGCACACCCGCAAGAGCCGTCCAGAGTGTCTTGAGGAGATTCTCTCCAGAGTAGAGTGCTGGGATAATGAGCGTGCCTTGGAACGATGGTTGTATGAGTCGTCCGACCAGGCTCACCAATCGGGGCGTCCAGAGTCCCCCTGCAATGCACAGGAGCGCCAACGTTATCTGAGCAATCCAGCGTGATGGGAGACGTACCCGCTTGAATCGACGCCCTTCAGGTGTCCGCTGCATTGGTAGTTTCGGTACGCCAGGAAGATATATCCGACTGAGTTTTATGAACGAAGCGACAGTTCCGGCCCCAGCTGCAATGAGCAGGTGATACAGCATGGAGTCCTTCATAGCATAGGTGATCGCGTTCTTGCTGACGAAGCCGTTCAAGGGTGGGAGTGCGCTGATAGCCAAAGCTCCTATGAGAAAGGTGATGAATGTGACCGGAATCCGTTCTCCTGCCTTTCTCATGATCTTCACAGCATTGCGCAGGGCATATACATTCCTCTCTCCGGTGATGTCGATAGTGGTTCCCACACTGAGAAAGAGGAGACCCTTGAAGATGGCATGAAAGAGCGCATGCAGATACGCTGCTGCCATGAGCGAGATTCCGAGTGCTGTGTCTATGCCCAGCTGAAGTGCCATGCCCCATGCTGCAACCACATAGCCGATCTGGCTGATTGAGTGGTATGCGAGCAGCCGTTTCGCATCCTGTTGCGAGAGCGCGATGACCACTGCGACCAGTGCAGTTATCCCTCCCGCTATGCTCATGAGATGCCCGACATCCGGTCCGTTGGAGAAGAGTCCGAGGATACGCGACAGAGCGAACAGCGGAGTCTTGATCAGTACGCCCGAAAGAACTGCCGAGACAGCGTGTGGTGCAAGTGCATGTGCGTCGGGCAACCACCCGTACAGCGGCATGACTGCGACCCGTATAGCGACAGCTGAGACGAGGAGGGTGAGCGCCATATTGGAGACCAGCCTTTCACGACCTCCAATGGTGCGCAGACCCTCGGCGATTCCTTCATATGACAGCGCTCCAGTCAATCTATACAGACCATAGGTCCCGATAAGGAAGAATACCATGGCAGAAGCACTGACCATGAGATATGAGAAAGCAGCAAGCGATGCTCCCGGTTTCTTGGATGTGGGGATGAGGACATACGACGTGATTCCCATGACCTCGAGGCAGACAAAGAGGTTGAACAGATCTGTGGTGATGATGGTTGCTGCCAAGGCTGCTGTTTGAATGAGGAATATCGTGGTGAAGGCGGGACCTCTCGGTCCTCCTCCGAGCGAATAGATGTATGCTACGAGTCCTATCGTGTATCCGAGAATCTGTATGAGCCAGGCTAGTCCATCGAATCTGAATGCAATGCCTACTCCTTCATACCAATTTCCTACTATACCCGAAACGATACCACCGCTGAATACCACAGGAGCAAGCATGGTGAGCCCCACCCATGGAAGCACCAACCCTATGCCGGCACCGATGTATTCGAGGGTTTTCGCAAAGGCTCTGTTCCTGTGAACCAGTTTTCCCATGAGAGCGATCGCAGCGCCGAACAGAGGTAGCATGATAGTTGCATATACGAGATCTTCAAGCCTCATCTTGTATCCTCATACGGATGGTGTCTATGTCGAACGAACCACTCACTCGGTACAGATGCACTGCGAGAGCGAGCGATAGGGCTGTGATACAGACACCGATGACTATCGCTGTAAGCATGAGTGCCTGAGGAACAGGATCCACGATTGCCGATGCCTGGCCATCCATGATGGGGGCATCGGTCCCGATTCGACTGCCTTCGAGTATGAACAGGATCACAGCTGCATTGTTCAAAATATTTAATCCGAAAATTTTCTTGATGATGTGTTTCTTTCCTACTATCCCATAGAAGCCGATAAGGAAGAGGGTGAACAGCAATGCTCGCTCTATCATCAGGATCCCCCTCCCATCATGGCTATGCACATGAACCCGAGGCTGGTGCCGACTTTCATGCCGATCACCGCATTGAGGATCACGATATACCCGACCGGTATCTGGGTGTGTGCAAGTGGGTTGCCGAAGAAGCCATTGCCGATCAGTAATCCACTGAAGAACACCAATATGAGGGTTAAAAATGCTGCACTTTCAAGTCGAACCAATAGCTCTGGATTGGATATCCCGGACGACCCTTCCTGTGGATTCCCGAGTGCGAGAAACACGATGCCAGATGCTATGATCACTCCACCCTGAAATCCTCCACCTGGCGATACGTGTCCATAGAGCATAACGTAGAATCCGAACAGCAGGACGATCGGACCGATTTTTCCGGTCACGACTTCCAGCAGGTGGGTGCGCAGTGCGTGTGAACGACGTTTCTCGTTCGTGAGCGAGAACCCGGATACACTCCCAATCGTATGTTCTTCCTCCAGTGAGGTGTCCACCAGAGATTCCACTCGGCTGAGCATACCCATGGTTCCCAAGACTGCTACGAGCAGTACGATGGTCTCTCCGAAGGTGTCGAATACTCGGTATCCCAGGTAGATGGCACTCACTAGGTTGATGGCGCCACTCTCTTCGGTTCCCGAGTGGGCGAGGTAGTCTCTCGCTTCGATCGGCCAGGAGGTATCGTTGAGGAAGATGGGGAGAAGAACGACTGCCATCGCTACGATGGCAATCACCGTGGTGAATCGGCTCCAATATCGAGAGCGCTTACTATTCTCCTTCATCGTCTCTCCTTTTGCTATGTCTAAGCGCCCATACAAAGATGACTGTGGAGACTCCTGCACCAACCGCTGCTTCGGTGATAGCGACATCGGGAGCCTGCAGAATCGTGAACAGAAGAGCGCAGATGAGACTGACTGCAGACATGGCTATCACACCATGCAGGAGGTCTTTGCTTGTGAGAGTATAGATAGCAAGCATGATGATGAGTGCCAGAAGGAGGATGATCATGGCTCCTCCTGTCTCTGGTCTCTCGACGATTTGCGCTTTCGGGGATTCCATGTCGGAGTGCCGGCTTGCCATATGAATCGTGCCACGATATAGGAACCAGTTGGTGCACTGATAAGGAAGAACACCATTATGATGACTATACGCAGGGCAATAATCAGTGAAGGAGCTAGCAAAAGTGCTCCTATGAAGGTTGAGAAAATGGCGGTTGTACCACACAGTCCGCCCGACTGCATTCGTGAATAGGGATCGGGGAATCGAAACAACCCGATGAGGCCGGCAAGGCCGAATACCGTTGCAGAGAAGAATGCAATAAGTGCCAATATTTCTCGAATCAGCATGGTCACTGCTCCTCCTTGGAAAAAGAGTCCTTCAGAAAACGAGCGATCGCCATGAACCCGAGGAAGCCGAAAATATCGTAGACCAGAGCTACATCGAGATAGAGTGCACGTTGTTCGGCGAGACCGCGAACCACGAGGAATCCCAATGTGACTCCAGAGAGAATATTCAGTGCGACGAGTCTGTCTGCTGCTGTTGGACCAGCAATCAGGCGTATGATGCATACGCTGCCGCAGAATACGAGAAACCATTGCATGTAGCCAAGCAGTATGGCACTCATAACCAGATGTTTCCTATGAACCGCTCCATGCGGCCTTTCACCTTTTCTCCTGCTGCTTTTGCATGGTTGGTGTCACAGAAGAACCAATGTACCGTAAGATGGTCGTCGTTCAGGTCGAGAGTGATCGTCCCTGGTGTCAATGTGATCGAATTTGCGAGCACCATGCGGGCGATATCCGACTTCAGTCGTGTACGGAAGTGTACGATCCGCGGAGAAGCCCTGCCGGTGATTACGGCTTTGAGCATGTCGTAACTCGATGTGTAGAGGAAGTAGACAAGGAGGAAAAAATAGATGGTCAAATGTATGAGGTTGGGGAATATGTACCGGATATTCGCCTGGTGGTGAGCTATGAAGATGGGGTAGGTGATCGCAGCTATGACAAGCGATCCTACCGCTCCGAACAGGAGAGAGTAGAGTTCCATACTCGAAGTGAACAGAAGCCACACCATGTAGAGAACCCCTGCGGTGAGAAAGAAACGAATGATTTTCCACCGAGTTTCAAGTCTCATGTTACTCCTCTTCGTTGCACAGGATAGTGAGAAAACCGTCTACCGATTCGGTATGTTTCAGTTTGTCCCTGAAATCCGAGTCGTGCAACAGTCGAGCAAGCTTGGAGAGTAGTTTCAGGTGAGTCGCGGCGTGTTTCGGAGGTCCGATAAGCAGAAATATGAGGCTTACCGGTTCGCCATCCGGTGTGTCCAGTTCAATCGGCTGCGCAAGACGAGTCGCTGCAATATAGCTCGATTCGAGCCCAACAGAATGGGCGTGGGGAACGGCACACCCGGAACCCAGACAAGTCGATGCGAGTTTCTCTCGAGCCATGACGTCGTCGATGATGCGTTGAGCGTCGGGCAGATCGTGGGTGGCATCGAGTGCAAGCACTAGGTGCCTGATGATCGAGAGTTTATCCTCAGCCTCAAGGTCCAATAGGATGCATTCCGGGCTGAGTCTCTTGCAGATACCTTTCATAGCTATACCTCATCCTCTTCTGGTACCAGGCCAGAGACCCAATCCACTGGAACCGTGAACATGATGCCGGTTCCTGGATTGTCCAGGCCTCCTACCAAGGGGTCAATGATCGTTCGAACGTTCTTCACAATCTCATCGTTTCGTACGACCGAGAGTATGGTCTTATTATAGGGTTTGTTTCCCTTCATGAAGTCCTTGAATCCTGCAAAGAGTGGCACCTCATAGGCAAGGAATCGACCCATGCCTTCCGAGTCGAGTATGGTGGCACCAGTGACGCCGGCTTCCACGTATGCCTCTAGAACCTCTTCGAGAAACTCCTCATTGTTCAGTACAAAAACCAGTAATTTCATGGTATTCAAGGCCCTCTTACTATCTCGATGGTCTCAATGTTTGCCTGATAGTATCACGGTCCTTGGAAAGAATACAAGGTTTGCGCGGTGTGAACCTCGAGCCGAGGTCCTGGACGGTCTGACCGTTGTGAGGAGACA